>ERZ773037.916-NODE-916-length-15521-cov-7.739622_pt1 | contig 15521 bp, 12 predicted proteins | sample MGYA00511466_ERZ773037 | MGnify/ENA primary metagenome ERZ773037 (study PRJEB29015, sample SAMEA2738146) | human oral metagenome | biome: human oral; feature: human-associated habitat; material: saliva | place: China | collected 2202 ... | reverse complement strand
CATTCCTCATCACCTACTCGGGTGAAGTGAAAGCCGGCATCACCGATATCAGCGCGATCAAGGTTGAACGGGACGAAAGCAAGAAAACCATTAAGGTCACCGTGCCGGCTGCCCAGGTGATCTCGACTAAAATCGATCCTTCCTCGGTCAAGACCTACGACCAGACCTTTAGTTTGGCAAACCGCCTTGAGGTCAATGAAGTCACTGGCTTCCTTGCGAATGAGGAGAAGCGCGCATCCGAGGACGCCGTGAAGCGTGGCCTGCTTGAAAAGGCGCAAAAGCGTCTGGACGAAATCGTCACCGGTCACGTCAAGGCAGTTTTGGGTGACGAGGCCAAGGACTACGAGGTGAGCGTAAGCGTCGCTGAGTCGAAGAACTGATTGCCGAGGTCGGGGCTGGTTTTCGGGAGAAAGCTCCCCGTCTGCATTGCCTTCGGGAAGAGCTGGGAGAGCGCCGCTGTCGGTGGGGAGTGCGGCGCAGGTTGTCTCAAGTAGCGACGCCAGTTCTTGCGCAGCTTGGGTTCAGTATTTGCTTCCCTCGCGCCTCCACTGAACGTAGTCGTGGTGGATGTACTTGTGTGCCCACGCGCGGTCGAGGGGTGCGAACTCGCTGAGGTGGCCGCACCCAGTCGATAGGTCATCGGCAATTTCAACAATGGCCTCGTGCAGTTCAAGCGGCTCAATGAAGCGATGCGGAATCGCCTTGTAACCAATTTGTGCACCTATGATCGTGCCCGCGAGCGCGGCGGTTGAATCGCTATCGCCGTTGTGGTTCGAGGCCGCGGCGATCGTTCCCGCGAAATCCCCCTGATGGCGCAGCGCACACAAGACCCCGATCGCCAGGGTTTCTTCCGCAACCCAGCCCTCGCCAAGCTCGTGGATCGCTTCGAGGTCGCTCAAATTAGAAGACGCCAGTGAAACTGCGCGTTCCATGATTTCTTGCAAGGCGCCAATCATCCGCGCCTTGGGGAATGCCTCGGGAAGGGTTGCGCTCGCGGCGGCGACGGCCTCGGGAAGGGAAGAATCCTCGTGGACGATCATCGACACAATCTGCGCGAAGGCTCCCGCGGGAAGCCACCCCAGCTCATGGCCGTGAGTGAGGGCCGCAATTTCCGCGCCCTGGAGCTGGATATCGGCGTAGGTCATGTGGCGAGTCATGTTTGAAAAACTCTTTGAGTAAAAGAGGCCGACCGGCGCAACGCGCATGATCCCGCCACAACCCTTTGAATCGTTGATCGGGGACTCGAGAGTCCCATTAGCCCCCGCAGCGCATGCCGTCATGCACGTTGTCCCGGGCGCTCGCCGCGCAAAAAGCTCGGGGAACCCGCTGACCCAAGCGCAGCGAGTGCGTTCGCTAAAATCCTCGGTTTGCGTCCGGTACCAGTCCTGATACATGAAGGACATGTAGTAGCTGATCGAGGCCATAATGCCGCGCAAGGCCCCTCTGGTATGCGCAAAAAGCAACCCTTCCGCGGTGTAGAGAGTCATCTGCGTATCGTCAGAAAAACGCGCAACGCCATGCTCATCAAGGACGTAATCGGTAATGCCTGCAGGGCCAAAGCGCTGAAAAATTTGTGGTTCGCGGAGGAACTCGACGGTATAGCCCAAGGCGTCTCCGGCGGCCTCGCCAATGAGTGCACCGCGGTAGCGATCGACTTTGTCCATGAATCCTCCTTAGAACATGAATATTTTACAGCGCTCGGATTGGCCAGTACGTGCGCAAAAATGGCGCAATCTCGCGTTTTTCTGACACTTTGTCGCTGCGAGGGGTGGGCGTGCAGTCCTAAACTTGCCACGTTACCCGCGAAGGAGGCCTCACAGTGCCGGGATTGGAACCCTACGACGCAATCATGCTGCTGTCCTACGGTGGCCCCAACGGCATGGACGATGTCCTCCCCTTCATGCGCAACGCAACGCGAGGCCGCGGAATCCCCGACGAGCGCCTTCTTCAAGTCTCGAAGCACTACGAGCGTTTCGGTGGAATTTCGCCCATTAATACCTGTAATCAGCGCCTGATCACTGACCTGTCCGCTGAGCTCTCGCGTCGCGGATACGACATCCCCGTCGGCTGGGGAAACCGCAATTGGCATCCCTTCGTCGCCGAGGGCCTAGATGAGCTCGCCCAAGCCGGCGTGCGACGGATCCTTGTGCTCCCGACTTCCGCCTACGCCTCGTATTCGGGGTGCCGTCAGTACCGCGAAGACCTTGCCGAGGCCGCGCAGTCCCTCAGCGAAAAGTGGGGGAGTATCGTCCTGGGCGCAGAGGACAGTGCGGACAACCCGAGCGCCGACATCATTGTGGATAAAGTGCGCCCCTACTATTCGACGCCCGGCATGGCCAGTGCTGAAATTGCCTCGATCCGGCGCGCATGGTCCGCCCTTGTCGAGGGTGGGGCTGATCCAAACGGGATCCGTCTGATTTTCGTCACCCACTCCATCCCCGTAAGCATGGAAGAGGGGTCCTCTCCCTTCCCCTTCCCTGCGCCCGTTTCTTCTCCCGCTGCCGAGGCCGGGGACGTTGAGTTTGAGGGCGAGGAAGCGTCCTCTCTGGGCACCCCCGCTTCCGAAATTAGTTACGCGGCCCAGCACCATGCGTTGATCCAAGCAATCATGCCGGAAGTGCGTCGAGTCTTGGGGTGCGAGGATCTGGGGTACGACCTAGCATTCTGCTCGCGCTCAGGCCCACCGCAGGCGCGCTGGCTTGAGCCCGACATCAACGATTTCCTACGCGAACTGATCGCCCCGGAAGACCAGTGCGTGGGGGAAGGAAACGAGGCCTCGGGAAATGAAAAGCCAAGCGGTGTAGTCGTCGTCCCGATCGGCTTTATCTGCGACCACATGGAAGTCGTCTACGACCTGGACACCGAGGCGAAGGAAACGGCTGCGGAGCTTGGGATTGCGTACAAGCGCGCCGAAACGATCTCGACGGACCCGGCGTTTGTTTCCTCGCTGGTGGACGTGCTGGAAGAACGCGCAGCTCAAGCGAGGGGAGAAAACCCCTTCCGCATAACCGTGACGGGTACAGGACCTTTCCATACGGTGTGCCCTCAGGATTGCTGCCTGGCACCGGCTCGGCCAACGCATTCCCAGCATTCCGATCAAGCGGGCACTCAGCACATGGGCTCGCATGCCCCACTTTCTTCCGACGGCCCTGCTCGAGTCGCCGGTCAATCCGCCATACAACAGGAGGAATCAATGGCGTTCTTGAACCGTCGTGCGGCACAATCCGCTGAAAACACCGAAAATACCGGTCACTCCGAGGCTGCGCCCGAACACGTCGCCGAGCACACTCCTCATCACCACGCCGCACACTCCTATGTTCCTGACCCGCGCGATCGGACAGATATTGACCTAGACGAGGTCAACGGTAAGCAGCACTACGCGCTCTATTCCGTATTCGCATTGGCTGAGTTCTTGCCAGCTGACGATAGCGAGCGTGCCCATATTGTTGCTGAATCCCTGGACTATGTGAAGAGCGCGGGCGCGGAAATCCGCGGTTTCTATGACGTGTCCGGCTTCCGCGCCGAGGCGGACCTGATGGTCTGGTGGCTCGACGACGACCCGGAGGTCCTGCAAAACGCCTACCACCGCCTGCGTGCCAGCGCGCTGGGGAAGTTCTTGGAACCTGTGTGGTCCTGCATGGGTCTGCACACTCCCGCCGAGTTCAACAAGCGCCACATTCCTGCGTGCTTTGGTGGGGTTGCACCGCGTGATTGGGCGATGGTCTACCCCTTCGTGCGCTCTTACGACTGGTATCTGAAGGCCCCCGAAGAGCGCTCGCGGATCATGGCCGAGCACGGGCGGAACGGCTTCTCGCAGTACGCCGATGTCAAGGGCTCGACCCTGTCGGCCTTCGGTTTCTCCGACTACGAGTGGGTTTTGGCTTTTGAGGCTGATTCGCTGGATCGCCTTGAAGGCGTCATGCATGCACAGCGCTACACCGAAGCTCGTCTGTACGTGCGCGAGGATACGCCCTTCTTCACCGGTCCCCGCGTGAGCCTCGGCGAGTGGGCCGAGCGCCAGCCGAGGGCATAATCTGCACCGCTTGAGGAGGTGACCGTGACTCTTCCTGAAGGCCTCGTCGCCTGCGAGGACGGCCTCGTCCGCCCGACTTGGGCGGCTACGGATCCGCTCTTGCGCGACTATTACGACACCGAGTGGGGAAGTCCGGTCACCTCCGAGCAAGGCGTCTTCGAACGCCTTGTCCTTGAGAGCTTCCAATCCGGCCTTTCATGGTCGACGATCCTCAAGAAACGCGAAGCCTTCCGCAATGCCTTCGCTTCCTTCATTCCCGAGGCCGTCGCCGCCTTCACCGACAAAGATCGCGAGCGTTTAATGCGCGATGCGGGGATCGTGCGAAATATGCGGAAGATCGACGCGGCTATCACCAATGCGCAGGCAGTAATCGCACTTCGCGGGGTTCTGGCTGCCGAAGCCGACGCACACCGTGCCGGGCGGATGAAGGAAGTGCCGCTCGCACACCTGCTTCGGCCTCGGCAATCCTACCCACGCCACTTGGGTGAGTTCGTCTGGCTCTACGAACCCAGCCAACAGCCTCGGCCGAGGTGTGCACAGGAAGTGCCCGCGCAGACCGAAGAATCCCGCGCTCTTTCGCTCGAGCTCAAACGCCGAGGCTTTGTCTTCGTTGGCCCGGTCACCACACTGGCTTTGATGAGTGCGATCGGGATTGTCAACACTGACATCTTGGGAACGTGGAAGCGGCCGTCAATTTAAGGCGTCCAAGCTTCGTAGAGGCCGCTGCAGGTGAATAGAAACGGGTCTAGAGTGAAAATATGACTCCAGAGATTACTGATCCGAAGTTCAAAGCAATCGCAGAGGAAATCCGGAATGACCCGGAAAATGCCTCGTTTACAAAGCGCGGTATCGACCCGCTCTTCTTCGCTGGACCCGAATGTAGGATCATGATCGTCGGCCAAGCTCCCGGCCGCGTTGCTGAAGAAAGCGGCATCGTCTGGAACGACCGCAGCGGTGATCGCCTGCGCGAATGGATGGGGATCGATCGCGATACCTTCTATAACTCGGGGAAACTGGCCATTGTCCCCATGGACTTCTACTTCCCGGGTACCGGAAAGAGCGGTGACCTGCCCCCGCGCAAAGACTTCGCGGACAAGTGGCACCCGCGCCTGCTCGAGCTCATGCCCGATCTGAAGCTCACTATTCTGGTCGGCTCCTACGCGACGAAGCGCTATCTGCAGCTCAAGTCCTCGGCCTCGCTCACGCAGGTCGTGAAAGACTACCGCGACTACCTGCCCGAGTTCTTCCCGCTCGTGCACCCATCGCCTCGTAACCAAATCTGGATGAAGAAGAACCCCTGGTTTAACGAGACCGTCATTCCGGATCTGCAAGAGCTTGTCGCGCAGATTATGAAGTGACTTTCTAAGCGAGTTCTGTTTCCCCGAAGGCAGTCATGTCTTTGGGGAAAACTATATTCCCGCTTGTTACTCCCACTCGCTTCCGTCAGTGCGCCAGCCGATGAAGGTCCAGACTACAGGGAGCGGGTAATTCAAAACCCACTGTGTCTGAGGAGAATCGCTGTGATCCTCAGAAAGACCGTTCACAGGCGGCACTGCTGGAACCTCAACGAAATGATCGCGTGCATAGGCATCGAACAAACGCTGCTCGCGCGGCGTGAAAGGCTCGGGCCGCGCCAACCGACGCAAATCATCCCTGGCCTCGTCAAAAGAATTGAAACGCATGGGCCGATAGGTATTCGTCGTGGCCGTGATGGGAATGCGGCCGAGGTAACGCAGCGCGCGCATGACCTCGGGGACGGTACTGGGCCGCTTCGCTTTGCGACCCAGGTAGGTCAAGAGCCTGGGATCCGATGATGGTGGAAGGCTATTCGGGACGACTACCGCGGCCTTGATTCGCGCTGCGGAGTCAAGCTTTGCAATGCGGCTGTGAGTGTTGTCGCTCATCAGGGAGCGTGAAGCGAAAGCGCAGTCGACGCTGTTCTCTCCCAAACCGGCCTGGCTCCAGTCTTCATCCCAGGCAAGCAGATGCGAGGTAATAGGAAGGTTTTCGGCGGCGGCACGCTGATCGAGGATAGTCAGCATGGCCTCGGCAAAGTCGCAGGCGTGGACTCGGTGGCCGGCCCTCGCAAGGGGAAGCGCAAGTGTGCCCGTTGCGCAGCCCATGTCCAAGATCGTCTCGCCCTTCGCGGGGGAGAGTAAGTCCATGAGCCAGAGTTCGTAGTCCTCGGTCGCGTAACGAGTAAAAGTCGCTGCCCGTTTGTTCCAGTAGTCTGCGGAGTCGCGGCTGATTGAAGCGGGGTGCGGACTGTGGTCATGCGGCATGAGTAGCGTCCTTTAGCGGTCTGGCGGCGTCTTTACCTGGTCACCATGATAGATGCGGTGTGCGCTCGGCGTGTTATTCCTAAGGTAAAAAGCGTGCAATAATTGTGCAATGACGAATTCAGCTGTAATCCCGAATTTCTCCAGTGACTATCAAGAAGGCGCGCGTCAAGAGGTCATCGATGCTCTCGTCGCCACCAACATGGAGCAAACAAGCGGTTACGGTACCGACGAGCATTGCGAGCGCGCACGCGACCTGATCCGCAAGGCCTGCGACGCTCCTAATGCGGACGTCCACTTCCTCGTCGGCGGAACCCAAACAAACGCCACCGTCATTGACGCGATCTTGCTGCCGTGGCAGGGCGTGATCGCGCCTCACACCGGACACATCAACATGCACGAGGCGGGCATTGTTGAGCGCGGTGGTCACAAGATCCTCGACATTCCCGCGAAAGAAGGCAAGATCACGGCCGCAAGCGTCATCCGTGTTTGCGACGCGTGGGAAGGCGATGGCGCGCGCGACCATATGATCGCCCCCGCGCTGGTCTACATTTCCCAGCCCACCGAGTACGGGACCCTGTACTCGCTTCAAGAACTCGAGGACATTTCCGCCGCATGCCGCGAGCGTGGCTTGAAGCTTTTCGTCGACGGCGCCCGTCTGGCCTATTCCCTTGCGTCGCCGGCAAATGATGTTTCACTCGCGGACGTCGCGCGCCTGTCGGATGTGTTCTACATCGGCGGTACCAAGTGCGGAACCCTTTTCGGCGAGGCCGTCGTCATCCCCGACGGCGGGTCGATCCGTCAATTCGTTACGCAGATGAAGCAGCATGGTGCGCTGCTTGCGAAGGGACGCCTCTTGGGAGTCCAGTTCGAGGCCCTGTTTGAGGACGACCTCTACCTGACTTTGGGTGCTCCCGGCGTTGCCGCCACTAAGCGAATCCGCGAGGCTCTGATCCGCGCGGGTTATGTCGTCACGATGGACTCGCCGACGAACCTGACCTTTGTCGCCTTGGATCAGGCCGGACATGAACGGCTCTCGCGCAAGGTGCAATACGGCATTTGGGAGACCCTTCCCGATGGTCGTCTCTTGGCGCGCTTCTGTACCTCGTGGGGAACTCCTGAAGAGGACATTAAGGCTTTCGAGGCCGCGCTGGCCTAATAGCCGCCGCGCCTGTTGCGCTCCCTCCACATGAAGTTGCGTTCGGCACTGCTCCCGGGATCCGCTCCCTCCACATGATGTCGGTAAATGTCATGCGTTATAGCCTGTGGCATTTGCTGACTTCGTGTGATAAAAGGGAAGCGGGAACAAAGGAAGCGGAGGCAAGCGCATCGAGACACGCTCCAATTAACACAAGCACGCTACCCTTGAACAGTGACAACCGACGCTAGCGATTTCAGTGCCCTTGACTTCTCCGATCTCGCGGCCTCGCGCCGCTCAGTCCGCGCATATACGGATCAGCAGGTTCCGCGCGACGTCCTCGATGCCATTCTCAAGGACGCGACGACTGCCCCCAGCTGGTCCAATACTCGTGCCTTCCGCGTTGCATTGGCAATGGGGGAGCGTGCTGATCGCCTGCGCGAAGAATACGTGCGGCGTTTCAACCAGACCTTGGATATCCAGCACCACAAGCGCTTCGCAACGATTAAAACCGCCCTCAAGCGTGAACTTCCTGACGGCGATTTTCCCGTTTGGAAGCCCTACCCGAAGGAACTTCGAGCCCCTCAGGTCGAGGTCGCGAAGCTGGTTTACGGTGCATACGGCGTTGAGCGCCGCGACTATGAGGGGCGCGACAACGCGAACCGCCGCAATGTTTCCGCTTTCAACGCACCCGTCATGGGCTTCGTTTTCGTCCACGAGAAGATGCTCCCTTGGAGCGCGATGGACGCAGGCCTCATGCTTCAAACACTCTTCCTTTCCGCCAAGGCCCGCGGCGTTGATTCGTGTGCAATCGGTGTGCTCTCGGCTTGGCGCGGTCCGGTCGAGCAGGAATTTGAGATTCCCCAGCACTACAAGCTCATCACCGGTTTCTGCTTGGGCTACGCAGACACCCAGGCACCGATCAACCAAGTGAGCGCGCCTCGCCCTCCGATTCAACTTCTCGAAGGGAAGTAAGAGTGCCGAAACAGTACCTCTCTGTCGCATTCGCTTATGTTGGCGTCGTCATCGGCGCGGGCCTTGCCAGCGGTCAAGACCTCCTTCAGTACTTCCTCTCTTTCGGAGCGAAGGGCCTGATTGGCATTGCCGTCCTGGGTGTCCTCAACGTCGTCTTTGGCGTTGTCGCTCTGCAGCTAGGGTCCTACTATCGATCGGGCCATCATGACGAGGTCTTCGAGCGCATCGCTCCGCCTCTGGTTCGTCGCATGATTGACGTCGTTCTGGTCTTCTCGGGCTTTGCGATGGGCTTCGTCATGCTCTCTGGCGCAGGCGCGAACCTGGAACAGCAGTTTGGAATCCCAGCCTGGGCGGGCAGCGCGATCTGTGCAGTTCTAGTTGTCGTGACGGCCTTCCTTGATTTTGACCGCATCATGAAAGTCATCGGCGTCTTTACCCCGATGATTATTCTCGCGATCTCCATCCTTACGATCTACTCGCTTGCGCGCCCGCATCCTGGAGTCGCAGAGCTCAATGCCGCAGCGCAGAATGTCACTCCCGCTCTGCCGAACATCTTGCTTTCAACCCTGAACTACTTCGCACTCTGCGTGGTCAACGGTGTCGCGATGGCTTTTGTTCTGGGCGGTTCTGTCCTGCGCATCGATGTTGCACGCAAGGCCGGCCGGCTTGGTGGCGCGCTGATCGCCCTCGTTATCGCAGCCGACGCCGTGACGCTTTTCCTCAACATGGATCGCATCTGGGACGTGGGAGTACCGACCCTCGAGATCGCTCGCCACATCCACCCGGCCTTCGCGCTCCTGTACACACTCATCATTTTTGCGCTGATCTACAACACGGTCTTTTCCCTGTTCTACTCGACCGCGCGCCGTTTCTCCGGCGGTTCAGATCAGCGTATGCGAGTGATTCTGACAGGCGTGACGGCCGCGGGTTATGCGGCCTCCCTGTTGGGATTCAAGAAACTGGTTGGCGGCATGTATCCGATCATCGGCTACCTTGGGATCGCGCTCCTCGTAGTCCTTGCAATCGCGTGGCTGCACCGCCGCGCCTCGGTGATCCGCGAAGAGAACCTGCGCCACAAGCTGATCCGCGTGCAGGTACGTAAGCACGCCGATGACCTCGAGTACACCGACGCGGACCGTGCCGAAGCGCAGCGTCTTGCGCGAGCCTCCGTCGTTGATGGCGCAGAATTGCGCCGCGATGCCGATTCAATTGCAGAGCAGATCGTCGCCACCCAAGACGATGCCGCCGCCTATGCGCGCACTCAGTTGCCCGTTGACGAGGACCTGGTCGCCGAGCAGATTGCCGAGGCCTTGCCGGATTCCACGGACAGCAAGTAGTCCCGTGTCGGGCTGGCTTGCGCGCTAGTTGTGGGCTTGGCGAGCGCTCTTCAAAGCCTCCGCGCCTTCCAAGGCTTCTTTCTTGGAGGTGATTGTTCCAAGGGCAGCTTCGGCCTCGTCAAAGCGATGCGAGGCGGCAAGCCAACGTACTAGGGTAAGTCGGCTTTGAGGGGACTGCAGCTCGTGGTCAAGACGTTCCGCGCGGGTGACCCATTCGGCGCTGTCTATAGGGGGAAGAGCACCTGCCCCTTTCGAGGCTTTCTCGAGGAAATCCACGCGTAGCGAGGAAATTCCCTCCATATCGCGCGCCTTGTTTTCGATCGCCTCGCGCACAGTGCTGGGCAGCGCCATTACCGGCTCCGCGTCCCCTGATGCAACCGCCGCAAGCGTATCCTCAACCTTCGCCAGCAAATCAAAGGAAGAAAAGGCGGTAGGTTTTTCAGCGCCAAACCATGTCTCAAGGAAATTCACGGTAGACGGTAGCGCTAGCGTTTCTGATTCCTTGAGTTGAAGCACCAGTCGGGCAAGAGGATCTGCCAAATCGTAGTAACTGCGACGCTGGTCAAGGAGATCCGTAAAGAGAGTTGAAACCGGTTTGATCCATGCGCGTTCGCTGAGATCGCTGATGACTTTGGCGACGGTGCGCTGCTCCGAACCCACGCGCTCAGCAAGATCTTTCACTGGCAGGGGATGATTGGTGGCCGCAAGTTCCGCAACGACAAGACGCTGCAGAGGGGAGAGCTGAGCCAGCTGTTCCTGGTAATACGGGGTGAAAGCGTCAATCCGAGTGAGGAGCAGTGTGCTGAGGTCCTCAAAGTCAGTGGCGTTCAGAGCGCACCCAAGTGTCATCCACACTCGTGGTGAACCACCCGTGAGGTGAGTGATCGTGCGGATTTGAGCTATCGCATCAGGGGCCGATATGTACTCGGCCAGTTCGGCATTGTCTGCTTCATGCGCCAGAGTACTGAGTATTTCGCGTGCTTCTTCGGGAGTGAAAGGATCGAGTCGAATCGTGTCGAAGAAACCGAAGAAAGGCGAGGCACTGTCGGAAAAGCTGCGATCGAGGCGTGTGGTGCTTCCGATAATGAGAATGCCCGTCTCGGTTTGAAGCAAATTCCGCAGCTTCTGTTGCCCGTCCTGTCCAAGCGCCTCGAAGATCTGACTAACATTCTCCATGAAGACCACAATGGGGCCGTCAGTGCGGATGCTTCCGCGGAGTTGCGCCTTAAGGGAAATCTCGTCCGCGCTCTTCATCTCAGTGGGGGAGAACTGGTTGATAATCGTGGCAAGAAGACGCGCGTATGAGGTGATCCTCCACGGAGTTTCGGGCAGACGCGCGATGCGCAAGGAAGTATTTCTTTGACGATCAGCAAGCTTGACACTGCGGTGATACGCCAAGGAGATGAGGTGTGTTTTACCTACGCCGTAAGACCCGACAAGTAGCGTGTGATTCGGACTTGGCGTTTTCCCAAGCTTCTCAACGCGCTTCATAATGGTCTTCAAAATTGGCTCACGCGCGACAAATGTGCGCTCGAGAAGATCCTCGGGCATGAGCGAAGGGGTAAAGCAAGCAAACGAGAGACTAGTCATCTTCGGTCCCACACTCCCTTCTTACGTGCCCAAATGTATTGCAGTGCGGGATATCGCCAGCGTACTGAGCGGCCTCGGCGCTCCAAATAATGATCCTTGACGAGGTCCTCAAGGACGTCGGAGAATTCCTCACCTTGCGTCAATGAATCGACGGGAATCCACTCATTCGTCTGAGAAAGCGTCTGTCGCAGGATCTGATCTGCGGCCTGCGCTCGCTCGCCGTAGTGTGGTGTCACGCGCGTGAGGTAGTGCTCGAACCAACGGAATTCATCGGGGTCATCAATGAAGTCTTCGAAGCATTCGCGGACATCGCTGGGAGAAAAAGTGGTGTAGCGCCTCTGTGCGAGTGCGCCCACGAGTTTGTGTAGGAGGAACGGGATTCCTCCGCTTACCGCGACGAGCTCATTAACGACATCATCGAGGGGCTCTTGCCCCACGCCTAGGAGCAAGCGGCGTGCAAGCTCGTCGGCCTCGTCACGGGGGAGAGGGCCGAGCGGTAATGATTCAAGATCGTTCAAGACTCCCTGCGTCATATTGGTTTTGCGTAGAACATGGTGGAAGCCGACGGACCCTGTGACGATCCATCGCACGCGCGTGGTCTTTTGGCGAAGTGCGCGCAGTGTCTGGAGGATTTCTTCGGCAGCGCCGGCACCTTCGCGTTCGGCAATGTTATTCACCGCCATGGGGACCTCATCCATCATGACAAGCGGAATAACATCGTTTTCTTCCCCGTCGAGGGTGCTCAGAATATCTGTGAGTAGGACGTGCGGAGATGTCTGGCGATGGTAGCTCTTAATAGTGATGGGGCTTGAGATTTCGATATCGCAGTTATCGAAGATCGTTTTGAGTTTCTGAAATGCCCGCGAGGGGAGTTTTCCGCCTTTGACGAGTGTGTCGGCAGTGCGGATGAGGAAGTCGTTGACTGTGAAGACGCCCTCGTAATCGATGAAGTAGCAGTGAAAACGCTTCTCTCGTGCGGCGAATGTGTGCATCCAGAAGGTCTTACCCATGCGTCTGGGATCGGTGAGGAGAAGATTTGCACCCACCTGCAGGCGTTTGCGCGCTTGGGAGGTGATCGCAGTGCGGCCGACGAAGTTTGCGGGGTCTCGGTCACTGCCGGGCTGCGGTTCGATAGGCTCCAGTGCCATTACGCCCTCCAAAATACGTGAAATCTCACGTCTAATTATACGTAGAGATTGACGTACGTCAAGATCTTTGGGGGTGACGTTCTCCCGACTCCACTGAGAGCAAGTAGAGCTTGCGCGCTGGCCCACCTCCGTAGTGGACCTCACCCGAGGCCGAGGCCACGCGGTGGCAAGGGACGATCAGCGAGAGCGGGTTGTGTCCCACAGCGCTCCCAACCGCCTGGTACGCACGCGGTGAGCCGACCTTTCGCGCGAGATCCGCGTAGGTGACGCACTCTCCGTAGGGGATATCCAGAAGTGCATTCCACACACGCAGTTGGAAGTCCGTTCCGTAGGTGGCCAAGGGAATCGCAGAATGATCGGGGTTCATGCCCGCGAGAAAGTCCTGCGTCCACTGATAGGCCTGTTCCAAGACGGACGCGTTCTGATCGCTCACTGTGCTCCCGTCTGTTGTCCACGCGCGCAGAGCATCCCGGGTGGAAAGGGGAACGTGGGCGGAGGCCTCGGCCTCGGAAATCCCAAAAGGCAAACCAAAGAAACGCTGCCTACTCATCCACAGCGCGCACAGGGCCCCATCGGAAGCAGCGCAGGTGATGATCCCCAAGTCGCTGGCAAACGAACACAGAGCCAGCTCGGAGTCCTTCGCGATGCTCGCAATACGCATGCTCACAGACTGGCACAGCGGCGACGGATATGCACGCCCCAGACATATACATGCGTCCCCCGTAAACTATATGTATGGAACCGTTGATGATCGCGCTGTTGGGGATGCTCATTATTGTGGCCTCGCAGTTTATTGCCCCCAAAGTTGGCGTCGCATCACCACTGATCCTGCTCGGCGTTGGACTTGCGATCGGTTTCCTCCCACAGGTTGGAGCCATCGAAATCGCGCCGCACATCATCTTGGAAATTATTCTTCCACCCCTGCTATTTTCAGCGGCTGTGCGTATGCCAACGATGGATTTCCGCCGAGAAATGCAAGCCGTGGCAATGCTTGCTATTCCGCTGGTGTTTATCTCCTCATTCGCCATTGGTTTCCTCATTAACTGGATGGTTCCGCAGATTTCACTGGCGTGGGGCGTGGCGCTGGGAGCTGTTTTATCTCCCACCGACGCGGTCGCCGTCACCATTGCCAAGCGCAGCGGCGTCTCGCACCGCATCATTACAGTGCTTGAAGGCGAAGGTCTCTTCAACGACGCCACTTCACTGGTGCTTCTCGCTGCGGCGATGAACGCTGGGCTTGCCGCCGATAACGGTGCCCTCAATCCCGCACTGCTCACGGGTCGTGTCCTCGTTGCCCTTGGCATCGCCATTGTGGTCGGCTTAATCGTCGGTGAAGTGGGGGTTCGGATTCGTTCGATCATCAAAGATCCGTCAACAGATACGGTCTTTTCTTTCGCAATGCCTTTCATTGCTTCGATCCCCGCCGAGCATGTGGGTGGCTCGGGATTGGTTGCCGCGGTCGTTGCCGGTCTTGTTGTTTCCGGCCGTCGCGCAGGCATGATTTCCGCGCAAAATAGGCGTTTTTCACAGCAGAACTGGTCGACCATGACTCTCATGCTTGAGAGTGGGATCTTTTTGGCTATGGGACTTCAAGCTTTTGGCATCATCGAAGACGCCGATGGAGATGGCGGCGGACTGGCACGAGCCGCCGTGATTGCCGTCATTGCGGGCAGTCTCATTATGGTGATCCGCGCGCTCTTCATCGCACTCATGCTCACTTGGCTCGACCACCGCAGCAAGCACCGTAAGAGGCGCTACGAGGCCGAGGCTGGGCGCCTCGAAGCCTTCGAGCAGCGAATGGCGCAGGCCTGCACCGTGGACAGCGAGGTTCTGGCAAGCCGAAACCTCAGTGAAGAACAGTGGATCAAAACCATGGCCCGCTGGCGGCGCCGCCTCAAAATTGCCGAGCGGCAACACGCAGTGCGCCGATCCGACATCGATTACTTTGAAAAAGAGCCGCTTGGGCCGCGTGAAGCCAGTGTCATTATCTGGTCCGGAATGCGCGGAGCCATCACTCTTGCCGCAGCACAAACGATTTCCTCCGCAGCGCCCATGCGTTCCTTCCTTCTGACGATCGCCCTCTTCATCGCATCTGGTGCGCTGGTTATTCAAGGGCTTTCGCTGCCGTGGCTGATCCGCTTGATCAAGCCCAAGATGGCCTCTACCGATATCAGTGAAGAAGAACGCGAAGAACTTCGACAGGTCATGAGTTCCGCACTTGTGGATACGGCTCTGGCCCAGGCAATCAAGGAAGTTGACGCTCAGACACTTTTGTCTGCTGGAGTCTCGCGAACCCTGTCCCGTCTGGGCAATGTTGTCGACCTGCAATCTTCTCCTTCTTTGGGGACTTCGAGTGAGCCTCTCCCCGACACTGACGGGGAAAACGAGGCCACTCCCGTGGAAATGAGCGAAGAGGAAGTTGAACGTTCCTTCACGCGTGAGCAGATTCGCGAGTTGGCACTTGAAGCGATTCACGCTCAGCGTGATGCTCTTCTTCAGGCTCGTGATGAGGGGATCTTCTCTTCATCAGCCCTAGAAGGAGCTCTTGCTCGACTTGATAACGAGGAGATTCTTCTGGTCTCGGGGCAATCGAATTCCCACTGATCCGGGGTTTTAGCCGTCAACCAGGGGAATCCCCGATGCCGCTCCCGCAGCCATTTTGTTAGTCTTAAAAAGGTCAGCAATTAACGGTCGAAGGAATCCCAGTGCTCGAGCTGTGCAACATCGTCAAGATCTACGAAACCGCAAACCTGCGCCAAGTCGCGCTCAATGACGTTTCGGTCGCCTTCCGAGATAGCGAATTCGTCGCAGTTCTGGGTCAGTCGGGGTCGGGTAAAACGACAATGCTCAACGTCGTTGGCGGCCTTGACCGTTTCCAAAGCGGCGACCTGGTCATCGATGGAATTTCAACGAAGGACTACAAAGCACGCGATTGGGATGCCTACCGCAATAACCGCATTGGATTTGTTTTCCAGTCCTACAACCTGATCCCGCACCAGACCATCTTGTCCAACGTTGAGC
>ERZ773037.914-NODE-914-length-15557-cov-3.608631_pt1 | contig 15557 bp, 15 predicted proteins | sample MGYA00511466_ERZ773037 | MGnify/ENA primary metagenome ERZ773037 (study PRJEB29015, sample SAMEA2738146) | human oral metagenome | biome: human oral; feature: human-associated habitat; material: saliva | place: China | collected 2202 ... | reverse complement strand
AGAAAGGCAGTAGAAAGTGTAGCAAACGGTGAAACGGGTTGGGAATCTGCATTCCAGTATCTAGTGGATAATTCTGTAAGAGCAGGGAAGATACCACCTACCGCAAACAATGCGACACAATTCGCTACTGTATATGCGTGTATTAACGTATTAGGCGATGATATTGCAAAGCTACCGTGGAAATCATATAAGAATCATAAAAATTACATTGAGAAGGATTCATCGAGCGATGTATCACACGTATTAAACGTGCGACCAAACCGCTTTATGAATCCTTTTGTGTATAAAAAATTGATTATCACGGATATATGCACATATGGAAACCACTTTTCGTACATTTCATTCGATAAACGGGGTGAAATTGACGAATTAATTCCCCTTGACCCGTCCAGCACACAGGTAGTTGTGGACAGAAAAACCCGTGAATATGGCTATCAAACGACCTATAAAGAACAACCTATCACGTTCTTACCACACGAAATCTTCCACATTAAAGCCTTATCAAAGGATGGAATCGTAGGTATTTCACCACTTCAATCGATTCGTGAGCAAATGTCCACGATGGATATTGCGACTGCGTTCAATAAAGGAATGGTTGAGAAAGGCGGTTCACCGCAAGGAATTTTAGAAGTAGACGGTACGTTTGACAAGGAAGTTAAAACAAAGATTCGTGAAGAATGGCAACGTGTAAATTCGAATGAAAATATCGCAGTTGTGGATTTAGGGATGAAATATAAACAAATCGGTATTTCACAACAAGATATGCAATTCCTAGAAATGATGAAATTCTCGCAACAACAAATTGCAGCAATTTTCAAAGTACCACTACACAAAATCAACGAATTAACACACGCAACGTATACAAACATCGAGCACCAATCCTTAGATTACGTGAAAAACACATTACAACCGCTAGTCACACAGCTAGAAGAAGAAGCGAATTACAAGCTATACACGACTAAACAACGAAATGAAGGACATTATTGCAAGTTCAACATGGACAGTGAGTTACGTGGAGATAGCGAAAGTCGTGCGAAAGTACAACAAATCAATCTTTCTTACGGTATGAAATCACTAAATGAAGTAAGGGCGCAAAACGAAGATAGTCCTTATGAATCTGAACTAGCGGACAAACCATTAATGACATTGAACCTTGTTCCTTTAGATATTGCAGTTGAAGCAGCAACAAATCGATACGGAGCAAGTCAACGCAACCCGAAAGGAGGTGAAGACGATGGAAAAGGAGATGCGAATACTGACGAATCCAGTGGAGATTCGAAGTGATGAAGGAGAAACACCCGTAATCACTGGATATGCACTTAAATTCGAGCGTTGGAGTAAACCGATGTACGGATTTAGAGAAAAACTTGCTAGACACTGTTTAGACAATGCAGATATGACTGACACAGTGGCGCTTATTAATCATGATTACAACCTTACTTTAGGGCGTGTGGGATTGAATTTAACGCTTGCTATCGATGACATCGGATTGAGATTCGAAATTATCCCGACCGATACAAGCTATGCAAAAGACTTACTCGCAAACATGAGGGCAGGAATCATTACGAAATGTTCATTCGCATTCACGATTGACGTAGACGGTCAAGAGTGGAAAACGGGTGAAGAATATGACGAACGAACGATTACAAAAATTAAGAAATTGTATGATGTTTCGATTGTTACTGACCCAGCGTATGACGATACCGAAGCGGTAACGAATATGCGCAGTTATGAAGAATTTAAAAACAATAACCGTAACCGTGAAATCGAGTTACTAGATCTAGAAATGGAAATTTTAAAATAAAAGGAGATTTATAAAATATGAACGAACGTGAATTAAGAACAGCATTAGCAGAAAAAGAAAAAGCATACAACCTTGCTAAACAAGAAGGAAAATCAACTGACGAATTACGCTCTATTGTGGATGAAATGAAAGAATTACGTGCGCAATTAGACTTAGAATTAGAAGTACGTGCAAACTCTGTTCCAGAATTGAACGAAGTAGTTAAAACTGAAGTACGTAAGGAAGAAGTGGATTTAGAAGAAGCATATAAAGATTTTTATGTAAAAACTTTACGTGGAAACTTAACTGCAAAAGATATGCAAGAATTTCGTGACTTACAAGAACGTGCAAAAGCAGAACCAACAAAAACACCGTTCTTAAAATCAAGCACTGATGAAAATGGTGGATTTGTTATTCCTGCTGATGTACAAACACAAATCAACGAGTACAAACGCTCTGAATTATACGATTTATCAAAATTAGTCACAGTAGAACACTCTGAATTTCTTTCTGGTACACGAGTTTTCGAAAAACTTGCAGACCAAACACCATTTGAAAACTTTGACGAATGGGATACAATCAACGATATTGCAGCGCCACAATTCGAACAAAAATCTTACAAAATGAAAAACTATGGTGGTATCCTTCCAGTTCCACGTCAATTATTACAAGATTCTAAAGAAAACTTATTGCGACACCTTGCTAAATATATTGCTCGTAAATCAGTTGCAACACGTAACTTTAAAATCTTAGAAATCCTTAATGGTTTAACAAAACGTACTAAAGACATTGTATATACAGACGATTTGAAGAAAATCTTAAACGTGGAATTAGACGGTGTGTTCAGCGCTGGTGCTAAAATTGTTACTAACCAAGACGGATTCAACTGGTTAGATACTTGCAAAGACGAAAAAGGTAACTACTTAATGCAAAAAGATGTGACATCTTCTACTGGATTCTCATTCTTAGGACGTGAAGTTGCAGTTGTGCCTAATTCAGTAATCAAAACAACTGCAAATAAAGCACCTGTATTCGTAGGTGACTTAAAAGAAGCAATCACATTGTTTGATCGTGACGAATACGAAACTAAAGGAACTGATGTTGGTGGCGATGCATTCAAACGTAACACTTACGATATCCGTACTATCGACCGTTTCGATGTTACACAATGGGATACTGCTGCAGTTATTGCTACACAAATTGATGTATCAAAAGACCCTGCATTCCCTTCTACTGGTAAAAAAACACCAGCAGCATAATTATATAAAGGGGGTATAGATGTATGATTGTAACCCCACAGGAAATAGCAACAATCCACAGATACGATGAAGAAGAACTACCGTTTATTATTGATTTAATCAGAGGGGCGGAGTTCTTCTTATTTACTGCTGGAGCATATAAACCAACCAACCCACTGACTAAGGCTGTAACGGAATTAATCGTGGGTTTTTGGTTGGAAAATCGGGAATCGAATTATACAGATTACATTAAAATCGGGCAATTCCCATTGAGTATGCAGTCGCTTATTTTATCGATTAAATACTCACAGGAAGAAAACAAAATGCCTGTGCAAGAATAGGTGGTGTGAATCATGAGAAAGGTAAGAGCGAATGATTTCAGACATCACATTCAATTCTACGAGCAAAAGGATATTCCGAATGGTCGTGGATATGATACGCAGTGGATTCCAGTATTCAAATTATGGTGTAGAGAAAAGGTAATCTTCCGTGAACAGCTTGAATCTGTAATATCGGGTGGGAATACCTTACGTGACCGTAAAGAACTGGAAACACGTTACACAACGAAATTAACCACTGAACATAGGTTTAAATACAAAGATAAACTGTATGAGATTTCGATTGTGGGAGATTCAGTAGGAGATTGCAAGACGATACGTTTTCTAGGTGAAGCAGTTGTGGACGGTGGTGCATAAATGGGTGGCAATTTAGAAATAAAAGGTATTGATGAAACTTTGGCTAAACTACGAAATATAAGCGTTACGGTTGATAGAAATAAAAATCGAATCATCCGTGATAGCGCAGAACCTTACATGGAAGCACTCAAAAAAATCACACCGTATGATTCAAGGGAGAATCGTAGACATCCGCAACACGCAAAGGAACACATTGTGCGCACAAACGTAGTACACAATGAAGATGGAGATAGTATCGTTAAAGTAGGTTATGACAGTGATACGGGCTGGTATATGTGGTTTCTTGAAAAAGGAACTTATAGTAAAGGTGCGCCTAAAGGGATTGCACCTAGACACTATGTAGAAATAACATTAGAAAGCACAAAAGGTGAAGTTGCAAAAGTTCAAGAAGAAGGCTTGCGGAGATTAATAGAAAGGTTTACATGATGTTTGATTTAGAAATTGTAATTCAAAAGGCTTTAACGAGCAATAAGACAATCACAGATTATGTTGCAAAATCAAAGCAAGGTTATCCAAACATCGGGGCGAATCGAACCCCACACGGAACATTCCCTTTGATTGAATATCATCAGATTATGGGAAATGATGACAAATTTTGCGATGATAAACTGTGGACACGCACTTACAGATTCCAAGTAGGTATTTATACCGAAAAGGCAGATTATTATAAGGTGCAGGATGCATTGGATAGAACAATGCGCAATATCGGATTTACATGCTATAACGACTATACCTATGCGGTGGATGATACAAAAGTCATTCATCGCATTTTTAGTTACACGATTAGTATTGATAAACCGAGATATAAACAACTATTAAAAAAATACAAATTGGAGAGTGAATAATATATGGCAAGAATTGGTGTAAAAAACTTAACTGTATTCCCTTTAACAAAGGATGATGCAACAGGGGTAACTTATGGAACAGCAGTGAAATGCGCACCATTAATGAAAGTAAGTTTAACAGCAAAAACGGTAGAAGGTTCAGTTTACGGTGACGATAGACAGGTTGATGGTAACTTCGGTATTACTGGTTATGACATTGTAATCGATACAACTGACTTAACACCAGAGCAACAAGCATTGTTATTAGGTCATAAGAAAGATTCTAAAGGTGGTATCACAGTAAGCACTGAAGATGAAGCACCTTATGTTGGGGTAGCGTTCGAATCTAAACGCTCTGACAGCAAGGTTGAATATTCTGTTCTTTATAAAGTGAAATTCTCACCTATCAATGAAGAATACGAAACTAAAGGCGAAAACATTACTTATAAGACACCATCATTAGTAGGTAAGGCAATCGCTCGTGAAAATGACGGACAATTAAAATATGCTCTTGTTTCAGCAACTATGCCTGAAGGATGGTATACAACACCACAAAAGGCAGCAGAATAAGTCAAAGGCACGGGGTTAGGAAACTAACCCCTTTTTTATTTAAATCTAGGAGGTAAATATGGAAATTAAAGTTGGTAAAAAAACATATAAAAGCGGAAAACATAACATGCGATTACTTTATGATCTAGCACGATTAAAAAAAGAAATTGAAGACCGTTACCGCATTTCAAGTGGCGATGATGAAGAAGCAATTCAAAACTTGATTGATAGCATTGACCCGTTGGCAGATATTGATAGATGTGTGGACTTAGTATGCAGATTCTTTGGAAACCAATTTACAGTACAGGAATTTATGGACGGTTACAAAACAAAATCAGTAAACGATTTTAACTTACTTATTGAAGTAATGACATTAGAAGCAGTATCGGGAGTTACCAACATCCTAGGTGAAGAAAAAAAGTAACTGACCCCGACTTTGATGAAGCAATCGAACTAATTACTTTCATAAAGCAACTCTATTCATTCTTAATGAGTAAATACCAGTGGACACCAGAGCAGATAGATGTAATGGAATCCACAAAGATTATCGAATTAGAGTTTGGAAACTGGAAGAAAGAATTGGAGAAAGAACCATTAGACACATTGGATTCAATCGAAGGATTTTAGCAGAAAGGAGGTAAATTATGGCAGAAACACCATTTGGGAAATTAGTGGTGGAATTAGGTCTGAATAATGTTCAATTTACCCAAGGGATTTCTGATGCACAAAAGCAATTACGTACATTAAAACGCGCAATCAAGGCTTCTGATGAAGACATTAAGTTGATGGGTAGAGGCTCGCAAGCTGCATCGACTAAAATGCAATTACTATCGCAAGCGTTTAAGACCACGGGGAACGTGGTAAATCAGTTAAAACTAAGTTTGGCTAAAAAACAAGGTGACCTTGCGGATTTACGTGCAGAAATAGAAAAGACGAATACAAAGACGGATGAGCAAACAGCTTCAGAAAGAAAACTGGTTTCACAAATCGAAAAACTAAAACACAAATTAGTTGAAGCAACCGCAAGCATGTCTATGTATCGTAGAGAGTATGCAGAAACTGCTAAAGCGCAAGCAATCGCAAACAATAGCTTTATTAAAGCAGGTACACGATTAGAAGCGGCTGGAAAACGTATGACTGAATCGGGTAACCGAATCTTAAACGTAGCCCGTGGATGGACATTCGCAAGTGCAATCTTAGGAACTGGAATCGGGTTAGTCGCAAAACAAGCGATTGATTACGAAAAAGCTATTGCAGGGGTACGTAAGACCACAGACCCTACGACAGCACAGTTACAAGAATTTAGTTTAGGATTCCGTAAGATGTCCACAGAGATTCCAGTTGCAGCTAAAGAGTTAGCGAACATGGGTCAAATGGCAGGGCAATTAGGGATTCGTAATGATAACTTACTAACATTCGTTGAAACGATGGCTAAACTGCAAACCGCTACGAATATCATCGGTGAAGAGGGAGCGGCTGACCTTGCAAAATTCATGAATATTATGGGTACATCGCAAGATAGAGTATCTAACTTAGGTTCTACCTTAGTTGAATTAGGTAACCACTTTGCGACTACTGAACGTGATATTCTCGATATGGGTAAAAACTTAGCAGGGGCAGGTAGACAAATCGGACTATCTGAAAGTGCTGTATTAGGGATAGCAACCGCATTGAGTTCTGTGGGTATCGAAGCAGAAAAAGGTGGTAGTGCGTTCTCTAAAGTCATGATTAAGATGGCACTAGCAGTAGATAGCATGGACACTAGTGCAGGAAGTAAGTTGAGTGAGTTCGCTGGTGTAGCAGGTATGACCGCAGAATCCTTTGCGAATATGTTTAAATCACATCCCGAACAAGCGATTGCAGCATTCGTGGAAGGTTTAGGTACAGCAAGTGAAAAAGGCGAAACTGCTATCGGAATCTTGCAAGAAATGGGTATTAAAGAAGTACGTTTAAGAGATACCTTATTACGTGCTGGTGGTGCGTATAAGCTATTTAACGATGCAGTGAACATGGGTAATAAAGCCTTTAAAGAAAACACTGCATTGCAACACGAATTTAATATCTTCAATGAAACAACAGCAAGTAAATTAGAACGTGCTAAAAACAAACTTACTGATCTAGCAATCGAAGCAGGCGGTAAGTTATTACCTGTAATTGCTGATTTACTAGGTAAATCGGGATATGTCGTAGATGGCATTAAGGGTATGATTGAAGGATTCTCTAACCTACCCGAACCGATTCAGAAAACCGCATTCGCATTAACTGCTATCGGTTTAGCTGGCGGACCTGTATTAGGAATCATCGGTCAAGCAACGAATACCATCGGATTGTTCACAGGCGGTATAGGTAGTGTGCTTAGACACATGGGATTGTTGCAGATTAAATCGAAGGAAGCAAAAGGTGCGTTTGATTTAGTAAAAGGTACGCTAGAAGCTACTGCGGAAGGTGCAGTAGAAGCTGGAGCAGGAATGGCATCTTTAGGCGGTGAAATGGCAAGTGCAGGCGGATTCGCAACTAAACTCATGGGGTTAGGTTTGAATCCGTGGTTAGTAGGTGTAGCGGCTGCAGTAGGTTTAGGTGTAACAGCGTGGAAGCTATTCGGTGAGAATATGTGGAACTCTACGCAAGAAGCAAGTAAAAGTGCATCTCAAATGCACAAATGGGGTACACAGGTTAACGACACCATTGACAAAGCATTACACAAAGCCGAAGATTTCAGTAATCAAGCAGGCACATATTTATCCAGTGGCTTAGAGATTGACGAAAAAACAAAAAACAACGTTATTTCAGCATACGGTGGTATGTTTGATAAATTACGTGAAACAGCCGATGAGAAACTAAAAACGATTAATGAATCATACGGTAAATTATCTTCAGTCACACAAAAATACGAAGAGAAAAACCACGAAAAACGTGTAGAAAAAATCAAAGAAGCAAAAACTGCGTTCGATACAATCGAATCAGAAATCAATGCTATCTATGACAAAGCAGGTAAAGAAAGACGAGCATTAACCGAAAACGAAATCAACGATATTAAAAAGCTAAGAGAAAAAGCTGCACTGGAAGAATCGAAAATCTTATCGGGTAAAGAACAAGACCAAATGAAGATTTTTAAAAACCTATCAGAAAGCCTTAAAACGTTAGATATGCAAGAACTTGATGGGCGCTTGTTGACATTAAGTAAAATGAAACAAGAAGAAAGCAAGAACTATCAAGAACGATTAGAGAATGTTAAAAAGCTACATCGTGAAGGTGAGATTGACGAATACGCTTATAAGATGGAATTGCGACAAATCGAATCTGATCATAACGCTCAAATGAAAGAGTTAGCTTTCCAAGAATATTCAACGGTTAAGGAACAAATCAAACGGTTAAGAAAAGAAGGCTCTGAAGAATCACAACAAACTGCAGATAGTTACGAAACAGCATTAGAACAATCGATGAAACGCTACGGATTTACGATGCAACAAATGGAAACGATGGCAAAAGAAAAATCGGATGTTATCGCACAACGCAATAAGTACATCGCACAAAGCGTTTTAGAAATGGGTATCGAAATCGGTAAGGCTACTGAAGAAGCGAACAAAAAATGGGAAACACTCATTACCGATGAAAAGACAGGTAAGATTGTTAAAAACATCGGTAAGACATTGACTGAAGCGACTAAAACAGAGCAAGGCTGGAATGACCTTAAATTCATCGTGAAGAATGCTTCTCTCACTACGAACGCAAAACAAGAAATCGAAAAAGCATTAAAAGAAAGTAAAAAATGGGATGAGTTATCACCCGAAGAAAAAGCCTTCTTATCATCTACAAACGTGGGTGAAACGATGGCTCATATCTTGCAAGAAAAAGGTAAGTGGGATGACCTCACTATCGAGCAAAAGGTAGCGATTTTAAGTTCAACTGGAATCGATGAAACAACGTTGAAATTTATCGACTTGCATAACTTATGGGAGCAAAAAGATTTTGTTGCTAAGTTAGCGAAGATTGATACAACCGCACCCGATGCAAAACAAAAGATTGGTGCATTGATTGAAGAGTTTACAAAAGCAAAAAATTTAGGTGAACAAGGAATCTCAATCGTGGCGGATTCGTCAAAACCAATTCAAGCTGCTAAAGATGTGGATAACTTAACTCAAAGAATGTTTCAAGCGAAGAATACAGGACAAAGTGGCGTGAACTTCCAAGCGGAAACAAATGCACAACAAGTATCAAATCAAGTGTGGAACTTAATTAATGCGATGAATAATTCGTATGATAAGACGGTACACTTCACAACAGTTTGGAAGAACGTGTATCAATCCACAGGAACGAGTACACAGGATATTTGGTCATCACACATGAATAATTACGCAACAGGTACTGAAGGTCACACAGGCGGTCTAGCATTCTTAGGTGATGGTGGTAGACGTGAACCGTTCTTAACGCCCGATGGATATTTCGGTGTATCACCTTCCACAGATACATTATATGACTTACCTAGAGGAACTAAGGTTTGGTCTAGTATCGATAAATTCAAACGTGATACGATGCATAAACCATATCTTGCAGGGTATTTAGATAAGCTACCACGCTTTGCTAAAGGTACTCTGAAGAGTTTTATTGACAATACAAATGTAAGAGTACCCGATGTGTTCAAATCACGTAATACGGTGGATAATTCAACGTATGCGCCTGTGTTACACATCGAAAACTTCCACGCAAACAATAATATGGATGTGGAAGAATTATTCAGACAATTTAAGTGGATGATTAAACGGGAAGGAGATAGAGCATGAAACACTTTATAAAATTTAATGGTAAGTCCTCGCTAGACTTACACTTATATCTTGATAGTAATTCGATGCAACACGTATCTGCACAAAACGATGTAGAAGAAGTGGAAGTGTTAGGTCGTGACGGTACGGTGATTGTGGATCATAAACGATTGAAACCAGTCGTGCAACCTTACGAACTCTTTCTCAAATTACCACCACGATATAAAATGCAACGAGCAATCGATGAGATTTCAGAATGGCTTAGTCCAGTAGGCTATGTGGATTTTGAAAAATCATGGGATGGAAACTACATCTATCGTGCAGCATTTAATGAAACGTACAGTGTGAGTGAAACCTTATCGTATTTCGGTAAGGTGGCACTCACTTTTAAATTACATCCGATTAAATACTTAAAGAGCGGTAGACAGTTATTAGAAGTACAGAATAATGGATTGCTAGTCAACCCTACAAAACGAATCAGTAAGCCTACCTTACACGTAGCAGGGAACGGGAATGTAAAGATTACGATTACCAGTCCTAAAGGAAAGCAAGAACTCACTGTAAAGAATATGGAACGTAAAATCATTATCGATTGCGAAAATGAACTTGCATACACGGAAGATGGCAGTGCTATGTTAAGTCTATTCGGTGATGATTTCTTTCACCTTGATTTAGGCACTAGCAAAGTATCGTGGGATAACCCTGCTGTACGAGTATGGGTGCAGACTAATTGGGGTGTTAAGGTATGAGTAAGATTATTGTATATGAACAAGGCTCACAGGCTGAAGGTAGTTTTGGGAATGGTGTTGTAAAAGACTGGTTATCCCTTAAAATCAAACGAAATGGAACGCAATATGAATTAGAAGGTGTGTATCGTGCTGATGGCACGAATGCGCACCTTTTGCGTAGGGGGAACATTATCCAGTGCGATGCGGATGCACGTTCTAAAAAACAACAATTCGATATTATCCGTGCGGTTGAGATTGATAATGAAAGAATCGAAGTGTACGGAACACACGTAGCACATCGGTTGAAGTATCTAAGTTTGTTACCGAATGTCACCGTGGAAGGTGCAGGGTATAAAGCAATCGATACATGGCTTAGTAGTATTGTAGGACACCAAAAGTTTCAAGCGTGGAGTGATGTAACAGATACCGCAAAAGTGGAATGGTCGCTAGATAAGATTTCAAACGCTAGAGCAGCACTCTATGGGCATGAATTATCCCTTGCGACTATATGGAAAGCGGATGTAGGATTCGATAACTACCGAATTATGCTATCAAGACGATTAGGAAAACCTAGTGCATTAGTACTAAATTACGGTAAGAATATTACCGAATTTAGAAAAGAAGATACAGACGATGAGGTGTTTACTAGCATTTATCCATATATCGTGCGTGAGAAGACGATTTACACGCTCGATGAACCCGAACGAGTGATAGATAGTCCACACGCTGGCTCATATCCTTTCTCTCGCGTCCTACCTGTTGACTTTTCTAGTGATTTTAAAGAGGACGAATACGATGGTGGCGATGCTGGAGAAGATAGTGCGGAAGGAGTAGGAGAAGGTGAAACAGAATCCCATGATGGAGAATGGGGCGGTAAGTGGAAACGAAATAATACAGGCTGGTGGTATGAGTATTCAAACGGTAGTTATTTAAAAAAATGCTGGAAAAAGATTAACGGTAAGTGGTATCGATTTAAGAAAAACGGTTATATGTACGAAAATGCATGGTTTAGAGATAAAGACGGTACACGTTATTACTTAGACGATTCGGGTGCGATGGTAACTGGATGGAAAAAGATTAAAAAGAAATGGAAGTATTTCGATGACAGTGGAGCATACGATAAAGACCGTAAGAAACCTTATGTACTAGATAAAGATAAATTACGTGGGTTAGCACAAAAATATATTCGTGATCATAACATCGGATTGCCTAGAGTGACTGTAACAGTTAAGTTTGTGGATTTAATGGCAGACAATCCAAATAACGAAGGTAAAAATATTGCTATCTATGACGAAGTAAAAATCAGATTCCCACATTTAGAAAACGCATTGAGTACAGCAAAAATTGTAGGTACTGAATGGCTACCGTTATCGAACACTTACGAAACAATCACAATCGGGAATGAAGAACAAACATTTAAGCAAACCTTGACAGGTCACATGGAAGCACGAATCGAAAAGCTAGATCAAGAATTAAACGAGCAAGCAAGCGTGATTCGTGAAAATGAAAATCTGTTATTCAATGAGGATGATGGCGCAGCAACCACATACACAGCGGAAGCATTAACGAATGTCAGTCCACAGGGATTCAAAAAAGATGACTTATTACTCACTGGCGATAAATTACAACGATGGACAGGTACGGAATGGAAAGATGTGGAAGCTAAAGCGGATGTGGATGTATCGCATATCACAATGAGTGTAGCGGATATTAAAACACAAATGTTAGTAAACCAACAGGAAATAGCTGCAAAAGCAAGCCTAAATGAAGTATCTGAATGGAAACGTGCATTAGACAATTATATTGCACAACAGAATAAAGATACTGCTGAAGCTGAAAAGAACTTACTGGAAGTTACACGTAGGATTGAACAGTTAGTCTATAACATCGGTAACATGGCAGTCGTTTATAAGATGGTGGATAGAAACATCCATTTAACAAATGAAGGTATCACAGTAGGAGATAAGGCAGGCGATAGTTACATTCTTGTATCGAATAATCGTATTTCATTATTCAGTGCAGGTAAAGAAGTTATGTATATCTCGCAAGGGATGTTACACATCGATAATGGGGTATTTACTAAGACATTACAAGTGGGTAATTATATTGAAATGCCTTTAGAAAGCAATCCTAAGATTAACGTGATTCGGTATATAGGGGGAAGGTGATTAATTGAACAGATTATATTTTGATGGTAACTGGCACGGTTATGTTGAAGTCACTAGCGAAGTATTAACACAGAATCAAATAGATGCACGTACACCAGTACGTATCACTGCACGAATAGGACAGGATTCGGGATATGCGACACAATTTACAGACACATACGGGGCATATCTTGCATTCCGATTAGGTGGTCAAACGAAATATCTATATTTTGAATCGCTGGATTTAAACGGTAATTCCCGACACTTAGGTACGCTCGAATTTTTAGTACAGCATGACGAAAACGGGGATGCGGACGGTACGCTCACTATTTGGAGTGGTGACACACGATATATCACATTTAGTGGATTGTACTGGGGCGGTTTATTACACGATATTCAGATTGCAATTCCACACATTAATCGTTCGGGGATGATTGAATCGGTCAGTCCGAATGCAGAATTAGGTAAACCCGTTACGGTAACGATTAAAGACCGTGAAGAAGGCTTAGAACATCAAGTATGGTGGAAAGCATTCGGTGGTGACTGGGTAGACTTAGGAAAGAAAGCTGATAAGGTATTCACGTTCACACCTGGCAGGGAATTGCATAAGAATGCAGGAAGTAGCGATACGGGTAAACTGGATATTTGTGTAAGAACGTTTAAAGACGGGAAGCAATTTGGTGGGGATACTTACAAAGAAGGTATCCCTATTAAAATACCTAAAGATATTGTACCTACAATTGGAACTTTAAAATTAAAAGACAACCACACAAATCGTGAACTTGAAAATTTATCAGTTATTTTGCAACACTCATCCGATATCGAGTATGAAATCACGGATAGCCCCAAATCATTGACCGAACCTGTTGAATGGCATGTATCGATTAACGGAAGACATTACACTGGTAAAAAAGGTACGATTGGAAGATTCAATAAAACAGGAACGTTCTTTGTAAAAGCGTGGGTAGTTGATAAACGTGGTCGTGAATCAACACCAACATCCAAACCTATCACCGTATCTGAATATCAAGCACCACAACTTTCATTCGTTGCTCGTAGAAGCGGTACGAGAAAGAATACCGTCACCGTTACAACTACCGCAAAAATTATGCCTTTAAAGACAGTGACTGGCAAACAAACCAACTCATTCTCACTTGAATTTTATACACGCAGAATCGAAGATACGCAGTTTATTAAGAATGAAGGCGCATCGTTAAAAAGCACATCGACCTATGAGCTTATCGAACATAGTGCGAATCTGAATGGCTCATTTGATACGGGTCAATCGTACATGATTAAAGCGGTGTTACGAGATTCATTCCAAGAAGTAGAGTACTTATTCCCACTAAGTACAGAGCAAGTAGTCGCATCCTATTCTCAATGGGGAATGGGTATTGGTAAGGTGTGGGAAAAAGGTACGCTCGATGTGGCAGGGGATGTGTATGTGGGCGGATATCTAGCGATTAGTGGCAATCAGCATTCAATACGTGTGACTGGAGATGCAAACAATATCACACGTTCGGGATTGTTCTATGGTGAGCGATTGACGAATACACCTACAAACGCAGGGTATCTGACAGTACATTCACACACAGATAATGATAGGTATATTTCACAAACGTTTGTACCGTTTAACGCATCAGAAATGCATATACGGGTTAAAAACAACGGTACGTGGAGTGAGTGGACACTGATATCAAATCCACAACCCGACCCGTGGCATGATGCCCCACTTACAAACGGATGGAAACATTATGGAGGCAACGACACGAATGTACAATATCGAAAAGATTCAGAAGGAAGAATCTATATGAGGGGTAGTTGTTATGGTGGGACATATATCAATCGTGGTGGCACGATTTTCACGCTTCCTAAAGAATACAATCCGAACAAGAAAGTCTATATTCGAGCAATTACTGGAGATTATCAAGAATGTTATTTGATTTTATCTCCTGCAGGGGAGCTATATTGTGCAGTTGACAATCAAGTAAAACGTGACTGGCTATGTTTAGACGGTATTACTATTTAATTTTGTTTAGAGAGGAACGGTAATCACCATGAACACAGGAGATAATGAAATGATTGAAAAATTAACACAACAAATTAAAGCGATTAACGACATGATTGCACAGGAACAACGTGCGATTGAAACATTGAATGGTACTAAAGGCAATCTCGAAGCACAGCTTAAAAACGTGGTGGACGAAATCAACGAAAAGATTTCAACTGTGATTCGTTATCAAGCGGATAAGCAAAAAATGACGGATGCTAAAGACATCATTCAAAAATTAGGCACAGACGAAGTGTAATCAATTAGAGAGGAATTGATACTATGATGCAGCTAGGAAGTAGTGTTCTAGTTGCTCTGATTACAGCAGGAGGTTATGTGATGGTAGCGTGGATAAACGGTAATAATAAGCAACAACAAAAAGAAATAGCAAACAATTTAGAAAAAATTACCAATCAAATGCAATCCATCCAAGAAGAAGTGAAACGCACGAATAAATTGGCAGAATTAAACGTTGAAAGTATTCGTCACTCACAACAATTCTTACTGTACGATGCGATGGAACGTGCGCTTAAACGTGGGTACACAACTACCGCAGAAATCAGAGAAATTGGTGCGCTATTTAAAAATTATGAAGATCGTGGCGGAAATGGTGCTATCCATGACATGCACGAAAAATTTATAACATTAGGAATTCACGACTATTTATAAAATAAAGGAGAATGATTCATTATGACATTACAAGAAATTATTATTGCGACATTAGGTTTAGTACTTACAACAATCTTTACTAAAGTAGGTCAAGGATTTTGGAACTACTTAAAA
>ERZ773037.911-NODE-911-length-15610-cov-48.828672_pt1 | contig 15610 bp, 3 predicted proteins | sample MGYA00511466_ERZ773037 | MGnify/ENA primary metagenome ERZ773037 (study PRJEB29015, sample SAMEA2738146) | human oral metagenome | biome: human oral; feature: human-associated habitat; material: saliva | place: China | collected 2202 ... | reverse complement strand
TTGGTGCGTACGGCTTGAAAGATCTTGGTAACAACCAATACATCCACATCGAGTCTCAAGTAGGTCGTGCTTCTAACGACTTCACAGTTCGTAATGAAATTGGTGAAAGCCTTTCTGGCGAGACTAAAGCTAATGCATACTCTATCGGTGCACGCTATGGTAAAACTGTGAAGCTTTCAAATGGTACATATATTGAACCACAAGCACAATTGAGCTACACTCACTTCGGTGGTGACAGCTTTAATGCAGGCAGCATGCATGTAGAACAATCTGGTGTGAGCAGTACAGCAGGTGGTCTTGGCCTTGAAATCGGTAAAAACTTCGGTGCAGGTAATATCTATACTCGCGTAGGTGTAAATCATGCCTTCTCTGGTACAGTAAAAACTGCGTACACAAGTGGTGTTACGACTAAATACACATCCGAAGACATTAAAGGTACTTGGACAGATCTTGCATTCGGTGGCCGCTATGGCTTCAATGCAAACAACAGCATCTTTGCTGATATTAGTACAGGTCTATCTGGCGACTATAAAGCTGGCTGGTCTGTAAATGCAGGATTTACACATAAATTCTAATATAATAGTTACTATATAAATATATAGCACTCACTAAATAAAATGCCCCACGTATTGGATTTAACAATCTAATACGTGGGGTTTTTATAATATATTTCGTATATCTCTATAAATAGATTCTTATTGATTCGCTTATATGTTCGCCATATAATTGACTTAGGATAGTCAAACGAGGTTGGGACAAAAAGACAAATAGCCCTTCGTTATCCTTGGATAATTAGGTAACTGAAAGGCCATTTCATCACGTATTTATTTCTTGAGATGAGCCCGACGGAACCACTCGTTTGGCTATCTATTTATATTATAGATATAATCATATATATCGTCAAATTACGATGAACAATACTATAGATTTCAATAAGTTTGAATTTGTATAGGCAGTGACTAGATCACTGCCTTTTTTATGTTCTCGTTTTATAACTCAAATATTAATATCTTAAATAATTTTAAATAAAGATAGAGAAATTCATTTACAATTCACAAGAAATAGTGTAATATTTTAAATATATTTTAAAAGTGTTAGACGTGAGTTCTTAATAAAGTGAGTATATATCTATCTTTTCATATAAATAAAGACTAATAAATCAATTCTCAGATATATATTCAACTATGAAGGAGCTTTCACAAATGTGATTGTATTGTAAGTGAAGTATTGGTTGAGGTGTAAAAGGATGAGAGGTAGAAATAAAGTTTTATTATCTGCTGTTATGATGACTTTATTGTCATCTACGATGGCCGTGCCAAGTACATGGGCTGCAGCGGGTCTTAATTCTGATGGCCGCGTATTTGCCGTAGGCTCTGAAAGTAAATTTGAAAGTACAGGTAATACGACTGCCAATGGTGTGGTAGCATCTAACGGTGGTCAAGTTACGATTGGCTCCTTGGATACTCCTAATACAGACCAATTGCCTAAACGCTATCGTCAGCCAGCTTTCATTACAGGTATGCTCGATAACAGTTCCATTCAAGTGGATGGCGGGGTTATGGACGTGACTACTGCACCATGGCAGTCCCCATATCCAGTAGCGTTTGCTTATAATAGTAAAATTAATCTCGGTATTGATGATGCGGGTACTGTAAAACACAAAGTGTTTAATATGCAAGGTGATGTGCTAGTATCTGATAAAATGATGCCTCCTCATCAAGAACAGCAACCATCTGTGATTAATATCGGTCTCGGTCGTGCTCATAACAGTCCTAACCAGTTCTCCGGTAAAGCTGTGAATACCTTAGAGGATAAGGGTGGCGAAATCAACATGACCTTTGATGGTGGCATGTGGAGCCATGATAGCATGGGCGGCTTGGAATCTTTCAAAATTGATGGTAAAACAGAACGTAGTAGTATTAACAAGCTCACAGGTACTCGTACGCGCGAAGGTTTCAGCCGTATTTCCCAAGATTCTCGCAGCGACATTCATGTAAATAAATTGGACGGTCATATTAATGTTATTTATGACATGACTAGTGGTACTGGCTTAAATTATGCTAAACCAGGTTCTAAGAAAGACGGCATTGATCCGGCTGACATCGAGGGCGGTAACTTCATCGTGAAATCCGCTGTAGCTGGCTCTGGCGTACATGGCTATGTAACAGGTGATCATCTTGATACTTCTTCTGAAAGCAATGTAGATAAGATTTTAGATAACTTGGCACATAAATTCTATTATGAAAACTATGTAAAAGGTGAAAGAAATCTTTCTGGTACAGTATCCATCGCGTCTAAAGGCATCGTGTCTAGCTTCCAAAAAGCATTGACTACAGACCAAAAAGAAGGGAATATTACTTGGAAAGACGGCAATGGTCAAGGGTCCTATGTAGCGCCAGAACCAAAACCTACACCAACTCCAGATCCTAAGCCAGTTACACCAGTAACACCAGATCCAAAACCAGTTACTCCTGTAACTCCAGATCCTAAACCGGTTACTCCTGTAACACCAGATCCTAAACCAGTTACACCAGTAACTCCAGATCCTAAACCAGTTACGCCTGTAACACCAGATCCAAAACCAGTTACACCAGTAACTCCAGATCCAAAACCAGTTACTCCTGTAACTCCAGATCCAAAACCAGTTACACCTGTGACTCCAGATCCTAAGCCAGTTACACCAGTAACTCCAGATCCTAAACCAGTTACTCCTGTAACACCGGATCCTAAACCGGTTACACCAGTAACTCCAGATCCTAAGCCAGTTACTCCTGTAACTCCAGATCCTGTTGTTCGTGGTGCCTATGATACACCTCATATGCGTGGTATTCGTTCTGCTGTAGTAGGTAATATCAACGCTTGGCGTACAGTAGCTGATGATATGTATCGTCCTCGTGTATTGCAACAAGGTGAACCAACTGGTATTTGGGCTCACATCGGTGGCGGTAAATACAGCTACTCTGGCAGCGGTATCGACACAGCTACAGATTATACACGCATCCAAGGCGGTTATGATGCTAAAATCAGTCGTGGTTGGACTGTAGGTGGTCAAGTATCCTATCTTCGTGGTTCTGAAGATTATGTATTCGATGGTTCCGGCAAGGTTAAATCCTTCTCCGTAGGTGCGTATGGTTTGAAAGACCTTGGTAAAGATCAATATGTACATGTAGAAACTCAAGTTGGTCGCGTATCTAATGACTTTACAGTTCGTAATGAAATTGGTGAAGCCATGTCTGGCGATGCAAAATCTAATGCGTACGGCATCGGTGTTCGCTATGGCAAAACATTGAAATACGCTAACGGTTTCTATGTAGAACCACAAGCACAATTGAACTTTACACACTTTGGTGGCCGTAACTTCACTGTAGATAATGTATCTGTTAACCAATCTGGCGTAAATAGTACTACTGGCAAGCTTGGCCTTGAATTGGGTAAACAATTTGGCAATGGCAACCTTTATACACGCTTTGCAGCAGGTCATGCTTTCACAGGCAATGTAAAAACTGCATTTGCTAGCGGTAGCGTAATGAAATTAACAGAACAAGACCTCAAAGGTACTTGGACTGAATTGGCATTCGGCGGCCGTTATGGCTTTAATAGTAACAATAGCGTATTTGCTGACGTTGCTACAGGTTTGTCTGGTGATTACCAAGCAGACTGGGGCGTAAACGCTGGCTTCACACACAAATTCTAATATAATATATAAAGGTATATTGATATCTAAGTCTGTTAGGTAAAAGTATATAAATATATATACAAATATATGTACAGATAAAAGAATAGTAAAAGACCCATGTATTGGAAAATAGCTAATACATGGGTCTTTTTTTGTGTTTAGAGAGAGTTTTGATTTAGTAGTAATATTTATTTATACAAATTATAGAGTGCATTTATATATAACATCAGCAATTATAAGGATTATTAATTTATATCAAGGTGTAGCATATACCATGATGAAAGCTAATATAAGGCTTAAAGGGATTGCCCTATAAATATTTCTTATCAATAAACTGAAATTAATAAATTTAAATTGTAAAATTTTTTATCACTAAATCATTAATGAACATTTTTCTAATTATAAAAAATGCATAAAAAATAGGGTAATTATCATATAGTCTATAGAAAAATAAGGGATAAATAAGAATAATTTACATTGAAAAGCGTTATTTATGGATAACGCTTATTTTATGCGTTAGAAAGTGTACATAATTAGCATTATTTTATAAACTGAGAAAAGATGAATATAAAATGAAATTTTATTTACCGTATAGAAATATTTTGATATTATTAGAACAATCAACAATGATGAAGTTTTAGTGAAATTATTGTGAGAAATGAACTTATCTGTGTGTATTGTAAGCTAGAGGGAAGATTATGAATCGAATTTACAATGTAATTTGGAGTAAGACAAAGAAGTGTTATGTAGTAGTTTCTGAGATCGTAAAAAGTGGTGGTGGTAAGGTTAAATCCTTGCATATAGGCAAAACACAAGCTCGCATGGGCGCTGTTATGGCCGTAGCTTCGCTGTTGGTAGGTGTGAATGTTACAGCTATTAATGCTGCTATGATTATTAGTGCTGTAAACCAATCTGGTTATGCAGTTGGTAGTACACCTGCTTCAACAGGAAGTAAAATATTTAACTATGAAAATCCTGGTAATATGGGAGCCTTAGAAGAGACGAATATACCAGCTCAACGTTATACTGCTAATTTTGTTGATGGTATTTCTATTGGTGCTTATAATGATATTTTAGATAGGACTGAAACTAACGCTAACTATAATGGTATTGCTATTGGTAATCGTAATAAGGCTGTAGGTGGAATGTCTATTGCATTAGGTAACTATGCACAAGCCATGAAAGCTTCTTCTATGGCAATTGGTACGGCAACATTATCTAGTGGCTTTAATTCCTTAGCTATGATGCGTCAATCTGCAGCAACTGCTGATTTTGCTACGGCTATTGGTACAACAGCTTGGGCAGATGGTAAGGGTAGCTTTGCTATGGGTTATTCTGCTACAGCAAAAGGAGAGCAGTCTATTGCTATCGGTGCTGCAGAAACGAAGAAGGTTGCTTCTGGTTATAATACGCCAAGTGCTAAATATAATGCCGATGGTAATACAGTAACAGAAGGTGCTCGCTCTCTTGCATTTGGTACAAAAGCACGTACAAGTGTGGCAGCTACAGATTCCATGGCATTTGGATCTAACTCTACTACGAGTGGTGCTAATGCGGTGGCAGTAGGTAATTCTGCAAACGCAGCTGCTAGTGATGCCTTTGCCTTTGGTAATACGGCTCAAGCTACAGGTGCTAATGCTATTGCTATGGGTAGAACAGCACAAGCTAAACAGTTAAATGCTATCGCTTTAGGTGGTCAAGCAAAGGCATTAGAAGCGAATGCTCTTGCTATCGGTGGTACTGCGGAAGCTAGTAAGGCTGGTACTATGGCTATTGGTACAGCATCTAAAGCAAGTAGTAATAACTCCACAGCTATCGGTAATGGTGCAGAGGTTACTGGTGAAAACTCTATGGCATTAGGTGCTGGTGCGAAGATTTCTTCTAATAACTCCATCGCCCTCGGTGCAGGCACAGAGTTCAATGATCCTCTAGTAAATACATATGCTGCTTTCACCAACGAAATGAACCCTGCTGAAGCAGGCGTAGTAGCCGTTGGTAATACAGGTACGCCTCGTCGTATTGTTAACGTTGCAGGTGGTCAAAACGATAATGACGCTGCAACGATTAAACAATTACGTTATGTAAATAACAACTTGGCTATGACCATTGCAGGCCCTACATATACTGGTTATGAAGCAAATGGCTCTACCTACAAAGCGCCTGATTTCAATATCAAAAATAGCACGTATCACACTGTTAAAGAGGCGGTTGAAGCGGCACAAACTAACTTCTTTAGCGCTAAGGGTACATCTGCTGATGCGAACTATGATAATAAAGGTGCAACAGGTACAAATGCTACTGCCGCAGGCGTGCGTGCTACTGCAGCGGGTAACTTTGGTACTGCACTTGGTGCGGATGCAACTGCGACTAGTGATAATTCCACTGCATTAGGTTATAAAGCGAAAGTAACAGAAGATGATGGCGTTGCGTTAGGTTCTAATTCCGTAGCAAATACGGCAGCTGGCGTAGCTGGTTACGATGTAAGTGCAGCGGATAACCGTGCGAATAGATACACTGATTTAACTGGCTCTGTGGCTACATCCACATTGGGCGCTGTATCTGTTGGTCAAAGCACAAGTGTTGGTACAGAAACACGTCAAATCACAAACCTTGCTGCTGGTAAAAAAGATACAGATGCAGTTAACGTGGCTCAATTGCGCAATGTAAACCTTAAAATTGCAGGCAATACGAATGACAATAACGGCAAAAATGATGTATTGTTAGATAAACAAACATTGACTGTAAAAGGCGATGGCACTTATGTAACAACTAAAGCTAATAACCAAACTATCGATGTAACGTTAACAAATGATACAAAGAATAAAATTGACAATGCAGCTAATAAAGATCTTTCCAACATCACAAATGTAGGTAAAAAGAATATCACTGCATTGGGTACAATTGTTGAGGCTGGCAATAATGTTACAATTGCTGCACCTACAGTAGACAGCACAACAGGTCAAAAAACATATACTGTAAATGCTATGGATACTAAGGTTTCTTTAGGCACTAGCGGTTTGATGACCCTTACAGGTGGTACACCTGATGCAAACGGTGTTCGTAACTACACTGTTGACGTAGATCCTACTAAGGTTGCTAAAACAGATTTGTCCAACATTAATAACGATGGTAAAACTGTTATTCGTGAAGAGGCTCAAAAGGCCGTAAAAGTAATTGCTGGTCAAAATACAACTGTTACAGAAGGTACAGATGGCACATATAAAACATATGCAGTCAATGTAGCATCAGCGGGAGATTACCGATTAGTAGAAAACAGTGCAGCTGCTGATAAAGCATACACTGTAACTGGCAATAAAGTTGACTTAACAGTGCAAGACGGTAGTACTCCAGCGAATACGAAGACTGTAACTATTAAAGACATCGCGTCTAAAACGGAATTGGATTCTACAAAATCTGAGTTAACTACAAAAATTAACGATACAAAAACTGAGCTCATCAACAAAGGTTTGAAGTTTAACGCAGACAACAATGATGTTAAGACAAATAAACTTGGCTCTACTGTAACTGTATCTGGCGATGCGAATATCACTACAAAAATTACACAAACTGGTGATGACTCCACAATTGGAGTGGCTTTGAATAAAGACCTCAATGTTAAAACAGTGACTGCTACGGATACTGTGAAAGCTGGTACTACAACAGCGGGTAGCCAAACTGCGACAGATAACAAAGGTGGCACTCAAACTGGCAACTTTGTAACTGGTTTAGACAACACGGCCTGGAATATGGCTGATCCTGTATTCGTATCTGGTCGTGCTGCTACAGAAGATCAACTTAAAAAAGTAAGTGATGCTGTAAGAGCGGCAAATGCTGGTACTAGTGATTATCGTTTGATTGGTGACCCCGCTAATACAACTGATGGCTCTTACAAGGTTACAAACAACCAAGTTGACTTGAAGGTAAAAGACGATAAATCTGGTACTACTAATACTGTAACTATTAAAGATATTGCGTCTAAAACTGAGTTAGATAAATTAAACGATCGTGCTGTTAAATACGATGTAGATGGCTCTGGTAATGTAGATAAATCCAAGGTGACATACGAAGGCCCTACATATAGCAGTACTAATAAATCTGGTGGTACTCACGTAACTAACGTGGCGTACGCAACAGGTAATGATGGTAGCGAAGCAGTTAACGTAGATTACTTAACTGACAAAATCAAAGATAGCTCCGATGCGTTGATCAACAAGGGCATGAAATTTGATGCTAACGTTGGTGGTGTTCAAACTAATAAATTGGGCTCCACTGTGAAAGTTCAAGGCGAAGGCGCAGAAGCTGATGCTAACTACAGCGGTAAAAACATCAAAACTTTCATTAAACAAGATACAGCAGGTAACACAACAATCGACGTTAAGATGAACAAAAATCTTGAAGTTGAAACAGTGACTGCTACAGGTGCTAACGGCAAGGATGGCAAAATCGGCATTAATGGTAAAGATGGTGTTACTACAAACCTTTCCATTACTCGTGATGGCCAACCTGGTGTAGATGGTGCGGCTGGTACAACTACAACTCGTATTGTTTATGAAAAACCAGATGGTACTAAAGAAGAGGTAGCTACGTTAAATGATGGCCTTAAATTCAAAGGCGACATGGGTGCTACTTCTAATGTAAAACTCAATAAACAAGTGGACGTAACTGGTGGCGTTACAAATGCAGCTGACCTTGCAACAGGTAACAATATCGGTGTTACATCTGCAGCAGTTGATGCTAATGGCAATGCTAAACTTCAATTGCAACTTGCTAAAGATATTACAGGCCTTAAATCTGTAACGGCTACAGATACTGTGAAAGCTGGTACTGCGACAGTAGGTAACCAAACTGCTACAGATAACAAAGGTGGCACTCAAACTGGTAACTTTGTAACAGGTCTAGATAATACAAATTGGAACATGACTGATCCTGTATTCGTACCTGGCCGTGCGGCAACAGAAGACCAATTAAAAACTGTTAGTGATGCGGTGAAAGCTGCGAGCTCAAGTGCATCTGACTATCGCTTGATTGGTGATCCAGCTAACACAACTGACGGTTCCTACACGGTTACAAATAACCAAGTAGACTTGAAGGTTAAAGATGATAAATCTGGTACTACTAACACTGTAACTATCAAAGATATTGCGTCTAAAACTGAGCTCGACAAATTAGAAGATCGTGCTGTTAAGTATGATTTAGATGGTACAGGTAATGTAGATAAATCTAAAGTTACATACGAAGGTCCTGCATACACTAATAAAACTGGTGGTACTCATGTAACTAACGTGGCGTACGCAACAGGTAACGACGGTAGCGAAGCAGTTAACGTAGATTACTTAACTGACAAAATCAAAGATAGCTCCGATGCCTTAATTAATAAAGGCCTTAAATTTGACGCTAACGTTGGTGGCGTTCAAACTAATAAACTTGGTTCCACTGTTCTTGTAAAAGGTGAAGGCAATGAAGCAGACGCAAATTACAGCGGCGAAAACATTAAGACTTTCATCAAACAAGATAATACAACTGGTAACACAACAATTGATATTAAATTGAACAAGAACCTTGTAGCCGATTCCATCAAAGTTAACAAAGATGGCAGAGACGGTAAAGATGGCGTATCTATTACAGGTCCTACTGGCGTAGCTGGTCAAGACGGCAACAATGGTAAGGTTGGTATCACAGGTGCTGACGGCAAAGACGCTGTATCTATCTCCGGTAAAGACGGCGTAGGTCACATCGGCTTAACAGGTCCTGCTGGTACAAACGGCAAGGACGGCACAAATGGTATCGACATGTCCGTTAAGAATGGCTATGACGATGCTGCTAAAGGCGTTAAGGGCGAAAAAGGTGTAGACGGTGTTGATGGTATTACGCGCATTGTGTACACAGACAATACTGGTGAACACCAAGTTGCCACAATGGATGACGGCATGTTATACGGTGGTGACACTGGTACTGTAATCAAGAAAAAACTTAACAATCAAGTAAATGTTAAGGGTGGCATTACAGATCCAGCCAAATTTACAGCTGACGATAACATCGGTGTTGTATCTGATGGAACAGATACGTTGAAAGTTCGTTTGGCAAAAGATCTTAAAGGTCTTAACACAGTAACTGCTACTGAAACAGTTAAGGCTGGCGATGTTGTGATGGGTAAACAATCTGATGGCACACCTGCAGCCAATACTGGCAACTATGTAACAGGCCTAGATAATAAAGATTGGGACGTAACAAATCCAACTGCTGTTAGTGGCCGTGCTGCTACAGAAGATCAGTTGAAAAAGGTTACAGAGGCTATCAACAATCAAAGCTCCAACTCCACAGATTATCGTTTAGTTCAAAACCAAACAGCTGGCTCCAATGGTGATTACACAGTAGATAGCAACGGTGATGTGGAGTTGACTGTACAAGATAAAAATCATCCAAACCAAACTGAAATAGTAACTATCAAGGACGTAGCATCTAAATCTAACCTAGATAAATTAGATGATCGCGCTGTTAAGTACGACTTGGATCCTGCTACAAATACTGTAGATAAATCTAAGGTAACTTACGAAGGCCCTACTTACACTAATAAAACTGGTGGTACTCACGTAACTAACGTGGCGTACGCAACAGGTAACGATGGTAGCGAAGCGGTTAACGTAGATTACTTAACTGACAAAATCAAAGATAGCTCCGATGCCTTAATTAATAAAGGCCTTAAATTTGACGCTAACGTTGGTGGCGTTCAAACTAATAAACTTGGTTCCACTGTTCTTGTAAAAGGTGAAGGCAATGAAGCAGACGCAAATTACAGCGGCGAAAACATTAAGACTTTCATCAAACAAGATAATACAACTGGTAACACAACAATTGATATTAAATTGAACAAGAACCTTGTAGCCGATTCCATTAAAGTCAACAAAGATGGCAGAGATGGCAAAGATGGCGTATCCATTACTGGCCCTACTGGCGTAGCTGGTCAAGACGGCAATAATGGTAAGGTTGGTATCACAGGTGCTGACGGTAAAGACGCTGTATCTATCTCTGGTAAAGACGGCGTAGGTCACATCGGCTTAACAGGCCCTGCTGGTACAAATGGCAAGGATGGTTCCAACGGTATCGACATGTCCGTTAAGAATGGTTACGACGATGCTGCTAAAGGCGTTAAAGGCGAAAAAGGTGTAGACGGCGTTGACGGTATCACACGTATTGTGTACACAGACAATACTGGTGAACACCAAGTTGCCACAATGGACGATGGCATGTTATACGGCGGTGATGCTGGTAATGTGATTAAGAAAAAACTAAACAATCAAGTAAATGTTAAGGGTGGCATTACTGACGAAACTAAATTGACTGCTGACGATAACATTGGTGTTGTATCTGACGGTACAGATACGTTGAAAGTTCGTTTGGCAAAAGATCTAAAAGGACTTAATACTGTAACAGCTGCTGAAACTGTGAAAGCAGGTACAGCGACTGTAGGTAACCAAGAAGCAACTAAAGCAGATGGCACTAAAGAAACTGGTAACTATGTAACAGGTCTTGATAACAAAACTTGGGATGCTGACAACATCGTAACTGGCCGTGCTGCTACAGAGGATCAATTGAAAGATGCATTGGCTAACCAATCCAATGCAGGCCTTAAATTCGATGCTAACGTTGGTGGTACTAAGACTAATAAATTAGGCTCTACTGTCATCGTAAAAGGTGAAGGCACTGATGCAGACGCTAACTACAGCGGCGAAAACATTAAGACTTTCATCGACCAAGATAATACAACTGGTACTACAACAATTAACGTTAAATTGAATAAAAACCTTGTAGCCGATTCTATTAAGGTCAATAAAGACGGCAAAGACGGTAAGGATGGCGTATCCATTACAGGCCCTACTGGCGTAGCAGGTCAAGACGGCAACAATGGTAAGGTAGGCATTACAGGTGCTGATGGTGAAGACGCAGTTTCTATCTCCGGTAAAGACGGTGTTGGTCACATTGGTTTAACAGGCCCTGCAGGTACAAATGGTAAAGATGGTAAAAATGGCATCGATATTTCCGTGAAAAATGGTTACGATGATGCTGCCAAAGGCGTTAAGGGCGAAAAAGGCGTTGACGGTGTAGACGGAATCACACGTATCGTGTATACTGATAAGACTGGTGAGCACCAAGTAGCCACTATGGACGACGGCATGTTGTACGGTGGCGACAGTGGCACTGTAATCAAGAAAAAACTTAACAACCAAGTGAATGTTAAGGGTGGTATTACAGACGCAGCGAAACTGTCCAATGATGATAATATTGGGGTAGTAGCTGATGGCACTGATACATTGATGCTTCGTCTTGCGAAAGACCTTAAAGGCCTAAATTCTGCTACTTTCAACAATGGTACAGATGGCAACACTGTTGTAAACGGTGGCGGTCTCACTATTAATGATGCAGCAGGTAATCCGTTGACGTCCGTTACTAAAGACGGCGTTGTGATTACAGATGGTCCATCTATGACTAAAGATGGTATCGACGCTAGTGATAAGAAAATCACTAACGTAGCTGACGGTATAATCGCAGCTGGCAGTAAAGATGCTGTAAATGGCGGTCAATTACATACAGCGGTAGAAGACCTTAAAACTAAAGGTTTCGGTTTAACTGCTGAAGATGGCGCTTCTGTTAAGAAATCCCTTGGTGATACTGTAACTGTGAAAGGTGACGGTACGAACATTACTACATCTGTAGATAATGGTGCTGTGAAAGTAGCATTGGCTAGAGATCTTAATGTAGATACTGTTACAGCAAACACAGTAACAACAGGCGACACTAAGATGGATACAAATGGCGTAACTATTAAAGACGGCGCCAATGAAGCGACTAAGTTGACTAAAGATGGCTTGCAAATCAACGATGGTGGTAACAAAGCGGTTACTATCGATAAAGATGGTTTGACTATCGAAAACGGTCCTAAGGTAACAAAAGACGGCATTAATGCTGGTGATAAGAAAATCACTAATGTAGAAGATGGTACAATTGCTGCCGGCAGCAAAGACGCTGTAAATGGCGGTCAATTGCATACTGCAATAGAAGACATCAAAGCACAAGGCTTCGGTCTTAAAGCAGAGGATGGTCAATCTGTGAAGAAACCTCTTGGTGAAGTAATCGACCTCAAAGGCGACGGCAACATCAAGACTTCTGTAGATGGCACTGCGATTAAGATGTCCTTGAATGATACAATTACACTTGGCACAGATCCAGCAAAACAAGTTAAAGTTGATGGATCTACTGGTACGATTACTACGGGTAATGGCGCTAACCAAGTTACAATCGATGGCAGCACAGGTTCTGTTACAGCAGGTAACACTGTGAAAGCTGGCGATGTAATCATGGGTAACCAAAGCTCAGGTGGTCAAAATGGTAACTTTGTGACTGGTTTGGACAATAAAACATGGAATCCTAACAACCCTGTAGCTGTTACAGGTCGCGCGGCAACAGAAGATCAATTAAAAGCTGTTAACGACGACTTTAACGAAAAAGCTAAAAATGGTCGTGTATTCCAAGGTGACCAAGCTGGTAACGATGGTAAAGTTGTTCGCGGTTTAGGCGATACAATGAACCTCAAAGGTGGCGCTGATGTAAATCGTTTGAGTGACAACAACCTTGCTGTTGTGAAGAACGCTGCAGGTGATGGCTATGATATCAAGTTGGCTAAGGACCTCAACCTAAAAGACGGTTCTACTACGTATACAAAAACTGTACCAGGAACTAATACTACAATTCCTTATACAGTAGATACAAAAGTAGATGGTGGTGGTATCACAATTACTCCATCTATCAACGGTCAACCTGTACCAGGTCACACTGTAAGTCTTACAGAGAATGGCTTAAACAATGGTAATAATACTATTACTAATGTAGCGCCAGGCATCAATGGCACTGATGCGGTTAACGTTAACCAATTGCGCAATGCTATGCATAGTGTAGATGGTAAAATCGCTGATGTTGGTGCAGCTAGCGCAGCCATGGCAGGTCTTAAACCATTACAATATGATCCATTAGAACCTACACAAGTATTGGCGGCTGTTGGCAACTATAAAGGTAGTACTGCTGCTGCTATTGGTATCGCTCACTATACAAATGAATCTACAATGCTTCATATGGGTGTTTCCTTAGGTGGTCATGATAATATGGTTAACGCTGGTGTATCTTATAAATTCGGTACATCTGACGCTAAAAAAGCAATTCCAGCACGTTATAAAGCAGGCCCAATCAGCTCTGCCTATGTAATGCAAGATGAAGTGGCTGCATTGAAAGCTGAGAACTTACGCATGAAACAACGCGATGAGGAATTATCTGCTAAGTACGAACAAGTACAACGAGATAATGAAGAGATGAAAGCTCAAATTGCAATGCTTATGAAACAAGCTGGGTTAACCAAATAATCATTCACTTGAGAGTGTATTGAGTATTTAAAACATAGGAAAGCCGCCCTGGGGAGGGCGGCTTCCAATGAGGGGACTTATGAAACTAATTAAATTACTACCAATTATGGCAATTGCTTCTGTATGTGTTGCTGGCCAAGTACATGCGGCACAAGATCCTTTGATGATGCCTGAACAACCTGCGGCTCCTTTGACTGCAGAACAACAAGAAATTTCTCTTGCTGTTCCTAGTGAAGAGGTAAAAGCTGTAGTATCTGAATTTGCAGCATTCCAATTGGGAATGAGCAATGCTTTAATCAAAGACGACAATCGCGTAATGTCTGGTCAACAACGTTATACTAATAACGTGTTGTACTACATGAATGTTCGTCGTGACTGGTACATTACAAGCCATCGCTATAAAAAAGATAGCTATGCTCGCGTAGCATTAGACCGCTTGTACTTAGATTACAAAGAATTCTTCACGAATAACACTACAGTATCTGACATGAACAAAGCTGAATATGAACGCCAAATCTTAGCTATTCTTGAAAAGAATACAGCTAACATGTCTAATGATGAATTGCGTTTCTACATGAACGAAATGGTAATCTACAGCTTGAAAGAAGCTATGCGTGACGGTAACAACCGCGTTAAACGCATCCGCTAATCAGTATATATAACTATATATCTATGAAAGATGTAACGGCATAGGCCGTTGCCTCTTTTGTTTTCAAAACAAATGCCCTCGTAGGAATAAATTCTACGGGGGTTTGTTTATTAATTGATTATATTATCTGATCTGATCTATTCTTTATGAATTATTATTTATATTATTTACATATTTTTTCGATAGCAGTATAATCTACTTGTAGAATTATGAGGAAAGTATGAAGGAGAAGTGTTTTGTAGTGTAACAAGGGAGGCGTATGATTATGAATCACGCAAAGAAACTACAATTATTAGCAGTACTCGGAGTTTTGACTATATCTTCTGCTAGCTTGGTACAGGCTGCAGATATTCCTGTTGTTTCTAGTGGTGGTGCCACTTATAACATTGGTTTACAAGGCTGGTCATCTTTCACTAACTCAGATAATGTACATCTTGGTGGTCAAACTGGGGCGGCTAACAGCGATCCTTATTCCCATGCAGGGGATCCAAATGCAAAGGGTAATAATATTGCCATCGGTCGTCTTGCCTTGAATGGTTCTCAAGGTGGTGGTAACGTAGCGCTTAGTTCTAAGACATTTGTAGGCGGTAAAGGTGATTATAACTTCTTAGGTAACTTTGCAGCAGGTTATAATTCAACGATTTCCGATACAATTGCTATAGGTTACTTTACAGGTTCCTACTCTCAAGGTAATAAAAACGTATGGCTCGGCGCTTCTCAAGCTGCCGCTAGTAAGGGTAATAATACAGTATTAATCGGATCTAACTCTACTGTAAATGGTGATTTTAACTATGGTATGGGTCATGGTGTTATCTTTAAAGGCGATAAGAACTCCGCTATTGGCGCATATAACAAAATTGAAGGTAACCAATCTGG
>ERZ773037.908-NODE-908-length-15626-cov-3.012652_pt1 | contig 15626 bp, 10 predicted proteins | sample MGYA00511466_ERZ773037 | MGnify/ENA primary metagenome ERZ773037 (study PRJEB29015, sample SAMEA2738146) | human oral metagenome | biome: human oral; feature: human-associated habitat; material: saliva | place: China | collected 2202 ... | reverse complement strand
TCAAGTCTGAATCATGAACAACGACTAAATGACCATCGGCCGTCAGATGGACATCCAGCTCTGATCCAAAACCATGTTCAACGGCACGCCGAAATGCGGCAAGAGAATTTTCGGGAATCCCCCGATCAATATCATGTAAACCACGATGCGCATAACGATATTTTTTAAATTCATCCCAGTGTGCCTGCAGTGCTTTGCTTCCCTTAATACGCGGAGCAACGGCAAATGCAGCGAGCACGGCAACACCGGCGGCAACCCCCGCCGTTACGCCGGCCGCACCCGCCGCACCCTTCAAAACGGGGTGTGCCTTTGAGTGCGAAATCTCTGAATCTTGCTTCTCCGTAGATACATTCTCGCTCACGAGCGTATTTGCAAGCTCGCCATCAAGCTCCGGCAGACGGTTACCTTTTGATACATTTATCTGTGGTTTAATGCGGGTCATAGCCACCTGAGCATCTGCAAGTAAGGTTTGTGCACGCGCCACTGAATGGCGAACGTCATCGGCACTGGGAAGCGAAGGTTTGACAGGTGCCGGAAGGTGCTTTGAAACTTGTTTATGCACCATACCACCCACGGCATGTGCAGACTTCGATATGGCACTCGTAAGTATCTTGCGCGCGGCAGGTGATGTAAGCGCCGTTTTTGCAGCATATCGACCAATCGTCAGACCAACGATATTAACTGCGGCTCGTTTAATGAAATTACCCATCGTCTTCCTCCTGCCAATGCGAGTCGTCAAATGCCCTACTCGTCAAATGCTTCAAGTCCATGCTTAGCAATAGTATGACTATCTCCATGGTGCACAAATTGCATTGTAATAAAGCTTACTCCTACCGCAACCGTAGAATATATAAACAACGCCTCATACGAAACATGTCCCATAAGCCATCCTGCCACAATCGGCGTTACCGTCTGTGATGCCATCGAAAACGTGTAATAGTAGCCGGTAAACTTGCCAACATCAGATCCTTTGCACATCTCGACAACCATGGGAAGCGAGTTGACGTTAATAAACGCCCAACCTATGCCAAGGACTATCATCACCACATAAAGCGCCGGCGAGAAGCCCAACCCCATGAGAGTCCACGCCACAAAGAGGGCAAATCCACCGCCCAAAAGCAAAATACCAATAAGAATTGTTTTCTTGCGCCCAATCCTTTCCGCCACTTGACCGGAAGGAATGTAGGAAAGAATGGCTCCTACGGTACAGACAATAAGGCACTGCGATGCTTCTCCGAGACTCATCCCCCACTCTGCCTGCGCATACGTAGTGAACCATGTCTCCATAGCGTTATATCCCAGGAACCAAAAGGCAATTGAGAGTAACAGGAAAATGAGAGAGCGTTTTACCGAAGCCGGAAGCACTTCTCGACCGGAAGCATCGGTTTCGGAAAGATTATCTTCCGGATGATTTTCCTCATAGTCACGAAACTCTTGTTCGAGCTCAGGCTCCTTAATGGTGATAAAAACAATTGCCACCGATACCAACATAATGGCGCCAACAACAAGAAAAAGCGGCAAGTAATTGACGTGTGCAAGCCCCCCTACACGGTTTTTGCTGTAAAGAACCGATGTAATCAGCAGATACACAATGCCGCCGCAAGCTCCCATAAGATTGATGATGGCATTTCCTTTTGAGCGCAGGGGCTTGGGCGTAAGATCGGGCATGAGTGCCACCGCGGGGCTTCGATATGTTCCCATGGCAACAAGTACCACCAAGAGTACGCCGACAAAGACATATATTTTCCAGGGATGCAACTGTTCCGCTGCTGAGTTATCAATAATAGGTAGAAATACCATCGTGCCAACAGCCACCACGGTACCAAAGACCAAAAACGGCATACGTTTGCCCCATGGGTGTGTGCACTTGTCGGAAAGAGCACCAAAAAACGGCAGTAAAAAAAGGGCAAGTACGTTATCGAGAGCCATAAGAACGCCCGAGATGGTCTCGTCAAGATGCAGGGTATTGGTGAGCATCAACGGTATAACGCTGTTGTACATCTGCCAGAACGCACAGATAGAAAAGAACGCAAAACCAATGAGGACCGTTCGTTTTACATTGAGTTTCATCTCTCTCCTCAAACGTTCCAAAAAACATATACCTGACTTTTTCATAGTATCAATCCTAAACTGCAAAAACTTTGGTTTTTCAGCCTGTGGACAAATTTTGCGGGGCAACGGTATCCAATGTGGGTACTATAAAAGTAAATAACAGAAGTTAGCAAACCGTACAGATTGCACGAGGGTAGAAACGCTATGCATACAATACCGTCAGCACATGAGCTGTATCTCTATGTGCTTTTAAAAGAACAGCTCGGGATTAACCGTCAAACTGCGCTTATCCGCGTTAATGAGGTATTGGAGGCCGATGGCCTTGCGCCCGCTGATTTTGGAGCGGTAAGCGCACGCGAGCTTGTAGAAGCACTTCCTCACTTCATAAAAGTCACTGTATTTAAAAAGGGTGTTGTCTTTGTCACGGTCCTTGAAAACGCCGCCTTTGAACAAGCTTTAGCAGCTCCTGCGAAAGGCGATAAGGACAACAGGGCATCTTCAAGTAGTAAACCTTGGAAGTATAAGCGTGGGGCTAAGCACGTAGTACCCGTAAAGCCAAAGCACCTTATGCAAGCTGAGGACTCTCAAGAACCAAAGGATTCTCTAAAAACCAAAAAACCCAAAACCGAAGATGTAGCAGTTGAAAATGTCAAAACTGAAGACGTTAAAACTCAAGTTAGAACTCAAGACGCTGACGACCAAAAGAGCGGAGACATATTCATTTCGGAACTCATCGATGCAGTAAAAGAGGCTATTGCTCAAGAGTCTCAATCAACGTCGGATTTTTCAGATTCAGATAAACCTGAGCTCCATCACACTCAAGAATCAAAATCAGCCCCGGAAGAAGAGCGTGTGCCAGAACAGTCGCATCTTGAAGCTGCTCCATGTGAGCCTTCAATATCTCTTACGATTACCTACGACCTCTCTGACGCTGACGCACAGCTCCAAACAAATCCCAAATCGGTGTCAAATACCTCAACCAATATTGCTCCCGACTGTCTTCCTAAAGATTTCGAGAATGAAGTTCACATAGACAATGACCTTATGGGTATCTTGTATCAAATAACACCCATGGATGCCAATGTTTTTCAGCTGCTGACAGAGGATTTTCTTCTCGCACGCGCATCGCACAACATAAGCATTGCGGGAGGAAACATTGCCTTTCCCATGCGCTATAAGCTTCCTCATCAATCGAACCCAATAACTGCAACGCTCAAACGAACTCCACGGGCTCAACGACCTTGGAAACTGATAGCTATCAACGTCTCCCCCTCCGATCTTGAGGCTCTTACCGTTGATCCATTCAGAGGACTTCCTCGTGCAGGAATTTCCCCATGGGAAAAGCTTCCTTCCCAAAAGGGACATCTGGCGCTTAATCCTCTGCGACTTCTTACAAGCGAACGACCTGTTGCTGATTGGAAATTGCTTGCACAGGAAGTTTCAAGCCATATTGCACTTGAAACTGACGATTTTGCATCACGGTCTCTACCCCTACAGCAGGCAACCATTGCCACTGCATACGCATACCGCAAAGCCCACCAACAGCTTACAAACACGTCTGAAGATTTTTACCTGCCAGTCAGGCATACTCCGGCATCTGAAACCATCTGTTTTGATCCCAAACGCCCATGGGCGTCTTCGTCCTTCTTTGAGACCGTCATTCGCGAGAAGAACCTGGATGTAAACGCTCTCTTCGAGGGCGCACGAACGGCAGGTATCGCAGGGTACCGCGTTATGGTTGAGCTGTACAATCCCTCGCTCAACGTTATCTACCGCGCACTTCCCGTACAGAAAGTGCGCGCTCGCGCCGCTGACAATACAGATGAAAGGGTTTTGATATTTGCAACACCTCAATCAGACCAAGAGCCGTATGTTGCTGTCGCGCTGCTGAGTGTCCCCGAGACCTATGTACTTGCACGCATCTTCTCGGCCGGCCTGCCAAGCTGGCTTACTGCAGAAACCTCAAGCAAGCCTGATTGTTAATACGTCAAGCCGTCTTGTCGCCAAACGCCTTCTGGATAATGAAAAACCCATCCCGTAGGCTCCCAGTTACTAATATCTGCGGCATCTCCAACGATTTTATACTCAACAACACCATGCTCCACGCCCTGAGTGTCCTTACTGAGTGCATCGAAATACCGGACGCGATTATAGTCATTCAAAGTCAGGGCATTGGTGCCAACTCCTTGATATGTAGGAGAGAGGCCTTCAGATACCAAAGCAGTCGGAAAAACATCTGCATTACTTACCGGTTGATCCGATTCTTTCAGTGGTTGAGCAGCCTGCTCGACCGTTTGTGCAGGTTTTACCAAAAGAATTGGCGTGGCTGCTGTCTTCAAAAGTGAAAGAGGCTCTGAAGACGCAAAGTAACCATGGTCGGAAGTAATGACAATCGTTGTCTTTTCGTATAGTCCAAGCCGTTTAAGTTCTCTGATGTAATCGCTCACGATATTCATTGAACCAACGGCCTGTTGTTCACGGGTCGAACTTCCAACACGCTGTTCGTTCTCATCCATGGTATACGGATAATGTGGACCCATAAGATGGATAAAACGAACCGAGCCCGTCGACGCATCATCAGTTGCCGTTAGGCCTCTATCACGCAGCTTGCGAGCAAACAGTGGATCGTTTGTGGAATATGGCACTGAATCTGCTGCATTGGTGGCGCCATTCTCCTGGTGAACCATTGCAGCATTGATGTCATCCGTATAAAACCAGAAGAAGGGCTTAAAAACCCAAGGTAAATCTCGAAATAGTGCAGTTTTATACATTGCACACAGGGTTCCCGCATCATTTAAAGAAGAATTTCCTTCTTCCAAGCTATCCGCTTCTTTACTTGCATTGTAAGCATTGCCGTAGACATACTCCTCATTTGGAGAAACACCTTCACTGTATACGCCAACGTGGTACCCGGCATTCTTAAAATCCGGAAGGTAAGTACCTTGAGCAAAACGATTTTGATTGAGAGTTCCATATGTATCGTCATGCTGTGGCTGATAGCCAGTGAGCATCGAGGGAATTGCGTCTCTGGTAGGAGTAATGACGGCCGAAGTGTTATGGAACCACGTAAAGCCCGTCATTTCATGTAAAAGCTCCGGATTCTTTTCTACCGCCGGACGGAGATCCATGGTTTCGTCATACATATCTAAGACGAAAATAACTACGTTCTTCTTAGGAGAAACAGTGAATAAGCCCCTTTCTGTCAACGTATATTGAGGCGTTTCATTTGACGTTGTTGTGCCCGGAATATGATTTACAAAGAGACTTCCCACACCAACTGCTTGAACGAGCACAAGAACTAACGAGATGCCAGTTACAATGCGTCGAGCCAGTATTTTGCTTCTGTGACTAAAAATAAGAGGCAACACAACAATAACAACCCAAATGGCAGTAGTCCCACAAGCCCAAGAAGCATACTGAGTCCAATTAACGGTACCGCCATCAGAACTCGGAAGAGTTCCGTTAAGCACAAGAACCTGAACATACGAAGCGAAGGCAAAGCCAAACACAAGCATAAGCACAGCATTAAAAAGCCGGCCTCGAAAAACACTTATAACTCCTGCAAGTACAATCGTTGCTAAGACTGCAGGTAACACAAAAATACGCCACGTGGATGTGAGTCCAAAAACAAGGCTCGCCTCATTTCCGGAAATAAGCTCAAACGGAGCCACAATCATATAGGTAAACACCATAAAAAGAGCGACCGAGAAGGCTGGAAGGATACGCTGCATCCACTGAGGTCGATAGTCATCTTCTTTGTTTGTTGAGCGTTTTGTTTTAGAGTCTAAGACAGCTTTGAACTCCGCATCAACGGAAGCCTTTTCAGAGGCTTCGATACGAGAAACAGGAGGTTCAATATCCTGTTTCTCTTCCATGTGAAATACCTTGAGAATATATTTACGAGAACGCCTAAACGCTATGCCGAGCACTGCTGAAAGTGCAACTGCAACACCTGCAACCGCTTGAATGGTATAGGTCATAACGGACGGGTCAACATACGCAAGAGCAGGTGTTGGAGTTGCAATGGTCAAAATACATGCAAAAAGTACAACACTTGTTACATCAAGGGTAAAAAGCATTATATAACCAAGCAAATTACCCTTTTTATTCTCTACTTGAACCATTGGAATCACCACTCTTGTATGGGCCACACTTTACCGGTAAGGCTCCAATTGCTCATATCTTTTGCATCACCGTTAATAACAAACTCTCTTAGTTCGGTATCTTGCTTCCCATTAGAGAGTGTTTCAATGTAGTACCGAGGACGCTCCTCTCCCTCTTTTACTTCATCAAGAGGTGTTGTGTAATTAGAGAGCATCTGCTTGTCGGCACCCATATCTTTAAGTACCTGGGCCAAAATATCATAATGCCAGACAGGTGCACTAGAGACTTTCATAGGAGCCGATGCCTCTTCAGTTGTTTGTCCTGCAGGCTTATAGAAGATACATGGTGCCGAAGGAGTTTTGATATCTTCCGATGTCAAATACCAACGACCATGATCCGCAGTAATAATGATGGATGTATTCTCGTATAAACCGAGACGCTTAAGCTCTTTAATATATTCCTCGACAATCTTAAATGAGGCAATTGTCTGTTCGTCTTCGGTTTGCTCAGACTCATTTTTTGCAGGTTCAACATTCTTGTTAATGATAAAAGGAGGATGAGAGCCGACGAGGTGAATGAAGCGGAAATCTCCGTTTTCTCCATGCACCTCTTCTTGAGTACTTAAACCATAATGCTTGAGCTCATGGTAATACTTAAGATCGTCTTCCTTATATGGCTGAGAAGAAAGATCAATATCATCCATATTCACGTTTTTGCGCATGCGCATATTAAGATCTTCGGAATAGTACCAAAATCGAGGTTTGAATACCCAAGGTAAGTCTCTACAGAAAGCCGCTTTATACAAAATACGTAACGCTCCAAGGGTGTCCATTTGATTATCGGCACCTCGTCCGCGAAGTTCATGTACATTAAGGGTTCGATCTCGAGTATATGCAGCAGACCAATCGTACTCAACCATATCTGAGTAAATACCGGATGAGTATCCTAGCGAACGAATATCATCGAGGAATGTACTATCTTTTGCCCAGTTTTGAATAAAATCTTCAATGGGACGATTTGTATCAGTAGGACGAAGACCATACAACAACGATGTTACACCATATCGTGTTGGAATCATACTGCCGACAGTATCGCTATACCATGTAAAGCCGGTTAACCCATCAAAGGTTTCCGGATTTGTCTCACGAAGATGCTCAACCTCAAGTGTATCAGTGGTGTCCAAAACAAAAACAACTACATTCTTTTTTGAGGAAACGTTATATAATCCCTCCCGCGTTGCGCGGATACCTGCAGTCTCTGCCGCAGTAGTATCCGTAAAATTCTGAATTGCAGGTCCCCATAAGCTCACAACACCAACGGTCTGTATCACAATCAACACAATGGCTGCCGCCGAAAAGATGGTTCTTGTCTTACGTACCCAAATAATGCTAAATGCCGTAATTGCCCCTAGGATGACTATCCACACAAAACCAGATACGATCATTTGACGTGTGAAATCTCCCCAATACACTTCGTGTCCGTCAGCAAGAGGCATATCTTTATTCATAAAAAGTGCCTGCACATAAGCACAAAATCCAAGTCCAAACACAAGCGCACTTGCCACATTAAACACACGACCGCGCAATACACTGAGGAATACAGCCGCTACCAGCGCCATAATAAGGCCGGCAATCATTACGGGGCCAAAAACATCAGTCAAACTAAAGGAAATATCCTTTGCGTTGTTGGCAACAAGTTCAAGCGGAGCTACTACAAAAACGGTATACACCGAGAATGCGCACACAAGAAGCGCTGTAAAGAAGCGGCCGCGAAATCCCAGCCGTCCTTCTCTATAGTTGCGCATTCGAGTCTGTTCATCAGCTAAGACCTCACCCATATGGATATTGGCAGCTTCGGCTCCCTTTGCATCAACTCTATGGACTGATTCTTCAACGATTTTTGTAGCATTCTCGTCAATATGGAATATCCGGAAAAGTACTTTTCGGGAACGCCTAAATGCCACGCCCAACACCGCTGAAAGCGCCACCGCAACCGCTGCCAATGCCTGGATGGTATACGTCATGACCGATGGATCGACATACGCATACACGGGCCTTGCAAAGATACACAAAAGTGCAATCGCGAGAAGCACTGCGTAGCACGCATCGTGTATACATACGGCACATTTTTGCTTAACACTCAGCGCTTTACTTACTGTCAAATGCATATCTACCATGTTTAGTCTTCCGTTTTTGTGTCTGCATCATCGCTATCTTGAGCGCGCTTCTCCTGATGTGCCAACACGCGATCAAGAATATATGTACCGGCAGCCTCACCACCATGACCCAAATTAAAGATCATGTTGTCGCGGATCTCCTTGATTCGATCAGACCATGCGAGTGGATTATCAAACATTTCCTCAACCGCTTTTGTCAGACCATCCATTTTTTGAGGATCAAAACTACGTCCGATTTCATTTCTCAGTGTAATATCACAGGGGTCAGAGTGAATCTTTGACCAGTCAGGGTTGTTTTCTTTCATTTCTGTATCAATGAAAACCGAAGGTCTCAGCGTAGTAAACGAGAATTCCTCTGCAACGCTTGACCAGTCGGTGATAAGCAAACTCGCTGAAAGCACCGAAGTATTTGAGCTAAAGTCAGTTTCAAACGTAAGCTCCGAGGAATCCGCATCGGCATAGCGAGCAATGATTTCATCCATACGAGGCTTATAGCGCTTAACGTATTCAGGATGTGGACGGACTATGATGCGCCAACCATGGCCCATAAGTTCTTTAAGTAAGTCATCGATACAGCTGTCTAAGATATTGCCAAATTGCCACGAAGGTCCGATAACAATGAGGGGCTTCTCTTCCGACTCGTGCTGCCCAAGGCCTTGCTTTTCATAATTTGCAATAGATCGATCGAGCAAGTCGTATCCAATGGCGGGCTTGTTCTTTTCTTTGGTGTCATAGTACTTCTCAAGAAGCTCAAGGTCATGTTGCTGATGAGGACCAACGCAAAGAACGTCATCGTAATACGTATATTCATTGCGCGTTGAAGTTATCGTCATCGATGTCATGTGGTGAGGCATATAGATATACTCAGCATCTTTTTTTACGTATGAGCGCTTCATATAGGAGCTCTCAAGATCGCCAAGCGTAGTCACCACAACATCCGCATCCATTTTCATAAAAAGCGTAATCAGTCGGCGCTGGCCCAAATAATACGGAATCAAACGGGGTTCTTTTTTGGAGAGCTCAAAAACCTGATCGTTGGGATCGGACGTTACATAGTGAATATGGACATCGGAGTGAGACAGGAGCCATTCAATGGCACCCTGAAAGTACTTATAAAATCCGCTTGACTCAGAATAGAACACAAGGTGTTTGCCGATTGTGTTGAAGAATCGAGCATAGTCGCTCTTCTCGCGGGCGGCATACGGATCGCGCTGGAACCACTTCTTTGTTGACTTGGTGGCCGTCTCCATCGCCTCGTATTCCCCACGAGCCTCATTGAGCGCCTCGTAATCAACCTGTTTGTGCGGATCGATGATGATATTGCAAACAACCTGTACAAGGATGGAAAGCAGATTCGAGCAGACCCAGTAAAACGCCATACCGCATACCACATATATTGCCAGCACAAGTGACATTGCAATAGAGAGACCGTTGGTCGTGTTCTTCTCTGCACGACTCTGCTCACGCTGAAGCGGATTTATCTTGTTGGACGCAAGACCGAGCGCCACGGACGAAAGCGCGGCGGCAAGAGGCATGATCCACGTGATTCCGCCATCGATGATGGGGGTCATGCCGAGAAACTCCGTGCCGGGTGCGCCTGAATCGGTGATGCCATGAATGACGTCGACAAGACCGAAAAGAATTATCACTTGGATTGCGAGAGGAATAAGACTTAAAAGCGGGTGATAGCCCGCCTTCTTGTTAAGTTCGTTCTGACGCTCTTCAATGGTTTCACGGTCACCGAAATAGCGCGTTTTGAGGCGAAACATCTCGGGCATGATTTTTACCATAACGATAGAGTTTTGCTGTGTCCAGAGAGCAAGCGGCATAAGAATAATTTTAGTTGCAAGGGTAAAAAGAAAAATTGCTGCCCACCAACTACCGGTAAGATCATACGCCGGCTGAACAATAAGTGAGAAAAGCTTTGCAAGTTGCTCAAGCATGTAACTATCCTTTGTATTCTTTTTAGGTTACTGGTTTATACACACAAGCTGGAATTATAACAAAAAATATTACCCATCAATTCTGCAAACGCTGTTCTTCACAATGAGTTGGGGCTCCAGCACTATTTTATGAGCACAGAGAGATCTCTCTTGCTGAGTGTCCTCGGTTATTTTGGAAAATAGCAGGTTAAGAGCAGCCTCTGCCAACTATTCAACATTTTGCTCAATTGATGTTAATGCGGGTTCAAAAAGAGCGTCCGCGGCACTGTTGTCATATCCAACGACCGAATAATCTTGCGGAACATGAAGTCCGTGCTCATAAAGGTAGCGGAGCAGCCCCAAGGCAATGTTGTCGGAACCGGCAAACACTGCGGTGGCATTCAGACGGACCAACTTTTGAGCGGCAAGATACGCATCAGGGATGTAGTAGTCAGTATCAAGCACAAGATTGGGATCCGGCTCGATGTTCTTCTCGGCAAGTGCTTGTTTGTACCCGGCAAGACGGCGCGCACCGGTTGCGGACTTGGTATTAACCATACACGCAATACGCGTATGCCCATGGTCAAGCAGATGCTGGGTTGCCCGATAACCGCCCAGCTTATTGTTGAAATACACCTTGTCACAAACAAGATCGTCTATGGTACGGTCAACCATTACGAATGGAATGGTCAGCTGTGACAGATTTGCCGTCAGGTTTTGTGCATCTCGCCCTCCCGAAGAAATGACAAAAAGCCCGTCAACTCCACGGTTTGCCAACAGCCCCACAAGCTCGGAATCATTGGTGGCATTGTCATCCGAATTGGTAATAAACAGCGCATATCCACGCTTTCTGCATCTAAGCTCAAGATTTCGCGCCAAAGACGAGAAGAACCTCGACTCAATGTTTGGAACAATGAGCCCCAGCGTTTTTGAGCGTTGCGTCACCAGGCTACGTGCAATCTGATTGGGAATGTAATGCTCGCGTCTGGCAACCTCCAAAATGCGCCGACGATTTTCCTCGGTAACACGAACCGGCCTGCCGTTCAGCACCAGAGAAACCATTGCAGGCGAAAGACCAACTTCACGTGCGATTGATTTAAGCGTTACCTTCTCAGACATAGATTCCCTTCTTGTGTGGCTCAACACCATTACACTTTTCTTGGCACAAGAGCACTTCTCGACACTGCCACTATATAATGAGATAGATTTTTAGCCACCATAAAACCAACACGTAGAGGATCCGCATGAACATTACGCCGCAAGAAGTTGCCGAAACGCTCGCAATGGTCAGCGAGCAGAATCTCGATCTCCGCACAATTACCATGGGGATATCGCTCAATTCGTGCGCGGACGATGATTTGGACCGCATGTGCGAGAAGGTCTACGAGCGTATTGTGCGGCAAGCGGAACATCTGGTGAAAGTTGCCTGCGACCTTGAGCGTGAGTACGGAATCCCCATTGCCAACAAACGCGTCTCGGTCACGCCGATTGCACAAATTGCTGCCTGTACGAATGCGACAGACCTATCACCGCTGGCTCATGCACTTGATCGCGCCGCCGAAACGCTGCGCATTGATTTTCTTGGCGGCTTTTCTGCCCTCGTGCATAAAGGTATGGGAGATGCGGATCGCCGTCTCATTGCGTCCATTCCTGAAGCGCTTGCCACTACGACACGCGTATGCTCTTCTGTCAACGTTGCTTCCACGCGTGCCGGCATCAATATGGATGCCGTACTGCTTATGGCGCAGACTGTGCTTGAGGCGGCACGCCGCACCACCGACATTCAGTGCTATGGGGCTGCCAAGCTGGTGGTTTTTGCCAACATGGTTGAGGATTCGCCGTTCATGGCAGGAGCCGTTCACGGTGGCGGTGAGGCGGATGCCGTCATCAATGTAGGCGTTTCGGGCCCCGGTGTCATGGCCGCAGCCCTTGAAGAGCTGCCTCACGATGCAAACCTCATGGACGTTGCCGAGAAAATCAAAGCAACCGCCTTTAAGATCACCCGTGTAGGCGAGCTCATGAGTCGGGAAGCTTCCCGTCGTCTTGGTGTCGAGAAGGGCATCGTGGATCTCAGCCTTGCTCCCACCCCGGCGGCCGGCGATTCCGTTGCCCGCATCCTTGAGCTCATCGGTGTTGGTGAGTGCGGAGGACCGGGAACTACCTGCGCCCTTGCCCTTCTCAATGATGCCGTGAAAAAGGGTGGTGTCATGGCGTCATCCAGCGTCGGCGGCCTTTCGGGAGCATTTATCCCCGTCTCCGAAGATGCCGGCATGATCCGCGCCGCTCAAGACTGCGCCCTTTCTCTTGAAAAATTGGAAGCCATGACCTCCGTATGTTCAGTGGGTCTCGATATGATCGCCATCCCCGGCGATGTCTCCGTAGAAACCATTGCCGGCATTATCGCAGATGAAATGGCCATCGGCGTAATCAATACCAAAACCACGGCCGTTCGAGTCATCCCTGCCATCGGCTATACGGAGGGCGATATGCTGGAATTTGGCGGTCTCTTTGGCTCGGCTCCGGTGATGCCTGTCAATCGTTTTGCCGGCTCAACCCTTGCTCACCGCGGCGGTCGATTCCCGGCGCCCTTGAATTCGCTTAAAAATTAAGGGCTTACGCAAACCGGACTCCGCGGCAATCAATTCCAAATAGCAGCCTGAGCAAACCGGCCCCATGTCAATTGCTCCGGCCACACACCTTAAACGCAGCTTACGAGCTGAAAGAAAATCGGTATGAACCACAGCGCCGCAATAACGGCATAAGGCCAGAAATGAGCCTTGGTAATGGCCGCAAACTCTCTGATAAATGCCGTCGGCCAGTACCATCCACCCGTATGCGAACCCACGCCGTCGGCCTTAAGACCCAGGTTATGCGCATACTCGGCGCAACGAAACACGTGAAAGTCGCTGGTAACCATCGCTGCCGTATAGTCTTGATACTGTGCGTCGGCGTTCATAAGCATCTGCGAGTATTTGAGATTTTCCCACGTTGTCCTTGAACGGTCTTCCATAAGGATGGTTTCCTGAGAAACGCCATGTTCCACCAGATAATCACGCATGGCCTGAGCCTCGGTTACCACCTCGTCATCGCCCTGACCTCCTGAAGCCACAAACTTACCGCAGCAATCCTGCCGTTTCCAAAGCTCCAAAGCACGATCGATACGACCGGCTAAAAGCGGCGTGGGCTTCTCGCCGTCAAGACCCGCGCCATGAATGATGATGTAGTCATACCGACGATGCCTGGGCAAGATTCGATACAGCCACGAATAAAAGAGCAGTGCCACAAAGGTAAAGGAAAACCACAAGCCCTCGAAGAAGAAAAGCGGCAGAATCCCAAGAAATAAGCTATCCTGACTTGCATAGATGGGTGTGCAGTACATCAGAAAGATAAAGAGCGCAAGAGCCATCGGTAAAAGCGACGTAAGCGAGAAGCCATTGTTTCGGATAACGATGATACTGTTTACAGCCAAAAATGTGCAGGTTACCACGGGGAAGAGCGCAAAGAGGACAATGACAACATAGACGGTCCACATCTGACCAAAGCGCAAAAGTAAAAGCAAAACGAGCCACAACACGGTTGCAAGCAGATAAAGAGCATTGCGAAACTGTCTTGGTTCCTTGCGAAACGAATGTACAAACAAAATACCCGGGATAAGCGCCGGCGAGAAGAGCAGCGCATACACCACCAGCATCTGCCAGTCCAGAGTAAGTCCCATGTCTTTTATGAAAGCTTCAAGCATATTGATACGTTCCTCAAATATCTTTCGTCCATATAAAAATAATAAACGACCATTGGCGGCAAACCGCCTACCTTTCGCCGTTACGTCATGCATGAAGAGTATCTCATATATGAAAATAGAATGTGTTATACGAATCTTGGTCAGCCTGTAGCGCACGGACATACCCCATCCGCCGCACCTCCATCCCGAGGTCACACACCTTTATCACGGTTGGAAGCACCTTGAGGAAGCGCTGTTCTGTATGCGCAACAAACCGCGCGACCTCATCAAGCCGGCTGTGGTCATCGACTAGCACCCACGCCAGAGCCAATTGACGCAAGTCTTTCGGTTCTGTAGGCGTTTCGGTTCACGCTCAGTCGTGGCAACAACAACGCCATGATTTTCCCGAGATTTTTGACGATCAGCTCTCCGCGGCAAGAAGTGTCGTTATGTCTAAGCTTTCTTCCGATAGTAAGGCCGATGTTAGGACGATTGCTGCTTTGGTGTCAGGGGTTAGCCCCGGCGTTGAGTTGATTACTCAGCCTTCCTATACTGATATTTTGGATGATGAATGGTGGGAGAATCTACTGCATCGTCCCTTTGACAAAGACGCTGCCGAATCCGCAGAAGAAGATGTCCACGAAGGCGAATCGCATAACCATGCGGAAATCAAGCATGAACATGAGCATGAAAATCACCATATAGGCTCAACTCTGTAAACGCAATTTCACCAGTAAACGAAGTTCTTCTCACGATTGCTTCAAACTCGTTGTTTACTGGTGACCACAGTCGATAAGAACGATGTTTACTTGTGGTTTTTCGTCAATTTGAGCGTTTACGGGTGAATCGAATCACCCGTAAACAGCGCTTTTGACGGAGTTTTTGAAATCTGCGTGTTTAGTGGTGATTTTAAGAGGGAAACAGGGTTGTTCGACAGTTTTGTAGGAGTTGCTTAGCGGCTGCTTTAGACCACCCAAACAGATTGGTCGTTCTAACTTTATCTATACGCTAGGAACCCTACAATCCCTTGCGGGTACAATACGAGAAGAAGCACGCCGAAAAACCCGTCAAGCCCAAGGAGTTCTCTTGGAAGTCTTTGAATTTGTTCTCATCATTTTGACCTGTGTCGTTGCCTCGTCGGTGCTTGACGAATTTTCTCGCATCTCCATTCCGGTACTGCAAGTTATCATCGGGCTCATCGTTGCACTGATACTTCCCGGTGTTCAAGAAATTCGTATTGATTCTGAGCTCTTTTTGGTGCTGTTTATTGCACCGCTTCTCTTTAATGAAACCAGGGAAGCCAATCCCGCCGCTCTCTGGAAGAATCACGGCTCGATCCTTTCGCTTGCAATCGGCTTGGTTATTGCCATTGTGCTCAGCGGTGGCTTTACCCTCCATCTGCTGGTACCCAGCATCCCCTTAGCGGCGGCGTTTGCCTTTGCCGCAGCGCTCGGCCCTACCGATGCCGCCACCGTTACCGCACTTCGCTCGTCGGTACACCTTTCCAACCGTCAACGAACCCTTCTTTCCGGCGAATCGCTTATCAATGACGCTTCCGGTGTCATAGCCTTCCAGTTTTCCGTTGCCGCTGCCGTAACCGGTGCATTTTCTGCACTCGCTGCCACGCAATCCTTTGCCGTCCTCTTTATCGGCG
>ERZ773037.897-NODE-897-length-15687-cov-3.746801_pt1 | contig 15687 bp, 10 predicted proteins | sample MGYA00511466_ERZ773037 | MGnify/ENA primary metagenome ERZ773037 (study PRJEB29015, sample SAMEA2738146) | human oral metagenome | biome: human oral; feature: human-associated habitat; material: saliva | place: China | collected 2202 ... | reverse complement strand
CTCTACGCTACTGCCTACGGATGATGACGGAAGTAATAGCCCTGGATCATCTGCTGGTGCAAGTGCTGGTATGGCTTTAGCTGGAAAAGGTTTATCTGTGGCAGGTAGAGCAATTCCTCTTCTTGGTGCTGGTTATGCTGCTTACTCTGGTGTCCAAAACTTATCGGAAGGTAACTATGGAGCCGCTGCGCTTGACCTAGGATTGGGTGCAGTCAGTGTTATGGGTGTAGGTGGTACTTTATCCGCATTAGGCTCTGTAGGAGGCGCTGTAGCCGCCGCAGGAGCTGCTTTGCTCCCTTATGCTTTAGCAGCAGCCGGTGTAGCCCTAGCAGGCTATGTAGCCTATAAAGGCGCCCGTAAACTCTACGACATGTATAAAGCTGGTAAAGTAGGTGACTTAGAAAAAGCACGTTTAATGCTTTACGGTTTTGATCATGAAAAAGACGATGACTGGACAGAGAAGATCCTGAAGTTTGAACGCTATGCGATGGATGCAATTGTCACTACGCCTAGTGGCTTTACTTTAGATCCTAAGAAAATGGATCCAGAAGTCGCTTACGATCTTTTTGGATTTAAAGAAGACGATGCAATACAATCTCAGAAATGGGTTATTTGGTTTAACCAACGATTTATTCCTGCGTTTAGTAAATCATTAAACGTATTGAAACAAATCAATCCAAAATACACCATTGAGGATTCTTACAATCTAGAAGGTGAGAATGCTACCAAATACTTAAATGCGATTAAGCCGGGACCTAATGAATACAATGCCATGTATTCTCCATTTAAAGACTTAGAAGCATTAGCAGTAAATGGCGCACAAGCTTTGGAATTCATCAATAAAGTATTAGAGAAAGTCTCTAAAGGCGAATCTCTAGGAAACGATGGATTCTTGAAGAGAACCGCTAAATCGGTATTCAATGCAGTAACACTACCTGCTCGCTTAACGTATAAAGCACTGAAGTTTGGTGCAGACATGCAACAAAAAATAGCGAAGACTGTTTTGAAAACAGGTGATAAGTTCTTAAGCAGTAAAGCCATGTCTTGGACACCTGTTGGTATGGCTTATACAGGGATTAAATCTCTATTAGGATTTAAAGATCCTGTAGTGGCGACTAATGGTAATTCTGTTACCGGTGAAGACGGTAAATACGATCCATTCTTATCGATTAAATACAAGGCTTATGGTTTAAGTAACTTGAATGATACGACTCGCATCTCAATCTTGAATCAAGTCGAGAAGATTGTTGCTGAAGACATTACTTGGAGTAGTGGAGTAGCGACTTATGCTAAGGATATTGCTGAATTAGTAGAAAGTACCTATTCACTCTTTGGCATTGATAAGAATGATAAGTCAGGTATTGAAGTTTTAGGTCGTTACTTTAAGTATCGCTTCCTGCCTATTTTCGTAAACTTAATTACAGCTACGAATAAACATTTAAATACTACGGACTTGAATAGGATTTCTAAAGCTCGTCCTGCTATTAAAATGTTAATCGTCAACGATATTGTTAATATTCCTGTTACAATGGATGAAACCAAAATGACGACTTGGGACTTTAGTCTCAGCCCGTTTGGTACCATCTTGAATACGAACAAATCATCGATAGATGGCGATGTAGAGAAGTTGAAGAAAGAGGTAGACGCTAAAGGTCAATCGGATGCTAAAGTGAAAGCTGAAGAAGCAGCGAATCAATCTAAGTCATTAGGTGATCGCATTAGGGATTTTGGTAAGACATTATTGAAAGCCACTCCGTTTGGATTCATGGCGGACATGATGGATAAACTGTTACCTCAAGGCTTTAAAGATAAGGTAGCTGAATTTGCCAATGATGCTGGACAAAAAGTATCTGATGTCGCCAACCAAGCAAGTAGTTGGTTTAGCAATAATGTCTTAGGTAAAGTAACTGGTACTCAAGAAGAGATGGGTTTAGCCCTTTATTCTGCATTTAGAAAATCAGGATTCTCTGATGCTCAATCACGCGTACTGACTGCTGAAGTCGGTCGTGAGAACGCATGGCGTCCAGACATTATCTTCGGTACCCATATTGACCCTGCAAATGGCGCAACCAATGCTGGCATGATTTCTTGGCAAGGTGGTCGTGTAAAACCATTACTGTCTGCTTTGCAAGCTAAGGGATTATTACAAAACGGTAAGATGGTTCGTTCTCAAGAATCGTTGCAAGCACAAACTGACTTTATCATGCAAGAAATGAGATCTAAGTCATTTGGCGCTTCTGCTTCTAACAGTGCGGCTGTAGATCGATTCTTAAATAACCCAAATATTGGTTTGCAAGAAGGTATGGATTTAGTTGGTCAACACTACATCAAGTGGGCCATTAACAATCCTAAATACCGAGCTGGCGGTATTAAGAACCGAAACATGTTCTTGGATAAGCTAAATCAGTCTTTAGGTAAACCAGAGAATGTACAAAAGGTCAACGCTACTCCTGCAGGGGTTACTACACGAGCAGATTGGAATAATCAAGCAGGTGTAAATACCAGAGCTGACTGGAACAGAATGAATCAGTCACCTACTCAAGCTCCATCTAAAGAATACATGATGGGCATGAAGGTGTTTGCAAATGCACGTCAACACGTGATGAATAATAAGTCTTTGACTGATATTCAGCGTAAGAAGGCATTGGCAGATATTGATAAATCTGCTCACCAGTTCATGGAACAAAATGGACCTCGTGACGTACAGTATAACTACGATACTTCTTACATGCCAAATACTGGTACTAAGGTAAACGCTAAGACTAAACCAGGAATGGTAGCAGCTTGGTGTACACGTAATGGTGCGAATGCCCACACGATCTTAGGTAAGAAAAAAGGTGGTAACTGTGCGGCTACAGTCGGTTTAGGTTTGTATCATGCAGGCTATATCAAAACACCTCGTGGTAATGGTCATGCTTATTCGTACGGACAAAAACTCTTGAACTTAGGATGGAAAGAAGTTACCGGACAAGCTTATCAAGTAGGTGACATCGCTGTATGTTATCCTAACCCAAGAGCAGCTTCTAGTGGTGGTCGTAAATACGGTCACGTTTCTGTCTTTAACGGTTCCGTATGGTGGGCTGATATTCCTTGTCATTCCCCATGTCCTTATCGTGATAGAAATACCGCAGGTTATACTGTAAAAGTCTATCGTGATGGTAACTACATGAATGGTGGTACAGAAGTAGATGCTTCTCAAGGTACTGGTGGTGGCTTTGCAGGTTCTGTAGCTGCTACCGCTGGAGCAGGCGTAGCGAAACCAGCAGGTTTCACGACTACTGTAAACGGTAAGCTCACTAAAGAGCAAATCGAAAAAGGTAAGATGTATGCCCAATTCGGTATTACTGAATCTGGTATTTCTGCTGCTTCTAAACTGTATAACTACACCACACCTGAAAAAGAAGCCGTTAAGTACAATTACGATACTAGCGTTACTGTATCGGATAATACTGACGGTAAATCTAAAACAGGTAAAGCCAAGAACAAGCATGTAGATCCTAAGAAGATTTCAACGGATTCTAAGATCACGACTACAAAAGACAGTAAAGACCATGCCAGTGCAATTGCCAAATTAACTGGAACTGTAGATCCTTCTCAAGCATTTGGTAAATCAGATTCGATTGTCAATGTCTTGAAAGACTCAGGTCTCTCTTCTGCAGCTAAATTGTCTAGCCGATCAGATGTCTCTTCAGCATTGAATGGATCTTCTATAGATAGCAATGGCGAACCTAATGATGCATTAGCTCGTCTTCAAGCTTCTGTACGCAGACTCTTAGGTATTGGTAAAGTCGATGCTTCTTCTGTCAACGCTGCTTTAGCCTCAACACAAGACAAACGTGAAGAGATGCAAAAAGAGCAAAAAGGCACAAGCTTACTCTCTATGGCTTTGGATAAAGCCAAACGAGCTGTCGTAGCCAATACTGATAAGAACAACTTAAAAGAATCGACTAAAGCGGCTGTAGAGCAATCTAAAGCCATGAAGAACGATATCGTATCTGTTTCTAATGAAATCTTGAAAGAGAATAAAGAGCAGACTAAGTTGTTAACCGATATCTTAGCCACCTTGAGAAAAGAGAAAGTAAAAGGAAAAGAAAATTCCAATAGCTTTACTCATCAAGAGAGAATGGGATTTAAACAATTAGCCAATGGCTCTTCTGATTTAAAAACCCCATCTGGTTTAAGTAAACCTGTGGTGAACATGTCTAAATAAAACCATTAACGAATACTCCGGACACTAGGTATTACGCCTAGTGTCTGGGGATATTTGTTATGATTTGAATGCTCTATTTATGCTTTATTTTATTTAAGGAACTTATCCATGGATAAAACAACAAACAAATTTACCGATAAGGATTGGGTAAGAGAACTCTTTGTTGTAGGACAAGATCAGTTAGATGGTTTGTCTTTAGATGAACGAAACTGGTCTAGTAGTGACTATAAATTTAACGATACGGGGATGGGTGGTTCGATTGTGATTAATCCATTGCCACAGCCTTCTCCTTGGACAGACCCAATTACTAACCCAGTACTGATTAAATATAATCACGATGGTATGGGTCAATATTTCTCAGAAACCTTTGATGACAACTACCGCATTGTAACATTCCGATTTGGTACGATGGCTTTTACTTCCTTCTTAGGTTTCTTGTTTAACATGTATCACCCAGGTGCAGCAGCCTTAGTAAACAAAGGTCGGATACATGAGATTATTTTCCAGATTGGTAGAATCATTGGTTTTGGCGCTTCTCTAGTAGCATGGCCATTACACGCAATGGCTTTGTTAGGTCAAGCCGTGCAATTCATGACACGTAAGCCTACTTCTCGTTATGCTTATTTAAAACCAGGCATGACTCAGTACTGGGGTGCAGCTCAAACGCTTCTAAACCACTTCATGGTGAACTTAGGTTTGGCTGCCAATACAAAAGACTGGAGAGATTACTCTGCAAGTGATGGCAAAGTTGAAGAATACTACAGTTTAGATAAAGAAGACCGCATTGCTGCTGCCAATGCATTCCCTGATCTTTATGGTCAGAACAGTATTCAAAAACATATTTTGGATTCCCCAGGTTCCTATCTAGATATTATTTCAGTAGCTAACCGCGGACAAAGGCTAGCGATTAAAAGACGTGAAATCGTTGAACAATTCATTGATAGTAAAAGTAGTAACCTATTAGGTATGTTAGAAGACATGTATCGTGGTCAGAAAAGCCGTGCCGGTGCTTCTTTAGCCAAGTTATACAGTCTTTGGAAGAACGCTTCTATTTACGATCCTTCTTCCGCTACAGGTGGGGTGGTTGGTAGTAGTATCGGTATTGGTTTAGGCAACCAAGCTCAAGATCAAGCTCCGACTACTGATGAAAACGGTAATGTAACAACACCTCCGGCACCACCTCCACCACCAGAAGGAGGACTGAATCCACCAACTGCAGTTTCTAATGACTCTGCGGACGCACCTAATGCAAATGAATTGAATGAAAATAATCCTGGTTTAAAAGAATATTTCTTAGCAGAAATGGAAGAAGGTAGTGCTTTTGTTTCATTCCGTGTAGATGATACAGGTCCTGTTTCAGAATCTTTCAGTAACTCTTATCGTGCTTCTGAATTGGCAGAGAAGATTAACTCCACTGCTGCTTCTGCTCGTTCTACCTACTTTAACTTAGCAGGTGGTAACTTAGGCGATAACGCTGTGATGAATATCATGGAGTCCATTGTCGGTGGTTTAAAATCATTAGCAGAAGGTGTGGTAACCGGTATTGGTTTAGAAGGTCTTTTGATTGCCGGTGGTGGTGGTATGGTTACCATGCCTAAGTATTGGGAATCCTCAGAAGTTACCTTACCTAAAGCTTCTTATTCCTTTACATTAACTTCACGCTATGCTAACCGTCGCTCTGCTTTACAAGATATTTACATGCCTCTAGCTTGTATCTTAGCAGGAGCGATGTCACAAGCAGTAGGTAAACATGCTTACTCTGCTCCGTTCTATTGTGAGTTCTACGACCGTGGTAGGATGCAGTCTCGTTTTGCTGCAATTGATTCCTTAACCATTACACGTGGTGATGGTACAGTAGGTTTCACACCAGAAGGCTTGTTGATGTCATGTACAGTAAGCTTTACCTTAGTTGCAATGGAGGAACATGTCTCTATGCCGCTGTCTGAGAAGTTTAGCCTTACCGAGTCATTAACATCTCTATTGGGTGGCTATGTACTTAGTGGTGAAGCTGCTAAAGTAGTAGGTGGTGGACTGGCAACGCAAATGGCTCGCGGTTTGTTCGACGATGATAACCAGCTCTTAGACTGGTTAGCTGTATTAACAGGTATGTCTTTGAATGAACAATACTACATTGGTGCTAAACTGAGACGTCGTATTCGTCAACGTCAGTTGGATGTTGCGGCAGCGTTCTCTACACCTTCTTTTGCTTCTTATTTGTCAGAAACCACAGTAGGTTCAGTACTATCTGCATTAGTGTTCCCATACCGCGCTGGTCGATAAACATATTGCTATTACTCCTACTCCCCAAAAAGGAGTAGGAGTAATACTTTATGTTTTAACGTGCTAATACATTTGCTTTAAAGTCAGCAGGTGAAACCAGCATATCGGTTCTTTGTGTACCATTAATGATAAACTCACTATGGTCATTAGAGAATTCTCTACTAAAACTTGTAGAACCTTTAGTAAAGACTTGATGTAATAACATCAGTACTTCATTATCTTTATCCGTATATTCGTAACGAATCAAACCTCTACCTGTTTTACCTTTATTGTCTTCAGGATTCAAATAGAATCGATTCGCTAAAGCAGTTTTAATCAATGCTTTAAAATCAGTTGAAGCATTCATGAAGATTCTTAAATTGAAAACCTTCCTTTGACTTCCTCTATCAATCCAAAGCATTTCTCCACCTCTAAAGGCATAGATCGTTTTCATCAATTGTTCAAAAATCAAATTACGATCTTTCTCTTTATTAAAAACAGCGCTAAAGGTAAATTCAGAAATCATCTTCTCTACGACTTTACCAGAGATCATTTCCATTCGTTGTGGATCTGAAGCACCAATGGCATAATACATTGTCGTATAATCACCATTCTTCGCTAAGTCGTAAATGATATTCGCAGTGACATCCGTAGCAACATCCCAAGACATGCCATTCTTTTCACCAGAAACTAAATTCCTAAATTCAGAACCAATTTCTAAACCTAAGTTAGAGAATTCTTTAATGACTTCTGTAACCGCTTCTTTAACAGCCAGTACATCCTGTACATTAACTAATTCGTAACCAGTGATATGTTTGGTTAATTCATTCAAACCATTCAGAATGGATAAGTCACCATTCTTAATCTTCTTAACTTCACCACCGACTTTAATCGCTAGTTTAGCACCTTCGATAATACTGTCGATTTTCTTAGTATCTAAACCAGCTCGAGATAAAGCTGCTTTTGCACCAGGCGCTAAACTCTCTACTGCGCTTAAGAAGTCTTTTTGTTTAATCGCATTCTTAGCTGAATTTGCACTCTTTAAGTATCCAGATACCTTAGAGAGCATGTCTTTACCACCACGTAATTTCTCACCTAGTTTATTTAAGTCTAGGTTTAACGTATTGGCAAACTTATAAAGACTATTTAACGTACCATTATTAAAGTCTATTAGGTAGGCATCTTTCGTTGCCATGCCATTATCTTGAGAAGAGTTATAGACTGTGGTATTTTTATTCTTTTTATCATTAGCAGCACTCTTACTCGTAGAAGCTGTATGTTTACCTTTTGAAGCGTGTTTAGGTGGTACGGGTTTACGTTTCACCTTTTTACTGTTTGTAGCCATAATCGTCTTTCTTAAAACTAAAAAAAAGAATAGTATTCTAAATCATACGTCTAGACTACTACTCTCTGAGGAAAACCCCAGAGAGTAGTTTTATCTAGATATTTAGTTTTTCAAATCAACCAGTTTCGGTTTAATGTTATTCAAGATACGTGTCATTTGTTTATCACGCATTTTGAACTTATTATCCGAATCAAAGTAGTAAGCTACATACGGTAACTTATTACTCATCACCATTTCCAGAAGATCCGGTTTAGACATAATCGAATAAACCAAGAATTCTTCTAACAAACTGTCTGGAATGAATTTGACTTCGTATTCATTTTCCCCAGACTTGATTTGTTTGTCTACATACTCACGTAAACGAGCACCGCATAAGGATCGAATGTTCTCATCCTTATTCTTTAACTTATACCACGTTACGGCAGCAGAGATGGAAATGAAACTACCATAGCGAGGATGATAAAATACTCGAGTATGGTCAATGAATAAACGTTCACCTAACAAAGTGGCTGTATCATTGAGATTAATACGGATATGGTCAATACCGTCTTTACTTGGATCGATATTGGTCATGTCCAATGTTTGGTCGACAGACAAGTCCAGTTCACTCATCTTGATTACCCTCCTTACGAACTTGTTTCCCCAGCGAATACAGTTCGTGATTGATTTCTGCACTTTCTTCATGCAGTTTTTGTTGATCGATTAGTTCTTGATTACGTACCGGACGTTCGTACTGTGTTAAACCTACACCACCTACGTGAGCCGTATAGGATTTAATCGTACCAGACTTACGTTGCATGGTAATGGTAATGTCTACCCAAGGTAAATCCAGAATATGGAAGAGTTCACCCAAGTACTTAATACTGATGGTTTCACGAGACAGCTCTTTCAATAGACGAGCTTTCTCAGCAGTAATCTTATTCTGGTCTAAAGTATTACCAGAGTAAGTACGTAAGGCTTCTTCGATAATCTCAGTCATTTGAGAATAAATCAGGGACTCGTCCTCCATTTGTGGATAACCTTCTACACCCTTACCATCGTAGTTATCCTTAATGATACGACGTAAGAGTAAAGCCAATACCCCACCCCAAGTATTAGTCACATCTTGGATAGAACCATTCTCAGTATCCGTAATTCGACGGAATCCCTGCAATACGGTATCTTTAGAGTTCATTCTTAATTGCCTCCTGTTTATCGTACTCCCGAATGTAAATAAAGAGCTTTTCTAAGAGCAGTAAATTATACGTGCTAATCAGAAAGACATCTTTATAAGAGCCGACGTAATTTTCAAAATTAGTTAGATTAGAAAGTTTCGTTAAGAAGTCCTTAACGGAGTTTAGATAGATGTAAGCAGAATGCAATACAGATACATCATCCGGCAGATTACTTTTGTAATACTGTCTAGGATTTTTGTACGTATCGAAAATGCTACATCGTACCACATCTCTGAAAGAATCATGTGGTTTAGAGGTTAAGTAATTATTCAGATTCGTTAACTCAACCAAATCTGAATAGCTATTATCAGGTGTGGAAATCCCATAGCAACTAGTCGCTAAGTCTAAACCAATCTTATCGGGTAGTTTAGCATAGTTTTCATTGTCCATGAGCTTATTGATTTTCACCATGGTTAGCTCAAGGTAAGATAGATAATCTTCAATGGCTTTCTTCTTACCTTCTGGACCATATTGTTTAGAAAGTTCACGAAATCGGTTTATGGTATTTCTTGCCCATACTTCATGTTCTTCCACTTTCTTATTGTAAGCTCTTTCTTTAAACGGAAAGAGACTTACTAATTTAGCTAGCATAGAAAAGTCCTTTGTTACAGTTAGATTAGAAAAGAAACAACTATATCACCTCTGCTATCGATATGGTATAATTGTCGTGATTAAGATTCAAAAGAATAATGTAATCTCAAATAATGTAATCTCATCTTAATAGTATATTTTTGAAATAAACTAATATAAGACGTAACTATATAAGCATTATGAATAAATTATCTTTTTAACACTTATATAGGGAAATTTAAAATGAGTGCTGAACAAATGATAGAAGGAGTGAATCTGGATCAACCAATTGCTCCTCCTGCAATAGATCCAATTAAACAGTTTGAGATTAAAGGTGAAACCTCTAAGTACGATTCTCAAGGTATCTTAGACGAGAACATTAAGTTACGTCAAGCAATCGTACGTGCTGCCACTGCTGATTTAAAAGCACTAGTGAACGATCCTGACTTAGCAGCATTAGCCCTAAAAGCTATGGATGCGAATGATAAGTCATTGATCGCTACTGCACGTTTGAAAGTGGAAGAAGAAGGCAATGCAACGGATGCTGCTCTCGTATCTGCTTTAGTAGCAGAAACGCTCTCTCGTAATGAAAGAACGCGTAAAGAGCGTATGCAACAAGACGCTATTCCTCATGACCCAAATTACAAACCACAAGGTCGTTCATTTGAATTACCAGGTGCTTCTCGTGAGATTCGTGATGATGAACTCGTAACAGGTACAGTAATCATTACTCAAGAAGAAATCATGTCTACCTTAAAAATCAAAGTAGAAGATGACGACGAAGAAGAAAAGAAAGAAGAATAAATAAACTACTCCTACTCCCTCATTAAGGGGAGTAGGAGTATTGTATCATTATTTACCTTTTAAGAATTCTTCTGCTGCATTAATAGCAGAATTCAAAGCTACAGTAATGATTTCAGCATTGTAGACACATACAGAGAATGCTTCTACAATTTCAGCAACCTTAGTAGTAGCATTGGCAATCTTAGCCACCATAGGCTTAGAATAACCATCACGAGCCATTTCACTCAAATCACGAACATACTGAACAGCAGTATCGACTTCAGTCAACAATTTCTTACGATCAATACTGTTGATCAAATCACTGTTATCTTCTGCCAATTTCACGACAGCATAAATGTCAATACCAGAATTAAACACATCACCGTACTTCGCTACCGCATTAAAGTCATTCGGTTTCTTCATGGTGCTTAATGTTTTCAATTCTTTATTGATCAAGTCTGCTTGACGAATATAGTTCATGTCAGAGAACAAAGTCGAATCTGTCAGACCTTTATCCGTAGAAATCACTCGACCTACATCAATACGCAACTGAGCGACTTGACTGATCACATCTTTCAAGGATTTACTTACTTCAAAAGATTGGCGAATATAAGTTTCGTAGTCTACGGCCATGCCTGGAGGAATATCGACTTCCAAATCTAACATAGCAGCATAATTACGACTCAGTTTATTTTTGTCCAATCGGTTCAGACGAGCAGTATCCAACATAAGGTTCTTACTGTTTACTTTATCAGAAGAGAATAAAGATTGCGCGGTTAAACGCAAAGTATTGAATGTCTTGTTAAAGAGTTCAGTAACCGCACCAAACATACCTTCATGAGACACATCCAAAGTCTTAATCTTTTCTATGTCGGCTTGTAATTGTTCGACGGATACCATCAGGGAAACATCCCACTTTGATCCGATGGAATATTTATTTTGAATAGACATAAACTTACTTTTCCTTTTATGAATTCTAATAGACTAAATCTTTTTGAAATAGATATAGTTTGAACAAATACCAACTTTAACCCAATTCTCAAATACCCGAGGTAATATTAAAATGATTACTGGATTTTACCAAATGCCAGCGAAGCAATCGCCTTACTTACGAACTAATATCAATGTAGGATGTCTCATGGATATCCCAACTGGTTCTCCAGTAAAAGCACAACACGGTCGTTACATTACAAATGGCGGACATAATGGTTCTGTCATTCTTGTTGGTCCTGGTAACTCATATAAATCCGCTCTGGCTGACCATATCAATGAAGTCGCCGCATTCCGCGTCCACCGTTACGCCACCGGACAAAAATACGATACAGAGAACAATGCCTACATCCCTGGTCTTGAAGTACGCTTAAAACGCATTGTAGGTGCCTTAGCAGAAGCCGACTGGTTCCAAACAGGTCGATGGATTGTCACCGAGTCTTCTATCTATAAAGGTGACGAATGGTTTAAAATGGCTAAGGAATGGATGTACGGTAAAAAGAAACAAGGTGCATCCATTAAGATTGAAATTCCTGCTCTAGATAGAGAAGGTAAACCCATGAAGATCATGTTGCCTACTTTTATTACATTAGACTCTTTGTCTAAGTTTGAAGTAGAAGCTGTACAAGAACTTCGTGATAAAACTGACTTAGGTGATGCTAAGCAAAACATGATTGCCATGAACTCAGGTAAGTTCAAGAAAAACATGATTGATGAATTACCTGACTTGTTAGTTGGTACCAATACCTACTTAACAGGTACAGTGCATTACGGCGAACTGAAACAGATGGATCCTTATGCACCTGTACACAAACCTTTACAACACGTAGACAATGGTCGTAAGATGAAAGGCGTACCTGAAAACATTACTTTCTTGTCTACTTGCATGTGGTGTATTAAAGCAGTTGCTAAACTGCACAATAAAGCTGACCGTAATGTCATGGAGTATCCATTAAAGAACGCAGCTAATGACAACAACGTCGATGACTTGAATGTCGTCTCTATGCAGCAATGGCGTTGTAAAACAGGTCCTTCTGGTTATACTTTAAATATCGTGGTTTCTCAAAAGTACGGCGTATTAGAAGAGTTGACGAATTTCCACTTCTTACGTACACATGGTAACTATGGTTTACATGGTGAGATTACTCAAACCGGTAACTTTAAAGATGTATCCTGCATCTTGTATCCAGAACAAAAACTGACTCGAACCACTGTTCGTACATTGATGGATGAAGATCGTCGTTTAGCTCGTGCAATTCAAATCTGTGCGGATATGTTGCAAATGTCCGTCCATTGGTCTACACATCTACGTTCTATTGATAATCGTCTTTTAGAACTCACTCCAGCGACTCTATACGAGAAAATCAAAATGGAAGGTTACGACTGGAACATGATTCTGGATACTCGTTACTTCTGGAGTGCAGATGATGAAAACCATGATCAATTGGAACTCTCCACTATTGACATTATGCGTATGGCTTTAGGTACCTACCATCCTTATTGGTTAGAAGCTGATAAGAAAACCATTAAAAAGAAATATGCGAAAACTTCTAAAGTAGAAGATTCCATGATTGATAATGGTGATAAACCTAAGAAATAAAGTTTTATGGGTAGGAGGTCATTCTAGATCCTGATCTCCTTACCCTTTTCCATCAACCTTAATATTAAGGAAATTTATTAAAATGACTCAAGAACAAGAAATCACTGAGACTACTCTTGTAGGCGAAGAAGAAATCACTGAAGCTACAGAAACTGTAGCTGAAGAAGTAATCCAAGAAGTACCTGCAGAGGAAACAGGTAATCAAACTGGCATTCAAGATAAGTCTTTTGAAGCCTTGATTACTGACCCTAACTTCATTCTGCAAGACTTCCGTGGTTTGTGTGAAAAACATGGTATTGGTTTTGTAGACTTAATGAACGACATGGGATTCAATGCTGCTACTTTGAAAGCATTGTTGGTGAATAAACCCATTACTGAACAAATCTTTGTATTGGCTCGTGAGCTTTCGATCATTATCTTCAAAATGGGTACAGATAGCGAACCTGCCGTGAATACTTTGGATGTCCGTACTACCTTGGGTAATGTAGGAGATTCTAAAGAATTCTTGGAACTCTTGGATACCTTCATCTTCCCTTACATGGCTGAATACGTGAAGAATGGTAAACTGGATCCTGATTGGATTCTGCCTGAAGATCCATCTCGTGAACTGCAACAAATGGTTTCTGACCAAATCGGTATTAACCAAGAAATGCAAAACGCTGTGAAAGAAGCGGATAAACGCATGGAAGATTTGAAAGCATTGGAAGACGCAGTAGAACTCACTCAAGGTGAAACAGTCGTAGCGGTGGTTTCTGAAGAAGAATTGAAAGAAGCTTTGGAACACGCTACTCCTACTGGTGATCTGGAAGTAGCTGATACTACTGAAGAAGAGGTTTCTGAAGAAGAACCTGTTGTAGAACCTATTAAAGATCCTGTTGCATTTGCTGAAGTATCTAAACAATAAAACAAAAGCGAATTACTCCTCTCTCCTTATTAGGGAGAGAGGAGTCGTAAGCTATGTTTAGAAAGTAATGTTGTTGTTTCTTAGCAGTTCTTTTAATCTCATGATTTCATTGTATTGCTCAATGACTTTTCGTTCTGCTAATCCTAACTTATCTGTCAATACCTTCTTCGCTTCAGTCGCTTCAGTCAACTGTACTAAAGTAGACTTGTTGTCTTTCATTCTTTGCTTACGGGCTTTTTCTAATCGATCATGAGAAGTATTATCCACAATCATGATTTCTGATAAAGCCATCGTTTCTGCCTGTACATTCACACCTAACATGGAATCCGCTAATTCTTCAAACTTCTGAACCAATGGATCCAAGTTAGTATTTAAAGGCATTGCCCCTAAACGTAAACCAATACCCATAGAGCAATAGTTTACCCCAGTACCAATAGGATAGGATACTAAGTAATGTAAAGGAAAAGAATAGACTTGTCCACTATCTGTTCTTAAGAAGATAATTCGACCACCTTCATCCGAATGCTTCTGATAATCTTCTTTAGAAAGATTGTGCTTTTGATAATAAGTCACGTAGGGATCAATACCCATGGAGAACAGTTGACCATAGTTGGTAATGGCTGTACATTCCAATGTGGTATTTAAAGGCAAGTAGGATTGAAAAGGTGTTTTCAATTCCCACAAGCCACGTGAACCTACGGTAGGGTTACTTAATGCCATTTAATCATTTCCTTATTTATTTAAGAAGTTGTATTTAGCAGCAATCAAGTAGTGGAAGTCTTTGTACTTCATGACTAAGAATAATTTATTGTTACGAGTTGTACGCGTAAAGATTTTCTCACCATTAATAATCTCACCACCAGGCAAAGTGATTCGCTCACGTGGCAATGAAGAAGTCGGCGTCATGGTTTCTGCGACTTGTAACATGTCTTGAATCTTCAAAGAGAATGCTTGAGTATTAGCCGATTGATAGCTAAAGTCAGTCGAAGTAGAAGGTACATCAATAAAGTCAGGGAAGACTTCTTGTAACTTAAACTTACTTTCTTTATTCTCTTGAGAACCACACACTAATGCAGCTACAGCACGATAGTACAATGATACTGCTTGGATATTCGCTTTGATATGGGCTTCACTCATTTCATTCATGAATGGCGTACCATACTTCTCAATAGCGGTTGACAAAGTGACGAATGGAGAATACAATGAAGCTTGCTCACGTACTTTGTTTTCATTAGAGAGATTATCCCATTGAGGCACAATAATGAATTCATTGCGTTTAAAAATATCTGGAAAGACTTTCTTCCATTCATCACGAGAATGAGTAGAGTTTTTCAAGATAGCTGCTTGAATCGCATCTTTCACTGCATCAATAGAGTCACCTGCATCACCCCAAATCAAGACATACCAGTTGGTATCCAATTCAGGATTATTCTTAACTGGATGATACCACTTAAAGATATCCAAACGGAAAATGGTTACAGGAGAGTGTGCTTTCTTAGAATTCGCAATACGAGTCAGTACATCCACAGGACGTTTAGCTAATTCTTTTTCTACTTCAATACGAGAAGAGAAGAAGACATCAATATTCTCTACCGGAGCAATAATGTCAATTTCGTATTCATCGTATTCAGAACGGAAAGAAGCGTCAGAGAACCATACCCAGAATTCATTGTCTTCTAAGTCTTTAAAACGAACCCATTGAACACAGTAGTAGCTCGTATCATTAACGACTTCACCTAATTCGAATTTTTGAGCACGAGCACCAAAAGTATTTAAGAGATCACGTTTTAATTCATCGACGTAAATCTCACG
>ERZ773037.895-NODE-895-length-15695-cov-21.063683_pt1 | contig 15695 bp, 15 predicted proteins | sample MGYA00511466_ERZ773037 | MGnify/ENA primary metagenome ERZ773037 (study PRJEB29015, sample SAMEA2738146) | human oral metagenome | biome: human oral; feature: human-associated habitat; material: saliva | place: China | collected 2202 ... | reverse complement strand
TAAAAAAGAAAAGACTGTTTAACAAAATATTTTATATACTTTGTCAACAGTCTGAGATTATATATTAATTATAATATATAATATAGTTGACGTTATATATGCTTTGGAGATGAAAGGGGATATTAAATATGGCAGATCAAATTGATTTTAAAAGTTATAGTGATGATAAATTAAAAAAAGCATTTGATTATTATAAAAAAGAATATAAGTATGCTGAAAAAAGAGGTGGTAGACAGCCTTTAATAGACAGATATAATGATATAAAAAATGAAATGATAAATAGAGGATTTATTAAAGGAAATATTGACACGAAGATTGAGAACGTTAAGAAAAGTGAAGATGATATAGAGAAAAATAATGAAAGTTTATCAAATAATTCTCAAGAAAAAAAGCCATTTGTTGATAATACAGTTTTTGGCACGGCTAGAAAAATTGATGAAATTAGTGAACTTGGTAAAAATCTTGATACAAAGGTAAACTTTAATCCTGGAAATGTTAAGGCAAGTGAAAATATAAGAAATGGTTATGAGTCAGGTTTATCTGATGATGAATTAAGAAGAAATAGAAGACAGTTAATTAATTTTATAACTAGAGGAGAGAAAGCCGGTAAAGTTGACCCTCAATTGTATAAACAACTTGAAAAATTAAATAAAGAAATTGACAAGAGAAATAGTGAAAGAATACATAAAAATGACGATAAGCATACTAATGAAGGATTAACTAATAATTCTCAAGAAAAAAAGCCATTTGTTGATAATACAGTTTTTGGTAGGGCTAGAAAAATTGATGAAATTAGTGAACTTGGTAAAAATCTTGATACAAAGGTAAACTTTAATCCTGGAAATGTTAAGGCAAGTGAAAATATAAGAAATGGTTATGAGTCAGGTTTATCTGATGATGAATTAAGAAGAAATAGAAGACAGTTAATTAATTTTATAACTAGAGGAGAGAAAGCCGGTAAAGTTGACCCTCAATTGTATAAACAACTTGAAAAATTAAATAAAGAAATTGATAAGAGGCATAGTGAAAGAATAAATAAAAATGATGCTGAAAAATATAATTCTGAACATATATCTGATATGGCTGGAAACAATTTAATAGAAGATAAAAGTAATGGAAGAAATCTTATTGAAGATAAACATAAAAACAAATCTGATATAGAAGATAGTAATAGACCTTTAATTGAAGACAAACATAAAAAAGTACCGTTAATTGAAGACAAACATAAAAAAGTACCGTTAATTGAAGACAAACATGAAAAAGTACCTTTAATTGAAGACAAACATGAAAAAGTACCTTTAATTGAAGACAAACATAATAAACCAATTAGAACTGGATTACAAATATTAAGAGAAGAATATAATAAGATGCCTGAAATAACTAGAAAACATACTGCTAGCGAAAGAACAAAGCCACTTACAGTAGCGCTAACTTTAGGTACTGCTGCTGCAACAGTTTTATCAGGTGGGATGTTGCCATTAGTTTTAGGTTTATCAGCTGGTTCTGCTTTAATTGGATTAGGATTAAAGCCATTTTTAAAAAAGGTTACAGGTCAAGATAAAATTGAAAGACAGATTGCTGATCAATTTAGAAATTTAAATGATAAAGATTTCAAGATGTTGACTGATTATTTGACAGAAGAGAAAATTGTTGATTTGAAATTAAATGCAGTAGTTTTACATGCTTTAAATAAGGTGAACATTGAAAAAACTTTATCTGAGAAAAATAAATTGCAAGAAGATAAAAATAGACTTACTGAAGAAAATATTAAATTAACGGAAGAGTTTGAGAATCCTAATACTTCTAGAGAAAGAAAAGCTGAAATTGAAAAAATTATGCAAAAGAATTCTAAAGAAATAGATGATATTCAAGGTTATACAATCCAAAAAACAGGAGAGAAAGTTCCAGGAAAAGTTGAAATTGCTGAAAGAAAATTAAAAGATTTAAAGAGGGGTATGGAAAGACAAACTTGGAATTACCGTGGCAATGTTGGAGATAAAGGCTTTATGGGAAGATTTTCAAATATATTTTCACATAGAAATACATCTACAAAGTATTATTTACCTGTTTTAAATGAATATGCTGATGCAGAGTATGAAATGCTTGATAAGAAAGAAAATGGTAATGATATTGTTTCTTCTGAGAAAGCTAGAAAAGCAATGGAAGATATCGAGAAAGATAATTCTAGTAGAGGATTTTTAGGCAGACATGTAGGAGTTTTCAATTCTAGAAATGGCGTTATGAGAATCATGAGCGATGTTATGGATGATACTTTTAAAATAGCAACTACAATTGGGCTAGCTACTATTGGATTTGCAAAGACGTTGTCTACAATGGCAAATGATATAAAGATAAATGATCAAAATATTAGGGCTGGACAAGATATTAAATCACAATATGATAATGTATATTCTCAGATGGGTACACAATATGGTGCTGTATCTAAAGGAGATATTTCTAAAGCAAATGATGCTATTGCTACGAATTATGCAAATAGGCAAGAGGTAATTGGATTTAGAATGGATGGAATGTATAGTAATCCAAATTATCGTGTAAATGATGTTGAACTTAATAAAGTGTTAGAAGGCTATTCTAGTAATCATTCAATAAATGATAGTCCTATATCATCTATGATTGAAAAATTAGCTGATAATAAAAAAGTCGGATTGACGGATCAAGATGCTCTTAATCAAATGGCAGATAAATTGAGAGGATATAAAGGTGTTGATCATTCTGTGCAAGCAGATTTTGTGATGAATTCTAATGATCAGATACAGGCTGAAACTAATCTTTTACATAATTTTGCAGGTTTTGCTAAAATATTTGAGAATTGGAAGGATATGCCTGCTAAGTTCCAACAAATAAAATTAGATTTGTTAGGACCTGCTATTATGGCAATGTCGCCAATTCTTGGAATAGGTCATGATACGGTAAGAAATAAGGAAACGGCTATTAATTTAAGAAATCAAGAAAAAAATGATGGTAAAGATATGTAGTGAGGAGTATTATGGGAAATAGAGAGAAGTTTGTTATTAATTTTGAAGGTAAAATTATTGAATATCAGGGTAGAAATTATGGTGTCATAAAACAGTTTGAGTATAATGGAAAAGATTATTTATGTTGTGTTGAGAAGACACCTGAACTTTCAAAAATAAATTATATGTTTTTGTATAGAGAAAAAGATGATATATTTGCACATGTTGAAGATGAAGAATTGGAGAATGCATTATTGATTAAATTTACTGGAATTGCTTCAGCAGACATTTTAAAAAATAGATTGAAAAATGAGAACAAAGATTAATATTTAAAACTTTAAATTTGCTTAATAAGTCAATTATAAGTGTAAAAGTTGTTTTTTATATCATATGTTAATATTAATTGATCTTTGATAATTGAGTAATTTGGAGGTTTTATAATGGATAAAAAAAGTGAAGATGTTGATTTGAAATTTTCTGAAGAATCTTTTAAATATTTGGATTTTGCAAAAGCTGAGATAGATATATTAAAAAGTGAGCAGTCTGAAAGAATTGATGAAGTAATCAGTAATTTAAGAAATGTAATTATTAATCAATTAAAGATGTATAGTAAAAGTTCATATAAGAAAAATCAAGTATTATTGCAAGTTGATGAAGTTTTAAGAGTATATTCAAATGAATTGAATGGAATTTTAAATTTGTATAATAAATCTATTGTGATGCAAATGACAAGAATAGCAGATTTACAAATTAAAATTTGCTTGATTGATTTGGATGAATCTATTAATATAAATAATGCTGATAATAGAAAATTATATTTTGATGCAAAAAAACGAGAATGTATTGAGGTTATAAATAAGTGTAATTCTAATATTTCATCTATAAAAAAGAAAAAAGAAGATTGCTTAAGTTATCTTTTAGAAGATGGTAATTTTGAATTAGAGAAAGTTAAGGAATCTAAATTTTTTCAAAGATTTTTTGAAGTGGTATTAACGAAGATTGTTGGTTATAGAAGAGTTATTAATTATATATTAGAGCCTTTAAAGAGTAAAATTGAAAAAATAAAATTAAAAGTTTCTGAATTGGAAGCTAATGTTGAATTGTTTTCTAAAAAGTATTGCTTTGAGATAGATAATATGATTGAGAATATTCCTAATGTTGCAATTGAAGAATATTTAAAAGTAATTTCTATTAAAAATGATGAAGTAGAATCAATTTATTTAGTAGATAAAATTAAAAATTTTGCAGATGCTGGTATTGTGACGTCTTTAACATTTTCTAAAGATAAAGAAAAGAGATTTGATATAAGTAGTGTTAAAAATATTGATGCTGACTTATATGAAAAGTTTATGAAGAATTTTAAGGAGTCTTATAGTTCTGCCATTAGAAAGTTTGAGGTTAATCATTTAAAAAAGAGCAATGAAATCTTAATTATAAAAAATATTTTTGAAAAAATAGCTAATAATGCTAAGACTACTAGAGTTGGTTTAGTATAAAGTGTTGGATAAATCTAAATTGTTAAATTTAAAGTTTAATGATTTAGATTTATTTTGTTTTTGTAAAAACTGTTTATTTTAAGGTTTGTGATGGAAATTTTTGTTATAGGGTTGTCATTAAGCTTTTTTTATGTTAATATAAGTATAGAGCTTTTGATATTAGGAGGTATTTATGAGTATTGAGAATAGTAATGTATCGGAAGAAATGTTAGGAAAGTTGTCGATTGAAGAAGTTGTTGAGTTAAATTCACAATATAGTGAATTATCTGAAGGATTTGACAATGTGATAAACACCTGCAATTCGTTATTAAAATAATTATGGGAGATGAGAATGATGAGTGATGTTGTTAGTTCAAATAGTAAGGATGCTAATAATTTTAATGATTTAAAGAAAGATATCTTAAAATTCAAGAAGAAATTAGTGAAGCTAAAAAAAGTTTAAATAAAATTAATTTAATTTTAGGAGAACTTGAAAGAAGCTTAAAAATTAAAGAATTGAAGTTTGAGATTGCTAATTTAGAAAGAGACAATGAAGGCGTTTCTAAATTAGAAAAGGAAATTAAAGCAGAAAAAATTTTAGTTGATAAGATTAGATTAAAAGCTATAAGAGAAAAAGAAAAGTTTAAAGATACTAAAAAGATATTAGGAGAGAAGCTTGAAGCTTTAGAGATGGATCCTTATAATAAAGGAAAACTTGATATGGCTTTAAAAATGAAGGAACTTGATAAGATTGAAAATAAAAAAGCTAAAATGGTGAAGATTCAAAACCATATTTTAAATAATGATGGCTTAAAACAAAATTTAAAAAATATGATGGCTATTTATCCAAGTGTATTAAAGTATACTCAAGAATTAAATCGTCCTAATATTGATTCTAAAGAAAAAGAATCGTTAGTAAAAAGTTTATATAATGTTCAAAGAGAATTTTATGAGAATCAACAAGTAATATCAGATTATATTGAAAAGAATAATTTAGATATTTTAATGATGGATTTTGATGTTTTAATGCCAAATGACGTTATTGATAAAGATGCTAATAATATTGATGTTGATTATTCAGTGAATAGAGTTATAAATAATTTAAATAGAGAGAGAGTTTCTATCTTAAGTGAAGATGAGAGATTAAATGAGGCAGAATATATTAAATTTAAATCAAAATCTATGGAAAGTGGAGATAAGAGTAAATCTGATGATACCATTGATAAAAATGATTCAAAAATTGATAATTCTAAAACATTAAAAGAAGATTCTAAAACTATTAAAAAAGTGTCAAAAAATTTGGATAATGATGATTTTGAAGAAGTTGATTTAGATTCAGTTAAAGTGGATCCAGAAAGACAAAAAGATATTCGTAAAAAAATTAATGATGCAATGGTAGTTAAAGAAGATGGATTATTTAAAAGGTTATTTGATTTCATTAAAAATTCTTTTGATAAGCTTTCTAGAAAGTTTAATAAAAAGAAGATGGCTTCTAGAAGAGATAAATTGAGAAAAGAAATGCTTGATAAAAGGCATCAAGAAGCTAAAGATGAAATATCTAAAACTATGGAAAAAGTAAAGCAAGATAAAAAGAAGGATTTTCGTGATGAATTAGTAAGTACTCATAAAGATGTGAAAGATGATGTGACAGTTAAGAAAAGTTCTGATACTGTATCAAAATCTAAAGATGGAGATCTTGTTGATAGATAAATATTGACATAGTAATGTAAAAATGTTAAAATAGGTACTGTTATAGTAGGCGTGTTTTAGCCTGTTGTAGCAGTATTTTTTATAGGAGGTGAATTTAAGTGCCAACAATTAATCAATTAGTAAGAAAAGGAAGAAAGACATCTTCTGATAAGTCTAAATCACCAGCTTTACAACATGGTTTTAACTCTATGAAGAGTAAAGTTACAAACCAAAGAGCTCCACAAAAAAGAGGAGTATGTACAGTTGTTAAGACAGTAACACCTAAGAAACCAAACTCTGCTTTAAGAAAAGTAGCCAGAGTTAGATTATCAAATGGATATGAAGTTACATCTTATATTCCTGGTATAGGACATAACTTACAAGAGCACAGTGTTGTTTTAATTAGAGGAGGAAGAGTAAAAGACCTTCCTGGTGTTAGATACCATATTATTAGAGGAACACTTGATACTGCAGGAGTTAAAGACAGAATGCAAGGTAGATCTAAGTACGGAGCTAAAAAACCAAAGAAATAATAGTTTAGCTTAATGATCTAAAATAGTGCAATGATTGATTATTTAGTTTAGTACTTAAATTTTTAATAGATTGCGCTATACGGAGAAATTTTAGATTTCTCAGAGTACCGATGTACTTTTTAGTATATTAAAGAAGGAGGGAAGAATAGTGCCAAGAAAAGGATATATTGCTAAAAGAGAAGTTTTACCAGATCCAATGTATAATAGTATTGTTGTTACTAAATTAATAAATAATGTTATGTTATCTGGAAAGAAGACTGTAGCACAAAAAATAGTTTATGATGCATTTGACATCGTTAAAGAAAAATCTGGTAAAGAAGCATTAGAAGCTTTTGAAGAAGCATTAAATAATGTAATGCCAGTTTTAGAAGTAAAAGCAAGAAGAGTAGGTGGAGCTACATATCAAGTTCCATTAGAAATTAGACCTGAAAGAAGACAAACTTTAGGTTTAAGATGGTTAGTTTTATACGCTAGAAAAAGAAATGAAAAAAATATGTGTGATAAATTAGCTGGAGAAATTCTTGATGCAATCGCTGGTAATGGTGGAGCATTTAAGAAGAAAGAAGATATGCATAAGATGGCTGAAGCTAATAAGGCTTTTGCTCATTATAAATTTTAATTATTAACATATAAAAGGAGAATATTATGGCCAATAACGGAAGAGAATTTCCTTTAGAGAAAACAAGAAATATAGGTATTATGGCTCATATTGATGCTGGTAAAACAACAACAACTGAGAGAATACTTTTCTATACAGGTAGAACTCATAAAATTGGTGAAGTTCATGATGGTCAAGCTACAATGGATTGGATGGCTCAAGAGCAAGAAAGAGGTATTACAATTACATCAGCTGCTACAACATGTCATTGGAAAGGTAATAGAATTAATATTATTGATACTCCAGGACACGTTGATTTCACTGTTGAAGTTGAGAGAGCTTTAAGAGTTCTTGATGGTGCAGTTCTTGTATTGGCTGCTAAAGGTGGAGTTCAACCACAATCTGAAACAGTTTGGAGACAAGCTAATAAATATAAAGTTCCTAGAATTTGCTATGTAAATAAGATGGATATTTTAGGTGCAGATTTTTATGCTTGTGAACAACAAATGAGAGATAGATTAGGTTGTGTACCAGTTCCAATTCAAATACCAATAGGTAAAGAAGATGAATTTTTAGGAATTGTTGATCTTATTAAAATGAAAGCTTATATTCAAAAAGATGAAGATCAAGGAAAAAATATTCAAGAAACTGATATTCCAGCTGATTTAGTAGAGACAGCAAATAAATATAGAGCAGAAATGCTTGAACATGTTGCAAATCAAGATGATGAATTGATGATGAAATATCTTGATGGTGAAGAATTGACTGAAGAAGAAATTAAAGGTGCTTTAAGAAAAGGAACTATTGCTAATCATATAGTACCAATGATTTGTGGTTCTTCATATAAAAATAAAGGTGTTCAAGAATTAATTGATGCTGTAGTTGATTATTTACCAGCTCCAACAGATATCGAAGATGTTAGAGGTGTTGATGAAGAAGGAAATGAAGTTATTAGAAAAACGTCTGATAATGAACCTTTTTCAGCTTTAGCTTTCAAGATTATGACAGACCCATTTGTTGGTAAGTTATGTTTCTTTAGAGTTTATTCTGGAACATGTGAAGCAGGTTCAACTATATTAAATGCAACAAAAGGTAAAAAAGATAGATTGGGAAGAATCTTATTAATGCATGCTAATAATAGACAGGATATTGATAAAGTATATGCTGGTGATATTGCTGCAGCAGTAGGATTAAAAGATGTTGGTACTGGTGATACAATTTGTGATCCAGCAAATCCAGTTATATTGGAAAAAATGGAATTCCCAGAACCAGTTATCGATATCGCTATTGAACCTAAAGATAAGGCCAATAGTGAAAAATTAGGTATCGCTTTAGCAAAATTAGCTGAAGAAGATCCAACATTTAAAACTTGGACAGATGCAGAATCTGGACAAACAATTATTGCAGGTATGGGTGAGTTACACCTTGATATAATTGTTGATAGATTGAAGAGAGAATTTAAAGTAGAATGTACTGAAGGTAAGCCACAAGTTGCTTATAAAGAAACTATTAAAAATAAAGTTAGAGTTCAAGGTAAATTCGTTCGTCAATCAGGTGGACATGGTCAATATGGTGATGTTTGGTTTGAAATGGAACCATTAGAGCCAGGCTCAGGAATTGTATTTGAAAATAAGATTGTTGGTGGTGCAGTTCCAAAAGAATTTATTAAACCAGCTGAAGAAGGTATGAGAGAAGCAGCTTTAGTAGGTACATTGGCTGGATATCCAGTTATTGATTTTAAATGTACATTAGTTGATGGTTCATACCATGAAGTTGACTCTTCAGAAATGGCATTTAAGATTGCTGCTTCTATGGCTTTTAAAGAAGGTTGTAGACAAGCTAAATCTGTATTATTAGAGCCAATAATGAAAGTTGAAATAACAGTACCTGAAGAATATATGGGTGATGTTATAGGTGATATAAATGCTAGACGTGGTAGAATGGAAGGCATGGAAGCTGTTTCAGGAAACCAAGTTATTAGAGGATTTATTCCATTATCTGAAATGTTTGGATATGCTACTGATTTGAGATCAAAAACTCAAGGTAGAGGTACATATTCAATGGAACCTTCTCATTATGATGAAGTTCCAAAATCAATTTTGGAAGAGATTTCATCACAAAGAGCTAAAAAGAATGATTAATTTTAGTATAAATGATTAATTTTAAGTTTTTATATTGATAATAGAGGCTTTTCTATTGCTTTTTTGATGTAAATGATATAAAATAAAATTGTTAAAAAAATCACTGTTAAAGTGATAAAAATAAGGAGGAAATAAAATGGCTAAAGAAAAATTTGTTAGAAGTAAGCCACATGTAAATATTGGTACAATTGGTCACGTTGATCATGGTAAAACAACAACAACAGCAGCTATTACAAAATATTTAAGTTTATTAGGATATGCTAATTTTGAAGACTATGCAGCAATTGATAGTGCTCCAGAAGAAAAAGCAAGAGGTATTACAATTAATACTGCACACGTTGAATATGAAACAGACAACAGACACTATGCTCACGTTGACTGTCCAGGACACGCTGATTATGTTAAAAACATGATTACAGGTGCTGCTCAAATGGATGGAGCTATCTTAGTTGTTTCTGCAGCTGATGGCCCTATGCCACAAACAAGAGAGCACATCTTATTAGCAAGACAAGTTGGTGTTAAATACATCGTTGTTTACTTAAATAAATGTGATATGGTTGATGATCCAGAATTAATCGACTTAGTTGAAATGGAAGTTAGAGATTTATTATCTGAATATGATTTCCCAGGTGATGAGATTCCTATTGTTAAAGGTTCATCATTAAAAGTTCTTGAATCAACATCTACAGATCCAAATGCTCCAGAATATGCTTGTATGAAAGAATTAATGGCAGCAGTTGATTCTTATATTCCAACACCAGAAAGACCAGTAGATCAAGCATTCTTAATGCCTATCGAAGACGTTATGACTATTTCTGGTAGAGGTACTGTTGTAACAGGTAGAGTTGAAAGAGGACAATTAAAGACTGGTGAAGAAGTTGAAATTGTTGGTATGTCTGATAAAAAGATTAAAACAACAGTAACTGGTATCGAAATGTTCAGAAAATCATTAGACCAAGCAGAAGCTGGTGATAATGTTGGATTATTATTAAGAGGAACACAAAGAGACGAAGTTAAAAGAGGACAAGTTTGTGCTAAACCAGGATCAATTCATCCACATACAAAATTCAAAGCACAAGTTTATGTATTAAAAGCTGATGAAGGTGGACGTCATACACCATTCTTTAATGGTTACAGACCACAATTCTATTTCAGAACAACTGATGTTACAGGTTTAATCGAATTACCAGATGGTAAAGAAATGGTTATGCCAGGTGATAACATTGATATGACAATTGAATTGATTACACCAATCGCTATTGAGCCAGGATTAAGATTCGCTATCCGTGAAGGTGGTAGAACAGTTGGTTCAGGTGTTGTATCAGAAGTTATTGCATAATTTAGTTATTCAATAAAATAATTGAGAGTTTTAAGATTTTTCTTAGAACTCTTTTTTATTGTAGAAATTAATTAGTTTTTTTGGTATAATTGTTTTGGTTATAGGAGGTACAAAAGAAATGCAAAATCAAATTGGAAATAATATACAAAATTATAATTTGAATCAAATTCCACAAATGAATCAGAGAGTTGGAAATGTACAAAATGTTCCTGTTACAAATATGAATAATGTCGGAAATTCTAATTTAAATACACAAATGAATAATAATTTTTTTAATAAAAATTCTATAACAATGTTGTTTAATATTTTAGCGATTGTTGTTCTTTCTTTTTATAGTATATATGCATTATTGGATGTGATGTCTTTAAGTAAAATTCAATATATAATAAGAAATTTATTACTTGATTTGTCACGTGGAATCTTTTATGCAGGGGTATTATTGGGTATTGGTCAAATATATGGAAAATTGCATTTAAAGTAATTTTTTAGTATGTATATTTACTTGACTTATCAAGTGTTAGAGTATATTATAGATTTATACTGGAGGAGAGATGATTAAGGAAAATAAGAATGTTTCAGATGGTTTGTCTGGAAATACTCAGTCAAATTTACCTGTGGTAGTAAAGAAAGATAGTTTAGTGACTATTGTTACAGATTATTTAAATAAATTATTTATGAGAAATACGAAAGATAAATATAGAGCAGAAATTTATAAGGTTATTAATGTAAAAAATAATTAATGTGAGGATGATTTTGTGAAGAAATTTAAGATTTTGTTAATCATAATAGTTTTATTTATTCTTTGTGGTTCAGTGGTATTGGCTAAGACAGGAATTACTACAACTAATAGTGTGAATTTGAGAAATAAACCATCAACTGATAGTGATGTAATTAAGAGTTTATCAAAAGATGAATCTTTAGAAATTCTTGAAGAAAGTGGAGAGTTTTATAAGGTTTTGTATAAAGGGCGTGTGGGCTATGTTAGTAAGAAATTTGTTAATGTTTCTGGTGAATCTACAAATAGTACATCTGCAGAAGCGACAAATACTACTAATTCGACGCCTGCAACAACAGAAACTGCTAATGTAAAAAATGAAACTGTTAATGAAGTTTCTACAACTTCAAATTCCACTGATAGTGATTTGTCTGTGGGTAATTATAAATTAAATAATGATGCAGATGTTTATGTTTTACCTGTATTATATGCATTGAAGAATGGAAACTTAAAGAAAGGTGATAATGTTAATGTTATTACTGTTATATCTAATTGGGTTTATATTTCTAATAGTAATATGTCTGGATGGATATTTAGGCCTTTAATTGATGGAAATGCTAAAACAGTTGAGTCTACATCTAATGCAGGTGCAGATAAAGTATCTAGTGACGGAAGTTTTGTGACAGTTAATACAGATGCAGTTAATATTAGAGAGAAGCCATCAACATCTTCTGATGTATTAGGTAGTGTTGGTAAAGGAAGAAAATTAGAGGTTATTGGTAAATCAGGTGATTGGACACAAGTTAAATTTAATAATGTTAAAGGTTATATTTTAAGTAAATTTGTGTCATAGTAGGGTTTGAATATTATTTTATGAAACGATATTTATGTATTATAACAATTTTTATATTAATAATTGTGGGGCTATTTTTGAAAATAATAGCTCCATTTTTTATTTCTGAAAGAAAAATGGAAAATTGTGTAGTAAATGGTAATATATTTATAATTGATGGAGTTTTTTGCGATGATGGATATAAATATATTGGAATATATGATGATAAAAAGTTTTATATTTTTTCTAAGCAAAAATTGAAGATTGGTGATTTAATTAAGTCTAATTTTGAAGTTAAGATTCCTAGTGGAAAAAGAAATTATGGTGGGTTTGATCATGCTTTTAATTTGAAAACTAAAGGAATTGATGGAAATATAAAAATTAATAAAGTTTTTGAAGTTAAGCATTCTAAAAGTTTTTATTATGCTTATTGTGATAAAATTGTGGATTTAAGGATTGAAATTAATAATTTTTTTAATAAAAATTTAAAGAAAGATATAGCTAGTATAATTATTGGAATTTTAATTGGTGATAAAAGTGGAATGGATAATAAAGTGATTGAAAGTTTTCAAAATGCGAATTTATCACATTTGATTGCAGTTTCAGGAGCTCATTTTATATATGTGGTTGGCTTTTTAGAATATATTTGTAAATTTTTAAAAAATAAAAGGAAATCTCAAATATGTTTAATTATTGGGATTTTATTTTTTATGAGGTTAACACAGTACACTCCATCTGTCGTTAGAGCTGGTGTAATGACAATAATGGCTATTTTAAGTAGTATTTTTAAAAGGAAAAGTGATATTTATACTAATTTAGCGATATCTTCTTTGGTTTTACTTATTAAAAATCCTTATTCTATTTTTGATATTGGAGCAATTTTATCATTTTCAGGTGTATTGGGGATTGCATATTTTCAAGATAAATTTAAATTGATGTATAAAAATTATGATGGGAAATTTTTGTGGTTGTTAGATTCTATTTCTATAACGATTGCAGCTAATATATTTATTATTCCAATAATGGTTTATTATTATAATACTATTTCGTTTACGTTTATTATTGCAAATTTATTAGTATCTCCATTTTTAGGAATTTTAATTATTTTAGGATTTATTACTTTTATTTTTAAATTTAAAATTTTAGTGGTATTGTTAAGTTTTATTTTAAATTTATTTTTCTTTTTAGTGAATTTTGTAGGTAAATTACCTTTTTCTAGTGTACTAGTATGTTATGGTTCTTTTATTTTTGTAATTGCATATTACTTAATAGTTTATTTTGTAATTAAGAGAAAAAGGTTATTAGCTTTTATTACATTATTGATAATGATTATATTAAATTTTAATTTCCTTCCTAAAAATAAATTATATATTAATTTTGTTGATGTGGGGCAGGGGGATTGTATGTTAATTAGATATAATGGGATGAATTTTTTAATTGATAGTGGTGGTGCAATTTCAGCAGATGATTATGATGTTGGTAAAAATACTTTATTGCCATATTTAATTGACAGAAAAGTTTATAAAATTGATTATATAATTGTTTCACATTTTGATGCTGATCATTGTAGAGCGTTTTTGCATGTTATGAAATATATTAAAGTTAAGAATGCTATTATTGCTAAACAGTTTAAAAATTCAAAAATGTATAGTGAATTTATTCGAATTGCTAATAAAAAGAAAATTAATGTGATATATGTTAAAGAAAATGATTATTTTCAATTTAATGATTTTAGGATTGATATATATAATCCAAATGATGAGCCTATTATGGAAAATGTAATGAATAATAATGCCATTTTAAATATGTTGAGGTTTGGTAAAATTAATATTTTATGTACTGGTGATTTGGAAAAAATTGCAGAAGATGCAATTATTGCTAGATATTCTAAATCTGATCTTTTGAAGACAGATATTTTGAAAGTTGGCCATCATGGTTCTATAACGAGTACGAGTGATGATTTTTTGAAATTAATTATGCCTAAAATAGCTTTAATAGGGTGTGGCCAAAATAATAAGTTTGGACATCCAAATCAGTTTATTTTAAATAAATTGTCTGGGATTGGGTGTAAAATATATAGGACTGATTTAAATGGTGAAGTTTCAATTTCTATTGATAAAAGAGGTGTAATTGCTGAAGATGTAATGATTAAAGTTGATTATAAAAAAGTTTTAAAAGGGAGAATGATTAATTCAAGAAAGAAAAATTAAATATTGAAAGATTTAATTCTATATGGTATTATTAGAAAAAAATGGAGATTAATATGAAGAAGATAATAATTAGTGTAGTAGTGATACTTTTTTTGTTTTTTTGTGGCTTGATTGCATTTTATTTATTAAATGTTAATGCTACATTTGGAAAGAATGAAGAAGTTATAGTTGAAATTGAAAAAGGATCTAGTAGCAATAAAATTGCTCAAAAGTTGGAAAATTCAAAATTAGTTTCGTCTTGGGTATTTAAGTTATATTGTAAATTTAATAAAGTTGAAGGAATGAAAGCAGGGACTTATAAATTAAATAAATCAATGAAATATTTTGAAATTGTTGATAGTTTGAAAAAAGGTTCTAAGTATAATCCTGATGCAATATCTGTTAAGTTTGTAGAAGGTAAAAATATGAGATGGATTGCTAAAAATATTGCTCAATATACTAATAATACTGAAGAACAAGTTTATGCATTATTAAAAGATAAGAAATATTTGACTTCATTATCTCAAAAATATTGGTTTATTGGAAATGAAGTTCTTAATGATCAAATTTATTATTCACTTGAAGGATACTTATTTCCTGATACATATCAATTAGATAATAGAAATGTTTCTGTTGAAAAAATTTTTGAAATGATGCTTGATAGGATGAATGTTGTTTTGACTAAATATAAAGCTCAAATTCAAAATTCTGGGTTATCTGTTCATAGTGTTTTGACTTTGGCTTCAATTGTTGAGCTTGAGTCTTCAAATGTTGCTGATAGAGCAGGTGTTGCGGGTGTATTTTTTAATAGATTGACAAAAGGAATGTCACTTGGTAGTGATGTTACAACATATTATGCTGCTAGAGTTGATATGTCTGAGAGAGATTTAAAAATGAGTGAAATTAATTCGGTGAATGGTTATAATACGAGAGCTACGGGTATGGAAGGTAAGATTCCTATTGGCCCAATTGCAATGGTAAGTGAATCTTCAATTGTTGCAGTATTACAACCATTGAAAACAAATTATTTATTTTTTGTAGCTGATAAAAATGGAAAAGTATATTATGCTAATACAAATCAAGAACATGAACAAATTATTAAGAATTTAAAATCACAAGGTTTGTGGTATACATATTAAAAAACTGATGCTTATGCATCAGTTTTTTCAGACTGTTGACAAAGTATATAAAATATTTTGTTAAACAGTC
>ERZ773037.886-NODE-886-length-15775-cov-9.973346_pt1 | contig 15775 bp, 13 predicted proteins | sample MGYA00511466_ERZ773037 | MGnify/ENA primary metagenome ERZ773037 (study PRJEB29015, sample SAMEA2738146) | human oral metagenome | biome: human oral; feature: human-associated habitat; material: saliva | place: China | collected 2202 ... | reverse complement strand
AGTATTGCCGCAGACTCTGGGAGCAGGTGCAATCCTCTTTCGAGGAGTTTCACCACGAATGGCTGCGCGATCGCGAGGATCTGCCCAAGCAGGACCTGGCGGCCGCACACGGCGCAATGACCTCAGTACTGACACACGCGGGCGCTCAACTTGAGGGAGTCATCGAACAGGACAATCGCATCGACTGGACATCACTGCCCGAGGGAACCATGGCCTCGTCCATCGCCCAGTTCACAATGCGCGCCATGATGGACTCACTCAAGAGCGGCGAGGGGGACGCCGCCCTCCTCCTGGCACTCCTGAAGAAGGGCCTTTACTCCCCCACCGAGACACACTGACACGAGACCCCACGAGCCGTGAACAAGGGGATCTTGTTGTTCACGAGGATTTTTCTAGCATCGATCGTGACGACGAATCTCACCGGGAGGTTCGCACAGACACGATGGGATGGTCTAGTCATGATCGGCGTCGCCTCGACGGCAATCAGTCTCGCGCTCGTGTTCTACACGATCGGCGTGTTCGCAGAGCGCCGCTCCGGCACGCTCAAGACGAGCCACCTGGTGTTCTTCTACCTGGGTCTGGCGTGCGACATGGCGGGCACGGCGGTCATGTCAATCATTGCGCGAGGCGATTCCGCCAACCCCGCGCACGCGGCGACGGGTCTGCTGGCGATCATCCTGATGATCATTCACGCCGCGTGGGCGAGCGTCGTCCTCGCGCGCAAGAACCGCGCAGCGATGGAGAGCTTCCACCGCTTCAGCGTGGCCGTGTGGACGATCTGGCTGATCCCCTATTTCTGCGGCATGCTCATGGGCATCCCCGCAATCGACTTGTCCGCGAACGCCGCCTTCGGCGCGGCACTCATCGGGGCGGGCGCGATCGGCTTGTTCCTCTACCTGCACAGGGATGCCCGGCGGGCGTAACACGGCGCTTCTGCATCATCGACGAGGCCGGGGCGGGGCGTTGCGTGCAGCCGCACCGACCAGGCACCACTCCTGCGCGGGCCCGCGGCGCTCATCCCTCCATATTGACCTTGGCCACCCCATCGGACAGAGTTCCGTACACCACGACGCAGTGCCCGAAGAACATGTCGTCGTCATCGAAGTAGGCGGAAAATGAACCGTCGGCGTCCATCGCAATACTGGTGAGATCTAATCGCTGCGCGAAGCTCTCTTCCGTAATCTCCGGAGCACCCTCATCTGTGGATTCGCGCCATTCACACGCGAGTTCGGTCAGCTCCCGCGCGGCGAACGTTCGCATATCCCGGTCCCTGCAATCCTGCTCGGCCACCATCTGCTTCATAGCCACCACAGCTGCGGTCCAGGTGTCTTCGCTCGACGAATCAACCCCCAGCGAGATGTCGATGTCCTCATCTCTCCACAGGAGGGTTCCCTCGAACATGTCGAGGTCCTTGTCGAGAGTGAGTTCTCCGAGTACCTCGTCGACCACCACGACCGGCCTGCGATACTCGGCCAACACCTCTTCCAAGGCGGGGCACGGAGCATCCTCTTCCAGGACCTCGACGACCAGGAACTGGTTCTGCGAGGAGGCGGTTACACCCTCGGGAACCTCGCTAGGAATCTTCTTGCGCGCCTTGAGGCGGTATACCGCCTCCCGACGGAAGCGATCGAGGATGCCTCCGGCATCGTTTTGCTCGTCGCTGACGGGATAGACGATCCGGCCGTCAGCCGCGTGCAGTGCGCCGGTCTGGCAGTCCACATATGCAATGAAGTAGTGCGAGACGTCCCAGAATCCGCTCCTCTTGCCAGCCCCGCTACCACCGGCGAGCAGGACGAGGATCTCCCGAATCTCTTCCTCGAAGGTGCGTTCCCATTCGGCCTGCGCCATATTGTTTTGCGAGCGCATGTATTCGAGCAGATCCACGTGTCATCCTCCTTGATCGACGGGACCAGTTCACTACGACGAACCCTACTCCACGGAATACTCCGTCACTGAATCACCAACACAAAACCGAAGGCAATTACCCCACATTGATTCTCACCCAGTCCACGAGTTCCTCGTAACCCATAGACCCATCAGCTACCCCCAGCATGGCTGAAAGGAACTCCGCATGGTCAGGCGTAAAACCAACACCACACATCCTGAGATACGTACCTAACAGGGCAGCACCGGTTCGCTTGTTTCCATCCAGGAAGGGATGCCCCGAAATGATCCCAACAGCGTACCGACACGCTTTCTCCACTGCACTCGGGTAGAGCTCCTCACCCCCAAAAGTCTGGAAGGGCTGGGCGAGAGCCGACGCCAGCATCCCCTCGTCTCGCACACCATCCAAGCCACCGAAGCGAGCAATCGCAGCCGAATGGATGGCGCATACATCATCCCGAGAAAACGCGAAAGCGTTCACTTCGCGAGCTCTTCAAACACGTCCGCGTAGGCATCCATGAAGTCAACAGCGACATCGACAGCACTCTCAGACTGCTGCGCTGGTTGAATGACCACCCACGGCCTGTTGTTCTTGAGGATCGTGACAGGCTTCCCCGTCCTATTCACCTCTGCTGTCACTCGCGAAAAGTTGTTCTTCGCCTCGGCGAGCCCCATAGTCAGTGTCGACATACTACCCCTTTCAAACTTAGCCATAATTATGGCTAGAATCTGACCTCAGATCAAGTGGTGCAACTGCCTACACCTAACGCCACACCACCCCACAACACATCAATATCACCCCAGAATGAACCCAGGGTAGTACCAGTCTGGGACGAGAATATAGATAGCGAAAGGAGCGACCATGCCGACGATGACCCGCACCGCTGAGGTGAAGACCCGCACGACCGCACAGATCAAGGCCGATGCCGCAGCCGTCTATGCGCGCTGGGGAATTAGCCTCTCGGACGCAATAAACATCTTCCTCGCGAAGTCGATCGAAGTCGGAGGCCTCCCCTTCGACATGCGCCCCGAGACTCCCACGTTCGACGGACTCGAGCGCTACGCCTATCGCCCCACGATGGACTCAAACGGCGTCGCACAGCTCCCGGGAGACTGGGATGACGGCGACTGAGGGAGCGCCCACTCGACACTCCCCTCGAGGACTGGCGCGCAGCGGGGCTGACGAAAGCTTCCCTCGTGCGGGTGGGCCGAATTGCCCTCTTGCCACCAACCTACCTCGATACTGCGGGCAGGATCGGCAGGCTATCTCCGCACGATGCACACCGAGTCAGCCAGACACTCGCGGCGCTCCCCCGATAAACAAATCCCAGCCTCGTCCCACGAATGAACTGCGCCCCGAAACTTGGACGCGTTTAATGGTAGCCGTTATGCGGCTTCCCGTAGGGCCTGATCCCGGTATTCTGCCGGGGTCAGGCCCTTGAGCTTTACTTGGCGTCTTGTTGTGTTCCAGTGCGTGATGTAGGCGTCGAGGTCGGCTTTGAAGCTCTCGAAGGTCTGCCAGTCCTGGCCGCGAAAAAACTCGTCCTTGATGTGACCGAAGACCTGCTCAGTGGCGCCCCATACCGCCGCGTTATAATGCTGCAAACGCATTTGTATTGCATTTCGAGCGATGGGAGCGCAGATGCCCGACAGCTACAAGGAGCTCATCAAGAGCAATCCCGACGAGACCGAGATCAGAAGCTTCCTGGTGGACGGCAACCAGGTCTCCGTGACCCTGCGTATCCCCGACACCCTGCGCGATGCGGCGAAAGAGGAGGCTGCCCTCCGGGGCATGAGCTTCTCCGCCTTCGTGCGCACCTGCATGATCGAAGAGCTCGCGAAGAAAGGGGCATAAACCCATGCAACCCGACTTCTTCGACAACAGAGCGCGCATCGTCAAGGACGACCTTGTCGCCAACATAACCGACGGCGATCGTGTGGCGATAGCCGCGTCGGTGTTCTCCATGTACGCCTACCAGGAACTCGCCGAGCAGCTTGAGGGCATCGACGAGCTGCGCTTCGTCTTCACGTCGCAGGCGTTCACCAAGCAGCGCCCAACGCGCGAGAAGCGCGAGTTCTACATCCCACGCCTTTCCCGTGAGCAGGGCCTTTGCGGCACCGACTTTGAGATCAAGCTGCGCAACGAGCTCACGCAGAAGGCCGTCGCGACCGAGTGCGCCGACTGGATCCGCCGCAAGGCGCGCTTCCGCTCCTTCGAGGGCGAGGGACGCATGAGCGGCTTCATGGATATCGACAAGACGGACGACAACGTAGCCTACATGCCCTTCGATGGCTTCACCACCCGCACGCTAGGCTGCGACAACTCCACGGACACCCCCGACGTGACCATGCGCTTGGACGCCTCCCAGTCGCGCGCCCTGCTGCAGCAGTTCGACGCCGCCTGGGACTCGGGCGAGCTCCACGACGTCACCGACGCCGTCATCGACGGCATCACGGCCATGTACCAGGAAAACGCGCCAGAGCTCATCTACTACATGGCGCTCTACCGCATATTCAGCGAGTTCTTGGACGACGTCTCCGAGGACGTACTGCCCAACGAGGGTCTGGGCTTCCGCGACAGCCTCATCTGGAACAAGCTCTACGACTTCCAGAAGGACGCGGCGCTCGCCATCATCAACAAGCTCGAGACCTACAACGGCTGCATCCTGGCAGACTCCGTGGGCCTTGGCAAGACGTTCACCGCGCTCGCCGTGATCAAGTACTACGAGAGCCGCAACAAGGACGTGCTCGTACTGTGCCCCAAGAAGCTGCGCGACAACTGGATCACCTACAACTCGAACGTCGTGAACAACCCCATCGCGGGCGATCGACTGCAGTACGACGTGCTCTACCACACCGATCTCTCGCGCACGCGAGGCACGTCGGAGACTGGGCTGCCGCTCGACCGCCTGAACTGGGGCGCTTACGGCCTGGTTGTCATCGACGAGAGCCACAACTTCCGAAACGGCGGCGACTCGGCGTCGGAAGACAAGATGAACCGCTACCAGCTGCTCATGGAGAAGGTCATCAAGCAGGGCGTGAAGACAAAGGTGCTGATGCTGTCGGCCACGCCCGTGAATAACCGCTTCCGCGACCTGCGCAACCAGCTAGCCCTGGCATACTGGGGCGACCCCACCGGCTGGTCGGAGAAGCTGCGTCTGGAGAACGACATCGAGACGGTTTTCCGCAACGCGCAGACCGTCTATTCCCGCTGGTCGAAGCTGCCCGCCGAGCAGCGGACGACCCACGCCCTCACCGACATGCTCGACTTCGACTTCTTCGAGGTGCTCGACCAGGTGACCGTGGCGCGCAGCCGCAAGCACATCCAGCGCTACTACGACATGAGCACAATCGGGCCCTTCCCGAAGCGCCTGCCGCCGATATCGAAGCGCCCCAAGCTCTCAACGCTGCCGAACGCGATCAACTACCGCGCGATATACGAGGAGCTGGACTCCCTCGTGCTCGCCGTGTACATGCCGAGCTCGTACGTGCACCCCAGCAAGATGGAGAAGTACGCGAACATGGGCGGCGGCGGCAACCTCACTCTCGGGGGCCGCGAGACGGGCGTGCGCCGCCTCATGACGACAAACCTACTCAAGCGACTGGAGAGCTCGGTGTGCTCGTTCCGCCTGACGCTCGAGCGAGTACTGGCGGCCATGAACGCCGCCCTCGAGACTATAGACGACTACCGCAGGGGCCTGGCGTCGGGCGCCAGCGTCGCCGACGGCGACCTGCCGGGCGGGTTCGACTTCGACCCCGACGACGAGAGCGGCTTCGAGGTGGGCGGCGCCACGAAGATCCTCGTCGAGGACATGGACTGGATGAGCTGGGAGCGCGACATCGAGGCGGACGTCGCCGTCATCGAGGTCCTGATCTCGATGGTGCGCGACATCGACCCTGCCCACGATGCCAAGCTCATCGAGCTGTGCGAGCAGATTCGAGAGAAGTCGCAGGGCCCCATCAACCCTGGCAACCGCAAGGTGCTCGTGTTCACCGCATTCTCCGACACGGCGGACTACCTCTACGAGAACGTGTCTGCCTTCGCGAAGCGCGAGCTCGGCCTCGAGTGCGCCAAGATCACGGGCGACGGCTGCGCCTGCACGATAAAGGCCGTGCCCCCGCACATGCAGGAGGTGCTCGCCTGCTTCTCGCCCGCGTCGAAGGAGCGCGACGTGGTGGCCCCCCAGCTTTCCGGCTGCGACGTGGACATCGTTATCGCCACCGACTGCATCTCGGAGGGCCAGAACCTCCAGGACTGCGACTACCTGGTGAACTACGACATCCACTGGAACCCCGTGCGCATCGTGCAGCGCTTCGGCCGCGTGGACCGCATTGGCTCGAAGAACGCCCGCATCCAGCTGGTGAACTACTGGCCCGACGTGGAGCTTGACGAGTACATCAAGCTCAAGGCGCGCGTCGAGGAGCGCATGCGCATCACCGTGATGACGTCTACCGGCGACGACGACTACATCAACGCCGACGAGACGGGAGACCTGGAGTACCGCCGCCAGCAGCTCGAGCAGATGCGCGACGAGGTCGTGGATCTGGAAGACGTCTCGGGCGGCGTGTCCATCACCGACCTGGGCCTCAACGAGTTCCGCATGGACCTGGTTGGCTACTACCGCAACAACCCCGACATCGACCGGCTTCCGAGCGGCATCAACGCCGTGGTGGAGGGCGACGAGCCCGGCGTCGTCTTCGTGCTGCGCAACGTCAACAGCAGGATCAACCGCGACGGCGCGAACCACTTGCACCCGTTCTACGTGGTTCGCATGGGGTCTGACGGGTCCGTTGCTCACCGGCACCTGGAGCCCAAGGCGGTGCTCGACGACATGCGCATGCTGTGCCGCGGCAAGTCCGAGCCCGACATGGCGCTCTGCCGCGCCTACAATCGCGAGACCAAGAACGGCCGCGACATGCGCCGCGAGGCTGGGCTTTTGCGCGACGCGGTGGCATCGATCGTGGACTCCAAGGAGGAGTCCGACATCGACAGCTTCTTCGCCGGCGGCACGACGGGCTTCTTGGAGAACGACATCGAGGGGCTCGACGACTTCGAGCTCGTGTGTTTCTTGGTGGTGAGGCCCAGATGCTAGGGCTTCCGAGCACGACCGAGGTGGGCCGACGCATACCCAAGGAGGCCTTCTACGGCCGCCTGAAGGTGAGCGCCGCGCTGCGCCAGTCCTTCATCGACGACGTCGAGCGCTTCGTGATCGCGAACTCGATAAAGACCTCCACGACCGGCATACCCGACGGGGAAAGCGTGCACGAGGTGCTCGTGGTGGAAGTGGCGCTCAAGGCCCGCCGCATCCCCGAAGAGGTGCTGGCGCTTGTGGCCCAGGCGAACCCCCATAAGCTGCTGTTTGCGTGCACTTTCAACGACGAGGTTCGCCTCGCGGTGATGCTCAAGAGAATCGCTGTGGGAGAATGGCAAAGCGCCGGGGATACTTCCCTCACCCTGAAAGCGACGAGCATGGACGAGGTTTGGGACTCGATCGCCTCGCAAGTTGCGTATGGCGATACGGGCAGCGAAACCGCAACCGTTGACGAGCGCTTCGCGGCGGACGCCAAGCTCAAGGCACTGCGAGATGAGCTGGCACGAGTGGAGGCGCGCGGGCGCAAGGAGCGGCAGGTGGCGCGCAAGAACGCGCTTTTCGACAAGGCAAAGGAACTCAAGCGGCAGATCGCCGTCATAGAGGAAGGCAGATAGATGGAAAAGATCGAGATGGGCACGCCCGACGGCGCCGTCGAGAACATCGAGAAGATTGCGGAGCTGTTCCCACAGGTTATGACCGAGGTGGAAAACGCCGACGGTGAACTCGAGCGCGCCGTGGACTTCGACGCGCTGCGCGATCTTTTGGGTGATGTGGCCGAAGGCCAGCGCGAGCGTTACCAGTTCACTTGGCCCGGCAAGCGCGAGGCCAAGGCTGAGGCGCGCCGCCCCATCTACAAGACGATGATCCCCGAGCCTGGCAAGTCCAAAGATTGGGACACCACCGAGAACCTCTATGTCGAGGGTGACAACCTGGACGCGTTAAAAATTCTGAAGGAAACCTACGCCGGCAAGGTGAAGCTCATCTACATCGACCCCCCATACAATACGGGCCATGACTTCGTCTATGACGATGACTTCGCCAAGACGCGCGGCGAGTACGACGCCGAGAGCGGCGACTTCGACGAGGAAGGTGGTCGCCTGGTCGCCAACACCGAGGGCAACGGAAGGTTCCATTCTGACTGGTGTTCGATGATGTATCCGCGACTGCTTCTTGCGCGCGATTTGCTCGCGGCTGACGGTGCCATCTTCATTAGCATTAGTGATGCCGAATCACGCAATATGCGAAACCTATGCGACGAGGTATATGGCGCTGATTGTTGTGTTGCCTGCGTGACTTGGCAGAATAATACTTCTCCGCGGAATGACGCTAAGGGCATTCCATATGTTACCGATAACATTCTCGTTTACTCAAAAAAACCTGGATGGCAACCGCTACATCTACCTAGAACTGATGAGATGGATTCCCGTTATGAAAGCCCCGACGGGGATCCCCAGCCGTGGACATCAAGTCCTTACCATGCGCCCAGTGCAAAAACGCATAAAGGAATGGTATACGCCGTTCAGCATCCATTTAGTGGCGATTTGATTTATCCGCCTGCTGGAAGATGCTGGTCGCGTGAGCAATCTAAAGTGCTGGAATTGATGAATGAGTGGGCGCCATACCAGCTTAAGGCGATTAACGACGTTGAAGTGCGCGCTAGCATTTGTGGCGTTGCAGCCGATGCGATGCCCGAGATACCGGCCGTCATGCTCGCGGTATCAAAACAAAAAGCGGCTGAGCTTGCAAACATCAGATTAAACGCTGGCAATTGGCCTGAGTTCTACTTTACTGGTAATGGAAAAGGTGGACTCCGAATAAAAAAACACCTTGATATAACCCAAGGCAAGGTCCCAGCGACTCTATGGCTTGCCAATGATGTTGGGACAAACACTGAGGCCACAAACGAGCTCAAGGCCCTCTTTGACGGCTCCGCCCCCTTTGACACGCCCAAGCCAGTTCGTCTTATGAGGCGAATCCTCGACATCGCATCAGCTAATGACTGCACCGTCCTCGATTTCTTCTCGGGCTCCGCTTCCATGGCACAGGCCGTCATGGAGAAGAATGCTGAGGACGGCGGGGGGCGCCGGTTTGTACTCGTGCAAATACCTGAGGAGACGACAGGCCAGTTCTCGACGCTGACCGAGATTGGCGAGGAGCGCATCCGTCGCGCAGGGACTAAGGTTGCCGAGGAGATCGACAAGGAGAACGAGCAACTCGAGCTCGGCGCCGAGCCAAAGCCTTATCCCGACCTGGGCTTCCGCGTGCTGCGCATCGACTCTTCGAACTTCAAGGACTTCTACCTCACGCCTGACGAGACCGCCCAGGAGAACCTTTTCGATTTCGCTGACAACGTGAAGGAGGGGCGCTCCGACCTGGATTTGCTCTTCGAGGTGCTGCCCAAGCTTGGCATCCCATACTCCGCGAAGATCGAGGAGCGCATGCTCGCCGGCAGGAAGGTGTTCTTTGTTGATGGCAACAAATTGGCGGCCTGCTTCGATGCGAACGTTGGCTCCGGCACCATCGAGGAGATGGCGAAGGCCAAGCCCTGGTATGCCGTCATCCGCGACTCATCCATGGCCGACGACGCCACGCACGCCAACTACGAGGAGCTGTTCCGCACCTACAGCCCCGACACCATTCCCCAAGTGATTTAAGGCGTCGAGATGAAGTTCAAGTTCAAAGTACAACAGTACCAAACCGACGCCGCAGACGCGGTGACCTCGGTTTTCGAGGGGCAGCCCAACCAGAGCGCTTCCGTCTACCTGCGCGATCTGGGCCGCAAGCCCAAGCGCGCGCAGAGCGAGATCGATTTCGGCGACGAGAGCACTGAGGGCTATGCCAATGCGCCCATCGCGCTCTCGGGCGCCGATATGCTGGCAAACGTGCGCGCGGTGCAGCGACGCAACCAAATCCCAGAGTCGGAGGAGCTTTTCTGCGGCATGGGAGCCTGCCAGCTGGACGTCGAGATGGAGACGGGCACTGGTAAGACCTACGTCTACACCAAGACGATGCTCGAGCTCAATCGCCTATACGGCTGGTGCAAGTTCATCGTGGTGGTGCCATCGGTCGCCATCCGCGAGGGCGTGGCCAAGAGCCTGGAGAACACACAGGAGCACTTCTTCTCCCAATATCATAAGAAGATCAGGTTCTTCATATACGACTCGGACAACCTGACCGAGCTGGATGCGTATTCCCAGTCGAGCGACGTCAACTGCATGGTTATCAACATGCAGGCGTTCAACGCGTCGATGAAGGAGGGTGCCAAGAACAAGGCGGCGCGCATCATCTTCGATGAGCGCGATGAGTTCAGCAGCCGCAGGCCCATCGACGTCATTGCGGCGAACCGCCCCATTGTCATCTGCGATGAGCCCCAGAAGATGGGAAAGAAGGGAGGCGCGACCCAGAAGGGCATCGCTCGCTTCAACCCGCTGTTCGTGCTGAGCTACTCGGCAACTCACAAGGAGAAGCACGACCTGGTGTATGCCTTGGACGCCCTGGACGCCTACAACCAGAAACTCGTCAAGCGCATCGAGGTGAAGGGCTTCGCTCTCAAGAACATGCGCGGCACCGACGGCTACCTGTACCTGCGCGACATCGTGGTGAGCAAGAACCGCGCTCCCGAGGCAGTTATCGAGTTCAAGTGCATGGGTGCGGGCGGCAAGGTGCGAAAGAAGACCGCGCGGTTCGGCGAGGGCGACAGCATCTACGACGCAAGCGGGGCGACGAAGCTCGAGGCGTACCGCGGCTACACCATAGCGAGCGGCAACGACGGCGTGGTTCCGCCGCAGGATGGCCGCCCAGGCTACGTGCGCTTTCTGGACGGCTCAATCGGGGACGACGGGCGCATCTACGTCGGCGAGGTCTACGGCGACTCCGCCGACGACATGCAGCGCGTACAGATTCGCGAGACGATCCTGAGCCACCTGCAGAAGGAGGAGGCGCTGTTCCGCCGCGGCATCAAGTGCCTGAGCCTTTTCTTCATCGACCAGGTCGCGAAGTACCGAGACCTCTCCGGAAACGGAGAAACCGTGGGCTATGGCAAGATCTTCGAGGAGGAGTACGAGGCCATCGTCTCCGACAGGCTGAAGCACCCTACGCAGGACGACATCCTCGATTCCTCCTACGCGCAGTACCTCGGGCGATTCGACACGCACTCGGTGCACTCCGGCTACTTCTCGGTGGACAAGAAGGGCAACGCCGTCGAATCGAAAGCCGAGAAGAAGGCGGAGCGCGAGGACGGCATTGGCATCAACGACGACGACGCCCGCCGCGCCTACGATCTGATCCTGCGCGATAAAGAGCGCCTGCTTTCGTTCGATGAGCCCGTTCGTTTCATCTTCAGCCACTCTGCGCTGCGCGAGGGCTGGGACAACCCGAACATCTTCCAGATATGCACGCTCAAGGAGTCCGGTTCGGAGACGAGCAAGCGCCAGGAGGTTGGCCGCGGCATGCGCTTGGCGGTCGATCAGGACGGCAACCGTCAGGACGCCGCTCTGCTGGGATCCGACGAGGTGCACCGCGTGAACTTGCTCACCGTGATCGCGTCAGAGAGCTACGAGACGTTCGTGAAGGATTTGCAGACCGATATAAGCAAGAGTCTGCGCGAGCGCCCGAGGAAGGTGGAGATGAACCTGTTCAGCGGGCGCGACGTCGTACTCGACGGCGAGACGGTTTCCTTTACCGAGAAGGAGTCGAAGCGCATTTACAAGGCCCTCTACAAGTGCGACCTCATCGACGATGACGACAAGCCGACCGCCGAGTTCCGCAAGGCTGTTGAGGACGGCACCTTCGTGGAGTACTTCGTCGTGAAGCTGCCCGAGGAAATCGCCGACGTCGCACACGCCAAGGCGGTCGAGGCGCTGGTGAGAAGCATCTACGACGCGCACGCGCTCGACGGCATGATCGGGCGCGCCCAGGAGAAAATCTCTGAGAACACGCTGACCGACAACTTCGCCAAGCGCGAGTTCAAGGAGCTGTGGGCGCGCATCAACCGCAAGCATGCCTACACGGTGAGCTTCTCGGACGACGAGCTGAGGCGCAAGTCGATAGAGCGCATCAACAGCGATTTGCGCGTGAGCAGGCTGCAGTACACCCTGACGGTCGGCGGGCAGAAATCACAGGCAACGCGCGACGAGGTGCAGGGCGGCTCGTCGTTCGGCCGCACGCAGACCGAGACCCGCGACGTCGACGCTGGCACCGCGTCCGTGGGCGTGACCTACGACCTCGTGGGCGAGGTGGCGCAGGCCGCTGCCATTACGCGCAGGAGCGCCGCGACGATTCTCGCCGGTATCGACCCCAACGTGTTCGAGCTCTACCGCGTGAACCCCGAGGAGTTCATCAAGAAGGCCGCTGCGCTCATCGTGTCGGAGAAGGCGACGATGGTCGTTGAGCACATCAGCTACCACGAGATCGACGACGTCTACGACGAGGCTATTTTCACCGAGCGCATGCCCGACAACGCGAGCAAGGCGTACGAGGCTAAGAAGAACATCCAGCGCTTCGTGTTCCCTGACTCCGACGGCGAGCGCAGGTTCGCCGAGGATATGGATGCCGCCGCGGAGGTGGCAGTCTACGCCAAATTGCCTCGAACGTTCCAGATTCCCACGCCGGTGGGCAACTACGCCCCAGACTGGGCCATCGCCTTCAAGGAAGGCAGCGTGCGCCATGTGTTCTTCGTCGCCGAGACCAAGGGCACCATGGACACGCTGGAGCTCTCCGGCGTGGAAAACGCCAAGATCGCGTGCGCGAAGAAGCTCTTCAACGAGATGAGCACGGGCGACGTGCGCTACCACAATGTGGCAACGTACGAGGACCTGCTCGAGGTAATGGGCAGGATGAGCTAGGCAACGTTTATGGAAAGTAAGGATAATCAGAAGGATACAGTTCTTTCGAATTATGCGACCCCTTTAGCGTTAGCGAAATCGGCTCACTGGGAATTATTCGTCGGATAGATAGGTCTTTAAGGATGGATGCGGGAAAAGCAACGATAAGTGGCGTGCTCAACGGATCGCGCCTACTCGAAATACCCTTCTACCAAAGGGCGTACGTCTGGGGAGAAGAGCAATGGGAGCGCTTCCTCGGCGACATGGAGTTCGTCACGGCCTCGAACCGACCCTATTTCCTGGGCTCCATCATTCTGAAGCAGGCCTCCTCTGGCAACACCTGGTCTGAGGTGTCCGAGGTTCGTACCGTCATCGACGGCCAGCAGCGTCTCACGACCATGGTCATCTTCTTCAAGGCGCTTTGCGCGATAATCGACAACGACAGGCTGTTCGAGCGAGATTTCGTTCTGGAGACCGGCGAAGTTGCCCTAAGGCACGGCAAGTACGACCGCCAGGACTTTGAGAGGGTCATCAGCGCCACGGACTCTGAGCCCGTCGGGGGCTCCTCGGCCATAATCCGTGCCTACAATTACTTCCTCAAGAACATCAACCCCGAAAAGGTCGACAGGAACACGATAAAGTCGAACGTCCAGTTCGTCTGCATTGACCTCACCGAGGGCGAGGACGAGCAGCAGATATTCGACACCATCAACTCGCTCGGGGTGCGCCTGACAACGGCGGAGCTCCTTAAGAACTACTTCTTCAACCGCGAGAACGAGCAGGCGTTCAAAGAGTGCTGGGAAGACATCTTCGAGCCCACGGCGGAGGCGAGGGGGTATTGGGAGCAGGAGGTCGTTACCGGGCGCATCAAGCGCACGCTCGTCGACCTCTTCTTCGACGCGTTCCTCCAGATTTTGGTCCAGGACAAGAAGCGCGGCGTCACGACTGAGGACAAACTCTTCTATTCGCGCACCTCCAACCTCTTCCAATCCTACAAGGATTTCATCGGCAAGTACTGCAACGGGGACAAGGACGAGATTCTCGACAGCATGAAGGCGTATGCCGGGGTGTTCGAGTCCACGTTCAACCCAAGCTGCTGCGACGAGGACGTCCCCTCCGCTCCCGGCGTGGAACGCCTGAACGTGCTGATATTCGGCCTCAAGAACTCTACGCTCATCCCATATGTGCTATACGTTCGCAAGAACGCGGAGTCTTCGGGCGGTGAATCCGAGGTCTTTGCCTTGCTTGAGAGCTACATCATCCGCCGAATGCTGGTCCAGGCGACCACGAAGAACTACAATAGGCTGTTCACCTCGCTGATCCTGAACGAAGTGAAGGACGCCGAGGCCCTGAGGAAGGCGCTCGAGGCCAATGAGGAGGCGACGACGTACATGCCCGGCGATGCCGAGGTTCGGACGGCGTTCGAGGAATCGCGCCTCTACAACCTTCAGTCCAAGGGCGTCCTCTATCTGCTGGAAAGCGCCATTCGCCCTGGTATGAGCAGCACGGCCCTGCTCGGGTTCAACCAGTACTCCCTCGAGCACATGATGCCCAAGAAGTGGCGCAACAAATGGGGAGCCCTCGATGACGAGGCTGCCACGCGAAGGGACCGGAAGCTCCTCACGCTCGGCAACCTCGCCATCATCACGCATTCTCTCAACGCCTCCATCCGCGACGCAGATTGGACCACCAAGAAGCAGGGAAACGGATACAACGACGGCTTGGCCCTCTGCGCCGCCGGCCTTGCGACAATGGCCGGCGTTTTGGAGAAAGAGTCTTGGGATGAGGACGACATCGCCGATCGTGCCGAATGGCTTGCGAACAAGGCGTTGGAGGTCTGGCGCTAGGCCTACCTTCGTCCCATTTCAAAGATGCTTACGGTGTCGGAGCCTACATCCACGACACCTGTCGTCGGCTCTTCCAAAGGCGTGGTTCGTGGCAATGCCTCAACCGCTGGCGTGTCATCAGGCTCGCCAAGCGCCAGGAAGAATCCCATCACAAGCTCGATTCTCTGCTGCAAGGACTCGCTCAGCTCGCCATAGGATGCCACCAGGCTCACTTCCTTGGCCAACTGCGCCATCGAGTCCTTCAACGCCTTTTGAACGCTCACAGAGGGCCTCACCTCAACTTGGGTATCGGTGAGCTTGGCAATGATGTAGTCCTGCCTGTTCGTGCCGCTCCAGGCGGCCAACTCGCATATGAGCATGTGCTCCTCGGGCGTGCAACGAAACGCCATCGTCTTGTTGCGCTTGCGGGCGCTGTTCTCGCACGGCATCCTTCTTACCCCCTCGCCCCGTCGAGCACGGCGGCCATCTCGTCCTGCTTCGTGGGGAACAGGTGCGCATAGCGGTAGGTGATGCCCGCCGTCTCGTGCCCCATATGATCGATGATTGCGAGCGCCGTGAAACCCATGTTGATGAGCAGGCTAACGTGGCTGTGGCGCAAGTCGTGGATTCTGATGCGCTTCACGCCCGTCTTTCTGCAACCGCTCGTCCTGGGCTTCGACGAGAGGGCCGAGCACAGCCCTATGCTGGCTCAGGCGATCAAGGCGTGGAAGCGTGTGATTGATTCGGAAAAAGCCGGCGAGATGACCCCGAAGAGGTGGCCGATTGGAAGGCGAGTTTCGGGGCAAAATAAAGCCACCGAGGGCAATGATTCGAATCAAAATCGCAGTTCAAAGCACAAAAAAGACCCCCGAAACCGCTTGATTTCGGGGGTCTTTCCAATCTGTCATTCCCGTTTGTTGCAGGTGGCTTGGCGCCGTCTGACCGCTCATGACGCGCCGTGGCACTCTGGGAATGATTTCAGGTGGCTTGCAAGAATCGGGGTTAGGTCACTCCCACTCGATGGTTGCCGGAGGCTTGGAGGTCACGTCGAGGACGACGCGGTTGACCTCGGGCACCGAGTTCGTGATGCGCGTGGAGATGCGGGCCAGGACGTCGTAGGGCAGGCGCGTCCAGTCGGCCGTCATCGCGT
>ERZ773037.881-NODE-881-length-15830-cov-7.940412_pt1 | contig 15830 bp, 30 predicted proteins | sample MGYA00511466_ERZ773037 | MGnify/ENA primary metagenome ERZ773037 (study PRJEB29015, sample SAMEA2738146) | human oral metagenome | biome: human oral; feature: human-associated habitat; material: saliva | place: China | collected 2202 ... | reverse complement strand
TTTGGGCACTTTGTAACATTCCTGTAACATGTTCGTAATCTATGCACACATCTAACGATTTGTCAAGCAAAATTTCTCTAATAAAGTTGAGAACTCTTGATACGAAAGGCTAAAATCGACTTTTTGTCCTAAAAAGTAGTTTGAAGGTTCAAACTATTGCACCCGTTTATGAGGAAATCAGAAGGTTTACAAACAGGTTACAAATCTAACACATCTTAATAATGTGTAAGACAAATCGTCAAAATTAGACCACATTTTGCAAAAGTTACTATGGTCCAAATATTGGCCAAGCACATCGAGGGCTAAACCCTCGATAACCCTTTAAAACCGTTGAAAAATTAACCAAAGAAAGGATTTCTCATGCTCACAACCAAGACCAAACAAATTTTAGTCATCATCGCAGCTGTTACTGTCGCCGTTTTACTCATTGGAAGCTTTGCGGTTTATGCTTATCTCATGACGCAAGACCCTAAAGTCGCACAGACCTTCGCTGGTTCTATCGGTAGTGCATTTCTCATCGCCGCATTACTCGCAGGGCTTGCTTATATCATACATGTTTACTTTAGTAAATAGAAAGGTGACCTTATGACCCGAAAAATACTAAGCCACGAGTCCATCGTTTGTAACATCATCACGGGAATTATAATTCTTTTCGTCGTGTTATTCGCTTTGATAACACATGTAAACGGTTTTGATATTTCGATTGATACCATAGCACTCATGCTACTACCGTCTATTTTATCTGTCTGTATTCAAACCATTAAACCCTTAACAGACAACACACGTTTGTGGCTAATCGTTCTATCATTCATAGCAACCTTTATTATCGCAATGTGGGTTGCGAAAGACATACCGACAGGACCTATGCTCGTCCCAGCACCTTGACCGTCGTGGTATAATAGTCACATAAACTCAGAAAGGTAAACAACATGCTAACACTTAAACCACACAAAGAACCTACCGTTGACCTCGATACCAACACTTACACCTTGAGTATTTGTATCGAAGACAACGAAAACCCCGTGCAATCTTTTGACCAAGCCTCAGAGCTTTCACGCCGTGTTTTGACCCAACTTATCAAAGATCACTTCAAATTCAAATACTGCCAAAAACACAAGGATGAACCACACATCAAGCTCATCGAAAACAGCCGCACGGCTAACGATATGCTTTACGACGTAGATGACACCCTCAGCAAAAACTTCGTGCTTTTCGTCGAAGGTCTTATCCCCGACCATTCAACCTTTGTCTTTAAAGTTGGTGGCTTTCGTCAAGAGTACCACTATCTAGGTTGCGACGGTAACACCTTGCGCTTCCAACAACGTTTTTACGCTAAGGACGATGACCCTGTCGCTATCGTTGAAATCAAAGCCTTGGTCAAAGACCTCGTACCACTTACGTCGGTAGATAACGGCTTTCTCGCCAACTACTTGAACGAACGCTGTGAACGCGAGCCTAAAATGGCAGAAGCCTACTTGCGTGAACTCGAAGACCTATAAACCCCGAGGGCTAAACCCTCGAGGGTTTTTCTTTTAACGTGAATAACACAAAATAGAAATGGAGAAACTACTATGAACTATCTAAACCTCGCTCAAGACCTTATGAATCAACATCCGAATCAAACTATCGTTGTTTTTATTAACCCATACTACTACATGCTTGATAATAGTATCGTTGAAGTCGGACATTTCTCAGACGCGGAGAAACTAGCTAAGGCTATTGCTGACGTTAAGAAAGAACTCAACATCGCAGACGACTTCGACCTTGATTGGTTTGACGTCTTTCCTGAAATCCACTAAGAAAGGACCCTCTCATGAAACTCAAAGACCTTATCGCTGTCTGTGGCGCGAAACACCTCACTGTCGCTATCCCACCAAGTTACTTCACAAAGAACAAGGCCCTCTATGACCTCGCCGAACGAACACGTCGTTCAGACGCCTACGGTTCTTTTTACCGTGAGGGTTCTTACGCAAGCGGACCTAAATCCGTCAAAGGTTATATCACAGCTGTTCTCACAGAAGATACTTACCTACTTGAAATCGACGACCCTCATACCAAATTCCTACGTCTTTACCGTGACGAGAAACTCATGGCAGACTTTGCTGAAATGACCATCGACCACGCTGAACCCGTTCTCTACAACTGGGAAGACGCTGAAGCTCTCCGCGTAACGCTCGTTTACTAGAAAGGAAGCCTATGGACAAGCATTTCAACGCCGATAGACCCTGTCAAGCCGTCTCTAAAGCGTTCATCAAGCGTTATAAACCCGCAAAACCAACGCTCCTTATCGCTATTAACGATTATGAGGACGGTTTTAAACCCTTCAAAGAACGCACGAGCTACATCACCTATAGCCAATACACTGACGTTTGTTGGCTTTTCTTCGATGACATTGACCACCTCCCCTACGGCGGCAAATCACCCAACATGTTCACCAAAACACAAGCCAAGGAACTTATCCGTTTTCTTGATAAGCACTTCGAAGCCAAAGACTTTGAACGCGTGCTCGTTCATTGCTATGCGGGTATCAGTCGTAGCCAAGCCGTAGCGCTCTTTATCGCTAAATACTACCTTAAAGACCAAGACCTTTTCGAAGGTCTTTACCATCAAGAAGGTAAGGTCACAGGCGGTAACCACTTCGTTTACGACCTGCTTGAAACCACCTATCAAGAAACCCACTAGAAAGGAAATAGCTAATGCCGACCGTTTTTAAATCCAATAAAGGTTACTACAGCACACCTTTTAGGCTTATAACTAACGATATAACTATCGAAGTAACTGTTTCTAACGAATTATACGCTTTCATCAGCAACCAATCAGAAGAGCCAGTGACTTTCGAGACTATCGACCAACACTTCAAACCAGTTATTCCGACAATCCCTATGGTCGATAATCTACGTGTTCCGCCTAAAGCCCGTAATGGCTACAATCAGAACGTCAGCCGTTTGGACAAAGCTAGAAAACTCATAGGTGCGGGTGATGAACTATTCAAGCCCTACACGGGCATTAGACAAGCCATAGAAAAACGCCGAGTTCTTGAAGACGATACCCGTACCGACTTCAAAGGTTGTTACTGGACTAACCTCAACCCTGAGAACCTTATCAACCACGCCACGCATTACGAGCTTTACAAACGTTACACACATCTAGCCTACGGTGTTTCGGACAACGCGACACAGGTCTTAGATAACCTTTATCACGCGCTTGAAACCTATCTCACTAAAGATAACACTTATGATTTCTTCACGCGCGGGAAACGTCTTTATAAGTTCCTCACAGAACATCCTGACGCCGTTTATTTCATTAGGTTCACACCTGTCTTTAACCACCACAATGGCACTATAGGTGGTTGGCGTTGGCATAAATGGGGGACTTACCTCGGCAAACACACCCCACAGCGCGAATATCTCGATGAAGAAACAAACATTGACTACGTGCTACTCTGGCACCTCTACCCACTCAAAAAGAAAGACAACTCACTTATGACAATCTCTACTGAAAAAGCAAAAACTATTCTTGATAAAACCCTTGATATTACTGCGATTGACCTTACAGACGAGCAGAAAACTGAACTCATTCGTCAGCTCAGCCAGCAATCTGTTTCTGCCAAAACTCGCGATGAGAAAATCGAAGAAGTCGCAGCGCTCATCGAAATCATTGAAAACTATGTCGAAAAAGAGAACATCAACGTCGACAACTCTGAACGCATGGAAGCTGTTCTCTACGAAGGTATCCCAGCCGATGAAACCAGCGCCTTTTACGGCACTTGGTACTTTGACATCGAAGACATGATGCTCGCAGAGCTCTACTAAGCAGAAAGGAAAGCTTTATGCCGTTTACATTCACTAACGACTTCGGTGACACGATTACCGTTGACTTACAACCCGACCAATACGTCGACAACAACAGCCTGGTTATCCTCGCTTTTGAGCCTGACGGTTGCCTCTATACCATTTTGACCGTCAACCTCAACTACCCTCTTGACGCTGATGAAATCTTTGTGGACACTAACAACGCACCTAAAAACCTCATCAAACTTCTTGAAAAAGAGAGCATTTTCAAACCTACAGGTCTCACATGGCCTAGCGGGCACTATATTTATCCCGCCTACCGTTTGACTCAAAAGGGTATCGACCTTTTGAGTCAGACCGAAGCAGGTGAGGACATGGCATCCCTTTTCGACGAAATGATCCAAACAAAAGCCGATAGAAAGGAAAGCGAATGACTAAACTCAAGAAACCGATCGTTATCACGGACATCGTTCGTGACCCCTACTACGAGGAAGACTACCTCTTTGACAAAGACACCCTCACCTTGTCCGACAAGGTGACGGTTTTCGTAGGGCCTAACGGTTACGGTAAAACAACCCTAACCAAAGCCATTAAAGAAGGTCTCAAGCGACAAGAGGCTTTCGATTTCGCCAACAATACACACGAGCGCAACCTTAGTCAAGGTTTTCGACGCGCTTTCGCCCCTGACTCAAAAGATACGAATGACGCGGCGACCATCGGTTTCATGGCTTACGACTCACATGCTGATGACCATAGCAATAGTATTTCATCAGCGCTTGCGAATGATAACTTTATGTTGTTTGCTTTGCGTAAAGAATCATCTGAGGGTGAAAATAACCTCTACTCTTTGGCTGAACTCTTCAACAATGCAGGCTCTGTCGCTAAGGAATACCAAAACCTTGAACAACTCGTCATTTTTGTTGACGGTATTGACTCAGGTTTGTCCGTTGATATGCTTGACCTCATCGTTCGCACGCTCGACATTAAAATCAAACAGGTCGAAAGTCTGAACCCTGACCTTGAAGTTGCCATGGTCTTTACGACCAATAACTACGAAATGACGCGAAATCTACCAACGTTTGACCCAACCAGCTTTGAACCTGTCTCTTACGACAGCTACGAAGACTTCCGAACGGACATGCTAGCGAAATCAACGCTAAAACAATAAAACTATGAAAATACTAGGGACTAAATCCCTAGTATTTTTTTTTCTTTTGTGATTAACCAAAAGGAGATTACATTATGAGAAATCAACACGTTTACACTAACTACCGCGCAGGTAACCGCAAGAGTCTTAAAGCCCATAAGCGTTTACGTTTCGGGGAACAGCTAGAACTCGATTACAACCAGTACGACCTCTACTGCTTCGACCGACGCTTTATTTACACCCCAGCGCCTAAAGCTGGCAACGACCTCTACGTTCATACCAAAGAGCACGGCAATAGCCAAGTCACGTCCCTAGCCGACCCTGAAGCGCAAGGTACCGTTCTTGCCATCTACAGCCACGGCTACGACAAGAACAAAAACTACCGTTACTATTATGACCACAACGGACAAGACCACTATTGGGCGCGCCGTCAAATCAAAACCGCTCGCCAAGGCTTCGGTAGCCCTTCTTACGCCCGTTTTTCAGCTGAAAAACGTCAAGACATCATTAGCCAACTCGCTTACGAGCGTGAACTTGAACTAGCGCCCGACGACGCAATAGTATGTTACTTATAAACAAAAAAAAAAAACAGGAGATTATTATGAAAAGACGCATTACTAACGGCAAACCCGCCCCAGGTACACTTTTTTACCGCTTCAAGCAATTCAGCCGAAATGAAATGAAGCCAGGGCTTAGTTGCCATCTAAAATCAGGGCGTTACGTAACCCCTTGGGGTTTTGCTTCGCACACCATTCGTGTGGCCACACCGACCAAATCTGTCAAACTCAGCGTTCTACTTGAACTTCATGACGTCTCAGACGACACGCACGTTGCCAATCGTGGACGCTATGTCACATCCGTTGCTGAAGCGCAAAACATTATCGACGACTTCAACTTTTTCAACCAAGATTTGAAATTTCGTTTGGTGAGCTATGTTCACGAACACCACGACGTTCGCGGTCGTAACATCCATTCGAAACTAGACAACTTTAACTTCGCGCGTGGGCTCAACACCCGCACTATTTCAACCCCAAGAGCCCCATACGGCACGGGGTCTTACCGTCAAATCGTTACCCGTCTCAAAGAAATCAGAGACACTAACGACTTGCCGTTCTAACACTCAAAAAGGAGATTACAATGAAGAATTTTTACTACACTAAAGCCCGAAAATACTTTGAAGACCTTTATCTCGTACCGTCTCATATTCGTCGCTTAGGCAAGCGCTATCGCACGCGCCGTACCTTGAATCCTGAACGCGACACCTACACCCTTTGGCTCAAGGTTGCCACAAAATCGGTCGACACAACCTTCCACATGGACATCTATCAGTACGACACACGCTTACAGAGTAAGTGCCAATACGGTGTATCTATCGCACACATGGAAGACATGGTCGAACGCTACACCAACCGCAACCCAGCCTTTAGTTTCGCCTTTGACCCGACTCGGTTCATCATCAACCGCTTTGACGAGCACGGTCGTCACATTGCTGATGACAGCTCTAAACACCATCAAGCCCCACGTCAAGGATTTGGAACGGCTATCTACCGTCGCTTTACCCGCAAGACTTACAACCGCCTAAATCGCTAGAAAGGAAGACCTTATGCCCAAACACTCAACCCGCGGTTACAACCGTCCTAAAACCCTCATGTTTTACCTAACGTACAGCGACAAGAGTTTTTACGACCTTGAGAACCCTCACGGTCTTAACACGGGTGCTGAATACCTCGTAGAACCTATCGCCGTCAATAGTTTAGCTGAAGCCCAGCTCGTTCTTGACGAAATCAAGCAATGCTCACTCGTCTCATGTAATGGTGCCTTACACACCTTCCGCCGTCGTCGACCAAAACCACTCTCAATCAAAGTCCTTGGTTATCGCTATACCGACCAACGCCAACACGTCTCTAAACTAAAACGTAAACAAGACATGGGAAACACCATCGCACAACGTTTATTCGAACAATATGACGGCAACACGCGTACCGTTGGAAAAAACACCTACAGCATCCATGGTCACCATGTGGTTCCTGAAGATATTTACATAGACTTTGTCACAACTATCTTTGACTATCTTCAAGGAGGTGAAGCCTAGTGCTACATTTCGCTAATTTCTGTACCAGTTGCGGGGTCTTTGACACGCTGACCTTCAACCATGAAGAAAACGCCAAAATCAAGCGTTTTGATGAGACTGTAACAGACGTTTGGGAAAGAGCCCACCAAGGAACGACCGCTTATGACGATTGTAAAGCTAACATCATCAGCGACTTCGTTTGCGACCTCGTAGCCGTTAACGACCATTACACCAAGCGTGACTTCCTCAGTTGGTTAGATGAGCCCGAAAACTTTGAAAAAGCCCTTGATGAATACATGGCAACGCTAGATCAGACCATCATCGAGCGTTACTCGGGTGACGACCCCGAAGACGCCCGCAACATTTCAACCGAACTCTACAATTTTCTTTAACTCAGAAAGGAAAACTTATGCCTGATTATCAACCGCAAAACCCGCAACCTAAAAAGCGTTACCAACGACAGACACCCGTCCTTCACGTTCCAACACGTGACGAATGGCGTAAGTTAGGTCTAATCTCAGCAGCCGTAGGCGGGTCAGTAACGGCTATCACCACGCCTATATTCGGCTACAAGGCTGTTAGCGCCTACCTCATGTACGCCAAGGATATCGTCATCCAACACGGACTTCTTATGACAACCATTTACGGTGTGCTTGCCGCCACAGGTCTCACCTTACTATTGTTCCACCTGTCAAGAAGCGTACGCGCGTCCTTTGCCATTACCGCACGTCATCGCCCTGGCTACCTCTTAGACGCAGCAGGCAATAGCGTAGCTACGCTTGTTTTATTCGCAGGGTTGTCATTCGTTACAACTCGAGCTATGAAATCTATTGTCGGCTTATTAGGTCGTCTTAAGGACTTGCAAAAACCGCATTACCCTATCGCCTACGACATTACCTATCTGAGCAAAGCTGATAGCGCCGCAGATGCCTTTAAGACATATATACCGCACAATAACTTATTATTTTTCGGTGTAACGGGTGTGCTCGCTCTCACTATCGTCGCATTCGCAGCCTTCTATCATGATAAACTCAAAACGCTTACCGAAGCGCAAGAACTCACGCCTGAAGAACACGCTGAGCGTCAACTTGGACTCAATGCCATTCGAAAATACGTTCAAGACCGCAACTACCAACCCACGCGCGAACAGGCTGCCGTCTTGCTATTTATGTATGACCATATTTATCCTGATGATTGGATTTGGTCGGACTATGACCCTAACTGTCGTATACGCACATACCACAAAGACGAACCCAATGAACTCACAACTTTCTTTCAAAGTTCAACCGATTTTGACAATTATCTCAAACGCGTTTGGAAAACCTACGTTGAGGGCCAAAACTTCACATCAGACGACTCAACGATCATCATCGACGCTGACGACTTACGCTATGTAAACGTCAATACAGGCACAGCCATCGACAACAACGGCGTGTGTTACACGACTGTCAAAATGTCACGAAACACCCCTGATAACATAAAACAAATGCAAATGTCCTACATCAAAACCGCTGACAAGCGTATTACCGACTATCTTGATTTGTAATCAGAAAGGAAAACATTATGACACTTTACGAAGTTTGGTATCATGACGCCTTTCGGTCGACCGCTAGTTATGGTCGTCAAACCATTCAATCCTCTGTTGAAGCCTTAACTGATTGGCTCATGTCTCATCAAACTGAATGGTACGACAATGAAACGCCGATTGACTATGTTGTCGACCAAGCCATTGACCAAAAATTCACCTACATGACCGTCACAACTATCGTCATTGATGACAATGGTCATGTAACTTATGGCCGCTAGAAAGGAAACCTCGTGCTAACATTTCAGAAAATCATTGACTTCGCACGAAGTCACAAAGAAACCATCGTTGACCGAATAGAAGATGCCATCTCAACTGTCGACAATCGTGATTTTGAAATCAGCGTTAATGTCGTCATCAACGACGGTACTAAAGGTTTTAAGCCCCTAAAACTCGCTGTTGATGAAGAGCATGACAGCATCTGTGACTATCCCAGTATCAGTCTGTTTAGCGTTTTTGTCGATGACGAAACCCGCAAATACAGTCGTGAAACCTTACAAGACATCGTCGACTCTGAATTAAACGTATTTGAACGACTTATCAAACTTATTGACTAACACCCACGGCGGTCAATTCTAAACCTCAAGATAAACCCCGAGGGCTGAACCCTCGAGGGTTTTTTTTCTTTTGTAGACAAAAACATCAAAAGGAGATTACTATGGCTTTTTATATTGACACAGCTATTAAACAATACGACGCCCTCGTATTATCAGACTATTACGACTCACCAATTTCACACCTAGCCACCATTGAGCGTAAATTAAAAGAAGCAGGCGTCACAAAAGGCGTCGCGCTCTTTGATACGCTCTTGAGCAAAGGTAACATGGATACGCGTTTCTTTAAAGCGACCCTTGAAAACAGTCACTTTATCACTAGTACCTTTGAAACCATTACTATTGACAAGAAAAACCCTGTTCGTAAGCACGCTTGTGCCATCATTTCAGGCTTTAATCTTGACAATTCTCTACTAACAGACCTTCAAAAGCGTCTGCTTAAACAAGGACATACCATCTAGCACGAAAGGAAATCTTATGTCTCTCATTGACCTTATTAAAGCGCTAGAACAGCTACAGCCTTATCAAACGTATATCAGTATAGCGTGTATTGTCGGAATGATTGCGCCACTCATTGCTCTCGCCGTTAATAAACCGAAAGACGAAAAACACCTCCTGCTAAATTCGCTTATCACTATGGTGGTCTGTTTCACATCCTTAATAGCGTTTTTATTCATTCTCGACATTCCGTCGCATCATTCGACAGAATACGTCATGACCCGTGACAAATCTCACGTATATTTCAAAAGTAAAACTGAGTACCTTAAGCCAGCGACGTTCGACGTCATTGGTGAAAAGAATAACTACGTTTATGTCGAATACGAAGACGATATTTACAAAATTCCACAAAACAAGTTCAAATAGCGAAAGGAAAATCTTATGTCAGCTCATTCATTCAATGACCTCATCGACTATCTAAAAATCAACCCAAGCCACCTGACACTCATTGTAGCGTCCTTGTTCGTATGCGCGCTTCTACTTGCGAGTGTAAGTGCCGTCGCTCACTTCAAAGATAAAAATCAACTATCGGATATCTCGTGTATACTAGCTGGTGTCTGCCTTATAAGTTTCACCTTTACGGCTATATTTGGCGATTGGCAACAAGACAAACACTCTGGCGATTACACCGTAACGCGCAAAGGGTCTCATCTTTACGTTAATAGTCACACCGAATATCTTGAGTCGGCTAAACTCGAAATCACCAAACAAAACGAGAACTTCGTCTATGCTGAATACAAAGATAAAACCTATAAAATTCCTCAAATTAGAGATAATTAACGAAAGGAAATCCCTATGTCATTCAACGACCTCATTGATAACCTGACAACCAACCCACCTATCTATGACACGATAATCGTTACGTCATTGTGTTGCGTGTTCGTCTTTATATGCGTTGGTTTATTGTCCCTAGGTTCGAATAAACCCAAGGTAACACTCAGCGCAATTATTCTATGTCTTGCGTCCATGGGTACAATCGCCTATGTATCCTTCACAGTAAGTCATCAACAAAGCAAACACGCTAGCGACTATACCCTCTCAAAAGACAACAACTACTTCTACGTCAATAGTCGTACGGCGTACCTAAAGTCCGCCAAGTTTAAAATTCTAGGCGAAGACAAGAATTATATCTACGTCCAAAAAGACAGTAAAACATACAACATTCCGCAAATTCAAGAAAGGAAGAAATGATGACAACCTACCTCTATTTATCGGATATTCATGGCAATTTCGAAGCCCTTAAGCATTTGAAAGACTTGCCCGAATGGTCTGACCTCGACTGTCACATCCGTTTTGGCGGTGACTACATTGACGGCTTCGACCTACAACCTGACGCTATCATCAACACGCTTCGTTTTATCAAAGACCTCTGCGATAGAGATAAAGCCAAGGCTATTATTGGTAACCACGACGACTTTATCCTAAGAGCGGCCTTTAAGCCCCTTGATGACAACTGGTGGTACATGAATGGTCGCAAAGAAACGCTTGAAAATCTAGGCATTACTTACAGTTCACCTGGAGACTTGCGGGAACAATTGCTGCACTTCTACTATGAGGAGCTCAACTGGTTAAACCAACTACCGCTCTACCTTGAAGACGGTGAGAACATCCTTGTTCATGCAGGCTTTGACCTTGATTTAGCACTTGTTGACCAAGACCATGAAACCATGCTCTGGACGCGTGAGCCTTATATCAATCCACCAGTTGATATTCATGAAGACTTCAACGGTCGAACAATCATCACAGGTCATACACCAACGGGTTTCATCAAAAAGCAAGACAACTCTAATCAAAACCATCCCATTCTGTCAGGCGACGTCACAGACGTAGACGGCAACCGTATCACCCGTTATTTCATTGACGGTGGTTCTAAATCTGGCAGTCAAAAAGGAGCTATCAACCTGCTCAAACTCGATGAAAACGGACAAGAACTCTGGCGTGGCTACTTAGACGCTAACGGCGTTCACGAAGTGCTATAATATGTCCGTCATTCTCAAAGTTTTACAAAAGATAGACCCATCTTATCAAAACTATAGCCCTATCATTGAGCACGCACCGCTGAACTTAGAAAGAACTAACCTATGACCGTTAAATACGCAAAACATCAAACGCCTTATGGCGTTATCACCGAAACCTACGAGGACACAGACAAGATAAACATGGTTCACATCCTACGTTTTCAACTCAACAACAACATCGATAGGCTTACTAGCGAACAAATCACGGAAATCGCTGAAACTGTTACCGAGAACATCGAGAGCCGTTATCCTGAAGACCAAGTGCCTTGCAACCTAGCCGTGCAGATTATGCGTTTATCTATGAAACTCATTGAAAGATTTGCCTAGTGTAGACCAAAAACCCAAGGGCTAAACCCTTGGGTTTTCTTTTGTATTGTAATACTAAAGCATTAAAACAAAGGAGATTACCATGACCCAACCCACAACCTTCAGCAGTCACGCTACACCTTACGGCAACATCAACCACGAAACCTACGGCGACCCCATGCAAAGCTTCTTCACCTTCTACCGTACAGACGGTAAAAACGAGCCATTAACACGCGCACAAGTCGGTGAAATCATCGAAGCCACTGTCGACGCCTTTTGCGACCCTTATGACATGACGGGTCAAGAAACCGCAAAATTTGCTATCGACCTCGTGCTTTTTCGTGCCAAACTCGACCAAAACAAGTACGAAACTGCTCCCTCTTGGAAAGAACTGACAATAAAGGACTAAAGAATTATGAATGAACGTAAACAAATCAAACACCTCACAAACGAAATTGCTACACTCAGTATCTATCACGCGCAGCGCATTATCAACAAAGAACTCAAACTTGAGCCTATGCTCTACCGCGCCAAACAAACAGCTGAACAGCCTAAGCTTTATGATGACCTCATCGCCGTTGCTAAGGAAGTCAACACCATTGCAACCAGTGCTCTCCATCAAGACCTACATGCTAAGGTCGCAGCCTCTATTCGCATCGAAGACGCGCAACGTCGTCTCAAGAAACTCATCGCAAACCTCTAATCACGAAAGGAAATATTCATGGACAAACTTCTCGAACAAGTCGCTCAAACCTTGAAAATCCCTACGGACGCACTTCAGACCGTCATTAACAATTATCCACAAATTCGACAAGAATATGCCATTTACAAGGCGCTAGATGCTATCGGCGAGGCATTAGCGCTTCTAGTGGCTCTGAACGCCATCATAAGTTGTATTTTCGCATTCATCATTCTCGGTGACGCCTATGAACATAAAGAACATGATATCGACCGACACAAGGCCCACCGAAAAACATTTTACATTAGCTTAGCAACACTAATTGTCAGCATCGTCATCATTATCGCTTGCAGTGTCGCATCAGCCTTTCTCGCTCCTGACATTCACCTTGTCAAAGACCTCATCAACCGTTAGAAAGGACACCCATGAGCGCTCAAACTTACTATCTCATCATCCCAACCGTCAGCGCCAAGACTGTTATCGCAGGAACGCTAGACGATTTCAATCGTCACCTAGGTACGAATTTCACATCAATGAAAGACTTGGCTAACGCTGTTCAAACCAGTATTGACCACCAACAAGCTTTCTACATCAACGAATACGCCATTGGTCTTGTAACCGTCTCAAAAGACCCTGTAGCGTCTGACCATCAACTGACGGTTGATGACCTCATTAGTGAAACGCTTTAGGGAGGTAACGATATGACCCCCGACTATCTACACCGTCTTCTAAGCGACACAACCACCTACGTGACAATCATTTGCGGACTTGTCACCTTTGTGGCAACCTATCACGCCGCTCAGACAGACCTAACCAAACGACAGAAACTCGCCTACAGCTTGCTTATCACAGCGACCGCTACGCTCTTTGTCTTGGGTCTAGGTCAATTACTTGATAATTACCCCGTTATCGTCGACTTTAAAAACTAGAAAGGAATCCTATGACTCATTACGCTGTTTCGCAAATCGTGCAACTCATTCAAGACAAGCTGCACGACGAGCGTTACTCTGACGTCAGCAAGAACCTCATTGACAGTCGCGTACGTCTGCTCATCAAAGACGTCGAACCCAAACGCTACCCGCCTGTCACTGAACATGCCAAGTTCAGTCTCGATGAAAACTTCAAAAACTTAGCGCTTGAAACCATCACGAACTTCAAACGCACGGCCAAACCAACAGAGGCTGAAGTACAAGCCGAACGCCGTAGGTCTTTTATCAATGACATGGGCGTTACAGAGACTGAACATGAAGGTACGTGGTTCAAACTCGCCAACTTCTACTTCGCACTAGAATATCGCAATGCGCTCCCTAACGGTATGAACCCGCAGTCCTTTTGGCAACGTGCTCATCATAAGCTTAAAGATTTCAAGAACATCTACGTGCTTACAACATACTACAAACCAAAATACCGTGAAATGGCTATCAAACATTACGCACTTGAAGACCTAGACGCCATTATCGACCGTCTCGTTCAAGAAGACATCTTAGACGCAGACCGCCTACCTGAATATCTCAAAACAGAAAGCGAGAGTGACGCCTAATGGAAAATCACACAAGTAAAACCTACAGTCAGCGCATGAATCAGACAGCCGCCTCTAAATTCGACGTAGTTAACCCCTACCTCGAACAAGGGCAAAAACTCTTAGACTTCGGCTCCGGTGTCACACCTGATTTCATCAAAAACGTCGAAGCTCAAGGCGTCGCCTACTATGCTTACGACATCTCACCAAGCGTCAATGCGCAACTGGAAGACTTAGGTGTCAAACACTTAACTAGTCTATCCGACGACTGGACAAACACTTTTGACATTATTTATCTGTCAAGCGTCTTCCATGAACTGATGAGCTACCTATCGCGCAGCGCGCGTATGGCAACGCTCAAAGACATCCACAGGGTTCTAAAACCTGGCGGTCGGCTTATCATTCGCGACTGGTCTTGCCCTGACGGCCATCTGACAGACGCCTTACAGGCAACATCAGAAAAAGCGACACGTATTATCGACACGTGGGTTAACGCCTTAACCACTAACGGCATTTTGAATAAGCCTGTCGTCAAACAGACCAACCTCCATTCAGAAGCGCACTACTACGTTGGCCACCCTAAGGACCTCTACGAACTCATGTTTCACGTTGTTTGGGGGCTACCGTCACTTGAGCGCGAAGCGCGTGAAACCTATCATATCGACCGTAAGCTCATCGACAAATGGCTCGTCACACCGTTTGGCTATGACCTTCAGCATTACCATGAAGAAACAGACGTCAGTTACCTACAACATTTGTGGGACTACTTCGATATCGACTACCTCAAATGGCCTACGAAAAGTATCTACGTACTTAAGAAGCCCAAGTAAAAGACCGTATGGGTCTTTTTTTCTTGTTTAGAGCCACTATCGCTTCTAAGGGCTCTAGAAAGCTCTCTACACCGTTTGAAACCCTGTCCGGTATATTTACCCTAAAGACCATCTAAAATCGTGTGACGAGCCTCTGAGGGCTTCTGAGGGCTATTCTAAAGTTAAATACTATTATTCATTCGTTTCAGTAATCTCATAAAACGCCGTAAAATCCACACATCGCATTTAAGGGCTCTAAGAGACTCTCTACGCCGTTTTAAATCCTCTCTGGTATATTTACCCTAGAACCGCTCTAAAAACGTGTCACAGTCTTCTGAGAGCGTCTGAGGGGCACCCTAAAGTCAAATGCTATAGTCTAAATCACAATGACCTGAAATCCATAGTCTCATAAAACGCCGTAAAAAGCACATCGCTTTTAAATCCTCTAAAATGCTCTCTACGCCGTTTTAAACCCTATCTAGTATATTTACCCTAAAAACCATCTAAAATCGTGTCACGGGCTTCTGAGAGCTTCTGAGAGACATCCTAGTGTCAAATGCTATAGTCCATCCTCAAACTTTAGTCTAAGAGCTTAGACAATCATCACCACGTAAACGTCTAAAAGAAATGATATATGTCACAAATAAGACAATAATATGAAACGCCAAATATGTCATATTATGTGCCATAGTGTCAGTAGTATCAAGGGTCTAGGGCATATTCTATAGTCAAAATAACGCCAAAAATAATATGTCGACATATTATGCGAAACGCCTTGTCCCACAAGGGGTTAGGTCGCCTCAAGTGCCAAATAATATGAAAATATGTCTTTTTTGAATTTCTATATACAAGT
>ERZ773037.875-NODE-875-length-15871-cov-7.684117_pt1 | contig 15871 bp, 16 predicted proteins | sample MGYA00511466_ERZ773037 | MGnify/ENA primary metagenome ERZ773037 (study PRJEB29015, sample SAMEA2738146) | human oral metagenome | biome: human oral; feature: human-associated habitat; material: saliva | place: China | collected 2202 ... | reverse complement strand
AACGACGAAGAGCATCGTCAAGAGATTCATTCTTACGTACTACTGTTTTTGACATGTTTTTCACTCCCTTCAAGTTCAAGATCTATTCTATTTTACACGGAATTCTATAGATTGTCAAGAGAAAGTTAAAGGAATTCATCACTTGTCACTATCTAAACCTTTATCCAATCTGTTCGAGGATTCATTCTTTTAGAATTCCTGTCATTCATAACGATCATAAAGGTTTGATATTACTTGTTCGAATGCTTCTACTTCCTCCCAATAATTCATTGGGAGATTGCTAATTTTACTTAGATCATTCTCATCAAAATGATAGACCAGATGGCGCAAGATTTGATTTTCAATCCAACGTAAATCTCTTAGTTGCTCGATGCTGACTGATTCCAGCCTTTCTAGATACTGACATAAATCCACTAGTGCTTCCACACGAAAATCCTTCTCTTCATGCAAATAATATAAAAAACTAAAATGATCCGCTCTTCTATTATCTTCTATTAGATTCCTTTCTTTCATCCCTACTCCTTTTATAAAACTGCTTCCTCATCAAAAGATAAAAACACTTTCCGTAATGTCTACGAAAAGTGTTCTGGTCTTACATATAAAGGAAGCTAAAGAGGGCAATGGCAACAATTGCAGCCAAGATTGGTGCTACAACTGGTACCCAAGCATACCACCATTTTGAATCTCCCTTGTGTTCTCCTAGGACAGATTTTGGAAGGAAGGCGTGAAGCAAACGCGGACCAAGGTCACGGGCAGGGTTCAAACCAGGTCCTGTAGGACCACCAAGTGAAGTCACCAAAGCCATAACGAGGAATCCAAGCGCCAAGTGAGCCACTCCTAAACCAGGAGCATCTGCTTGAGCCAAGGCCAATTTTGCTGCTGTTGAATTCGCATCAAAAATTCCACCTTGCTCAGTAGCAGCTCTTTGAGCTAAGCCAACAATCTCTGCACCGAAGAAGTGTTTTGTTAAACCAAGTGCACCGAAGAAAAGGACGAATGATCCAGCAAACTCGTTGACGAAACCGTTGATGGTTGCCGCTTTACGTGATTCTGGAGTTCCTTTATCCAAGCTAGAAATCGTTGAGAATGTTCCCAAGATATTGTTTGGATTCTCCGTTTGAAGGTAGTAAGGACGGTGAGTCACAACGACAACCAATTGTCCAAACATGGCTCCAAGAATTTGAGCAACGACGTAGTATAAAACATTTTCCCATGGGAAGAGTCCGCTAACTGCAAGACCAATCGTGAAGGCAGGGTTAATGTGGTTACCAGAAACGTTACCAAACATCAAAGCTGGAATCATAACACCCATTCCGTACCCGATTGCAATCACAAGCCATCCACTTTGATGCCCCTTGGTACCCTTCAATTCAACGTTTGCAACAGCACCATTTCCTAAAATAATCAAGAAAGCTGTTGCAATAAATTCGGTTGCAACTTTAACCCAAAAATCAAATTGCATTTTTGAATAATCTCCTTATAAAAAAATAATAATAATTTATTCTATCAGAATATCGAACACTTGTAAATAAACCGAACATTATTTTTAAAAAATATATCTCAATCCCCTGATTCATCCTTTTCTATCCTTGTACTTCCTACACTTTCTATTTATCCCCGAATTATGATACAATAGGATTAGTTACACATCACAAAGGAGATCTCATGTCTGAAATCTATGACATTATCATTATTGGTGGTGGCCCTGTTGGGCTCTTTGCTGCCTTCTATGGCCATATGCGTCAAGTAAAAGTGAAATTGATTGATTCCCTTCCTCAACTAGGTGGTCAACCTGCTATTCTCTATCCTGAAAAACGAATCCTGGATGTCCCTGGTTTTACTAACTTAACCGGAGAAGAATTGTCCCAACGCTTGATCGATCAATTAAACTCATTCGAGACTGAAATTTGTTTGAATGAAACTGTTTTGGATATTCATAAAAACGAGGATCACTTCCTAATTGAAACCAATAAAGACCAACATTTCAGTCGTGCTGTCATCATTGCTATGGGCGGTGGTGCCTTTAAACCACGTCCATTAGAAGTGGATGGGGCTGAGGAATTCGAAAATGTTCACTACCATGTTTCAAATATCCAACAATATGCCGGCAAACAAGTTGCTATTCTAGGTGGAGGAGATTCTGCTGTCGATTGGGCCCTGGCCTTTGAAAAAATCGCCCCGACAACTCTGGTCCATCGTCGCGATAATTTCCGAGCTCTCGAACATAGCGTTGAGGAATTAAAGGCTTCTTCTGTCTCTATTCAAACTCCTTATGTTCCTAGCCGTTTAATCGGAGAAAACGGTCGTGCTAGCCATCTGGAAATTACCAAGGTTAAATCAGATGAAACCCAATTACTCCCCATCGATGAACTCTTTGTCAACTATGGCTTTAAATCATCTGTTGGGAAATTGAAAGAATGGGGCTTGGACCTCCAACGCCATAAGATCCTCGTGAACCGCAAACAAGAGACCAGCCGAGAAGGAATCTACGCTTGTGGAGATTGTTGCTTCTACGAAGGAAAGATTGACTTAATTGCTACTGGCCTGGGAGAAGCTCCTACAGCAGTGAATAACGCCATTAATTACATTTATCCAGATAAGAAAGTTCAACCAGTCCACTCGACTAGTTTGTAAGAAGAAACCTTTGAATCAAATGATTCAAAGGTTTTTTTCTTATAGTTCATCTAGCTCGTCCGCTATCTTATTGATTTTCCGCAAGCGATGATTGACGCCACTTTTGGTTAAGGGAGTTTTCAGGGCATCCGCAATTTGCTGGATGGAATAGTCGGGATTCTGGATTCGAACATAGGCAACTTCCTGAAGCTCGACCGGAAGACCACCTAATCCAATGGTATCCATGATTTTGACGATATTGTTAATGGTCTTCATACTAGCAGTGACTGTCCGCGCAATATTGGCCATTTCAGCATTATTGGCTCGATTGAGATCATTGCGCGCTTCTCTCATGACCTTGACAGACTCAAATTCTTCTATGGCCTGCTTAGCTTCTACCAAGATGAGGAAATCAATAATATCCTCCGCCCTCTGCAAATAGGTGACGACTCCTTTTTTGCGTTCGATGGTCTTGGCATCTAACAAGAAGTGTTGCATGAGGTTGGCCAAGTCCTGGGCATGGTCAGAATAAACGGAACTAATCTCTAATTGATAGCGGCCAGACTCCGGATCCTTGATGGTCCCACTTGCTAGGAAAGCACCTCTCAGATAAGCCCGACTCGCTTCATCTTCTTCTAAAATTCTTGGGTCAATCCCGGTCTCAATACCAAAGAAAGAATCCGCTAAGTGTAGGTCTGCAAGAATCTCTTCGACTTTTTCATCAATAGAAACAGTATAGACACGATTCTTTTTCAAATTGGTTTTTTGGTGGTGACGAATGTCCGATTTGACCTGATAAAATTCTACAATCAATTCGTAGATATGGCGGGCAATCTTAGCATTCTCCGTGGTCAGAGACAAACTTAAGCCCCCCATACTTAGACCCAAACTACCTGACATCTTAATTAGAGCAGATAACTCACTTTTCTCAAAGCGGTGAAGGGTCAAGAGCTCTTCTTTTACTTTAATGGTAAAACTCATTTAATCACCTGTACAATTTGCATCAACTCATTTACCACAGCTCCTCCATCATGGAAGGCGCCGCCGTTTTCCAAGCGAAGGAAATTGCTTGAAATAACTCGGGGAACCTGCGATTTTAAACCTGCAAAATCGTGTTCTACTTGAACCAGGTATTCATCAAAGCGATTCGTGTCCATATATTCTTGAGGGACTTTTTCAATATTGACTAAAACAGTATCAATAAAAGGCTTCTTCAAGTGTTTATGAAGGACGGATACATGGTCACTGTCAGTAAAGTGTTCTGTCTCCCCACGTTGGGTCATGATGTTGCAGACATAAGCGACCTCTGCTTTTGTCTCAAGCAAGGCTTGTCCAATTTCCTCAATCATTAGATTAGGAAGGATCGATGTAAAGAGAGAACCAGGTCCTAAAATAACCATATCACTTTCTAAAATCGCATCTACTACTTTTCGACTCGCTTTCGGCGTCTCATCATTATAGGTATTGGTGACATAGACATAATCAATCATTCCCTCATGATGGGCGATTTCACTCTCACCTGCGACCTCTGACCCATCCGTAAAGACGGCATGAAGGGTCAACGGTATATCGCTGGAAGGATAAATTTTTCCTGTCGTATGGAAAAATTTAGTCAGCAATTGCATGGCATTATAGGTCGAGCCCTGCATTTCAGAAATCCCGGCAATGATCAAATTCCCAAGAGGATGACCAGCTAGTGGCCCGTCGTCTTCTGCAAAACGGTATTGAAAGACTTTTTCATAAAAGCGAGGCATGTCAGACATGGCTACTAGCACATTTCGCAAGTCGCCCGGTGGTGTCAATTGATGAATATTTTTTCGAAGTTCTCCAGAACTACCACCATCATCCGCTACTGTTACAATGGCTGTAATTTCAACATCTTTTTTTCGAAGGCTGTCCAAAATAACGGAAATCCCTGTACCACCTCCGATGACGGTCATCTTTGGTTTTCTCATGAACGATTCACCGTTTCCTTCCGTCGGTCTTTATCTCGATGACTCATATTCACCGTCCAATCTTTCGCTAGATCCCGTCCAAGACGAGCTGCAAAGGCTACTGAACGGTGTTGACCACCTGTACAGCCCACTGCAATCGTCAAAACGGATTTTCCTTCTCGTTTGTATGCAGGCAAGATAGGAGCAATCAAATCGTAAAGATGACGATAAAACTCTTCTGATTCTTGATGGTCCATGACATAGTTATAGACATCATCATCCAAGCCTGTTTGATTCCGTAGCTCTGGTTGGTAATAAGGATTCGGTAGGAAACGAACATCAAAGACCAAGTCCGCATCTAAAGGCAAACCATACTTAAAACCAAAGGACATGACTTCAATCCGAAACTCAGGCTGGCTATCTTGTCTGGAGAATTGTTCAGCAATCACTTTTCGAAGATTGCGAGGAGTTAATTCCGTCGTATCAATGACATTTTGGCTCATGTTTTTTAGCGGAGCCAAAAGTTCCCGTTCCAACGTAATCCCATCCAAGACACGCCCATCAGCTGCCAGTGGATGACTTCGACGGGTCTCTTTGTAGCGCGCGACCAATTCACTATCGGTCGCATCCAAAAAGAGAATTTTAAAATCAATTCCTTCATGATTCTCTAATTCGTCCAAAATGGAGCGAATTTCTGCGAAGAAAGACCGGCTCCGCATATCCACTACAAGAGCCAACTTATTGTTGTCCATCGACAGTTGAATCAGCTCAATAAATTTCGGCAAGAGAGCTGGTGGCATATTGTCGATGGTGAAATAGCCCATATCTTCAAAGGATTGAATGGCTACAGTCTTTCCTGCACCACTCATTCCTGTCACAATGACCAGTTGAATTGTTTTTTCTGTATCTGTCATCCTAATCACCTTTTCCTTACAAAAAAGGAGGAGACCATCATCTTTCCAGTTGGTCAGTCGATGGCTCTCACTCCAGCATTCTTATTTCCCGAATGCATTCCTCTATTCAGACTATACTTCTGCAATGACTTCAATTTCAACTTTGACGTCGCGTGGCAAGCGAGCCACTTCTACTGCAGAACGTGCTGGAAATTCACTTGAAAATGCTGTTTTGTAGACCTCGTTAAAAGGTACAAAATCATTCATATCACTTAAGAAACAGGTTGTTTTAACCACGTGATCAAAGTCCGTTCCAGCTTCCTCAAGGATAGCAGCAATATTCTTCAACACTTGTTGGGTTTGTTCTTGGATGGTTTCTCCAACAATTTCACCTGTTTCTGGTGAAAGCGGAACTTGCCCACTTGCAAATAAGAGATTGCCCACAATTTTTCCTTGAACATAAGGTCCAATTGCTGCTGGTGCTTTGTCTGTGTGAATTGTTTTTGCCATTTCCTTCTCCTGATTCCTAATTTTCACTGGATGTTGCTAATTTTTCCCGTTCTAACCGTAACTTACGATTGGGATTCAGCTTATTAAAGAGTTCTTCCAATTTTTCTGCATTCCAAACGTCTGCAGCAGAGACAAAATTTCCGTCTTTATCACGAAAGGATATAGGTTTATCTCCCATCTTCTTCTCCTCTTTAGCTCTAACTAGTCAACAAATTCAAATTCAAATTTACCGATTCGAACGATATCGCCGTCCTTAGCACCACGTGCTCGAAGGGCTTCATCGACACCCATTCCCCGCAATTGACGCGCAAATTTCATGACAGACTCGTCGCGATCAAAATTGGTCATATTGAAGAGCTTCTCTAGCTTATCACCTGACAAGATCCAAGAAGCATCATCATCGCGATTGATCTCGAAGGCTGGTTGGTCCTCATCAAAGCCGTAGTAGACTTCTTCTTGTGCCATATCTTCTTCCGTATAGAGCAAGAATTCTGGTGTTTTGTCTAACAAGTCTGCTGTTGCTTCTAACAAGTTGTCCAAACCTTGATGCGCCAAACTAGAGATTGGGAAGATCTGTGGCAGATCATCAAACTCGTCGTAGTTGGCCGCCAATTTTTTCTTGAACTCTTTCAAATTTTCCTGGCTCTCTGGCATATCCATCTTATTCGCCACGATAATCTGAGGACGTTCCATCAAGCGAAGATTATAGGTTTCAAGCTCTTTATTGATTTGAACATAATCTTCATAAGGATCGCGTCCTTCACTGGCTGACATATCGATGACATGCAAGATGACACGGGTGCGCTCGATGTGACGAAGGAACTGAGTCCCCAGTCCGACCCCTTGGCTAGCCCCTTCAATCAATCCAGGAAGGTCTGCTACTGCAAAGGATTCACCTGACGGTGTCCGAACCATACCCAAGTTTGGAACGATGGTTGTAAAATGATAGGCCCCAATTTTTGGCTTAGCAGAAGTAATCACACTGAGAAGAGTTGATTTCCCTACTGATGGGAAGCCAACCAAACCAACGTCTGCCAAGACTTTGAGTTCCAATTCGAGTTCGCGTTCCTGACCCGGTTCCCCATTTTCTGAAATCTCAGGTGCTGGATTTTTAGGAGTTGCAAAACGGATATTCCCGCGTCCACCACGTCCTCCATGGGCAACAATGTAGTCTTGCCCATTTTCAACCAAGTCGGTAATGACCTTACCAGTCTCCGCATCTCGGACAGTCGTTCCTTGGGGAACTCGTACATAGAGATCTTCTGCTCCCCGTCCGTGCATCCCTTTGGTCATTCCCTTTTCCCCATTTTGGGCTTTGAAATGCCGGTTATAGCGGAAGTCCATCAGCGTGCGCAAGCCTTCGTCTACAACGAAAATGACATTGCCTCCGCGTCCACCATCACCACCCCAAGGGCCGCCATTGGGAACATACTTTTCACGGCGAAAGGCCACCATGCCATCGCCGCCATTTCCAGCCTTGACCTTAATCTTGGCTGTATCTAAAAACATACTCATAGTTTATCGTTTTCCTTTTATAACCAAGTGTTGCTTGGTAGTCCCTTAGTAGGATAGTGCACCCAAAGCTGCAGCAAAGATTGCTCCGACCGTTACAATCAACATAATTACAATGACCAGCATAGTCAATTTTTCAAAGAAAGTTTTTTTGCGTTTTCCGTTGTCTCCAAAAGCCACGTTTTTTACCTCTATTACAATAAATTCATTAGCCCTATTTTACCACGAAAAAGGGCATTTTTCAAACATCCACCTTTTACAAGAAAGATAGTTAATTTATGGCAGGTTTTTTTACAACCATACTTTTGCATATTTATTTCTAGCATCCAATTAAAAAAGACTGGAGTAATTTCCAGCCTTTTAAAAACGAGGATTATTTTGTTAGCTTCTTAGATCGTAACACAGTAAAACCAACCGCACAGCCCAAGATACCGACCAGGATAATCACAGGCGTCATCTTTTCACCTGTACGAGGAAGGACTTTTTTCTTCCCTGTTTTTGGAGTTTCTTCTTTGACAGAAGTTGATGATGAATTTGATGACTTCGGTTCTGTTTGGGATTTAGATGGCTCTGGATCTGGATTTGGTTTTGGATCCGGTTGAGGGTTAGATGGCTTTGGATCTGGATTTGGTTTTGGATCCGGTTGAGGGTTAGATGGCTCTGGATCTGGTGTCGGTGGTGTTTGTTCTTTCTCACCCAATCCTTCGCCAGAACCTGATTCCAATCTCACTTCTCGTGTTAAGCTACGTGGTTCAGGGAAATTGGTTGCTGTCCATGTCAAAGTGTTATGAACGAGATCACCAACTTTTGTACCAGGAGCTACTTTAGTAGAGTATTCAATGTACATTGGCCAATGGTAGTTATCTCCAAATTCAATAGTAAATCCTGTGATCTGACCAGCTGCATTCTTGTCGAAGACAGCTTTTTTACTGAAATTATCTAAAACTGGCAGAGTTAAAATATGGGCTTCGTTTCTAATTCCACCATCTACTGGACTAAAGCGAACCGCACGGAAACTACCTTCTACCAGTGTCAAACCATCTCCAAATTGATCCTTAATGACCATTCCACGAAGTATATCTTGACGAGCATTTAAGATAATCCGCCATTTTACAATCGTTGGATCTGTTTGGTCTTGGTAGCCATATTTCATTTCATAGTCACCAGCTTGGCCATCTGTTTTTTCGTAGTTTAATGAAAAATCTGTATTACCAAATTTAAAGGTCAGTGGGGATGTTTTGGTAACAACTTCTGGATCAACTTTCACATCAAAACGTAAAGAAACGCGTTTATTGAGGGGGTGTGAAGCAAAGTAATCGTTAAATGTAACCGTTACGGTCTTGTTTGCCGAATTGACAACAGCTTTCCCGACTGTCTGACCATTTGTTTGGCCTTCTTCTACCACATCAAATTCTAGAGCTGTATAGAAGGTTAATTCTTTAGGCAAAGACAAGGTCAGGGTGTCTCCTGCTTGAATGGATTGTGTATCTGGAAAGGCTACATTGATGGTAGCTGACAATTTTTCATTTGATAAGACTGTAGTTCCATTGGTTACTACTTGATTGTCCTTGCTTAGGCTTGCTGTTTGCGTATAAGACAGGACTTCTGACGCCTGAATCGTTTGCACAAAAGCCTTCGAAAAGAGGACAGTAGCAACAAGGGCTAGAGACCACATCATTCGACGTAAATATTTCATATTGACCTCCTCAACTCTCACTTTGGAGAGTTTACTTCTTTATTTAGTCTTCAAGACCAATTTCATCTTTGACTACAGCAGCAATTGTATCCACATAGTAATCCACTTCTTCATCAGTCGGAGCTTCTGCCATAACACGAAGAAGAGGTTCGGTACCACTTGGACGCACTAAAATACGACCATTCCCAGCCATTTCAGCTTCCATTTTTTCAATAATCGCGCGAATGGCAGGAACTTCCATCGCCTTATCTTTCATGCTGTTTTCAACACGGATATTGACCAATTTTTGAGGATAGATGGTGACTTCTGATGCAAGGTCTGATAATGTACGACCAGTTTCTTGCATAATCTTGGTCAATTGAACGGCACTCATCTGACCATCTCCAGTAGTATTGTAGTCCATGACAATCACGTGACCAGACTGTTCACCACCTAGATTGTAACCAGACTTCCGCATCTCTTCAACTACATAGCGGTCTCCGACAGCAGTCACAACCTTGTTAATACCCTTGGCATCCAGGGCTTTATGGAAGCCAAGATTGGACATGACGGTCGTTACGATGGTGTTATCTTTTAAGAGACCCTTCTCAGAAAGGTAGGTCCCAATAATGTACATGATTTTATCACCATCGACCAGATCGCCATTTTCATCAACTGCAATCAAACGGTCACTATCACCATCAAAAGCCAAACCAATAGCCGCACCAGATTCTCTGACAGCCTCTTGCAAAGCCTCAGGATGGGTCGAGCCTACTTGGTCATTGATATTGAGACCATTTGGGCTTTCTCCAATAACTGTCAAACGTGCTCCCAAGTCAGCAAAGACTTGACGGGCACTTGTAGATGCTGAACCATTCGCAGCATCCAGAGCCACGTGCATTCCTTCAAGATGGGTTCCAGTTGAAACTAAGTATTCTTGATACTTACGAAGTCCTTCTGGATAATCCATCACTGTTCCAAGACCTTCCGCACTAGGACGAGGAAGAGTATCAGACTCCGCGTCCAATAAGGCTTCAATCTCTAATTCACGGTCATCATCCAGTTTATAGCCGTCATTCCCAAAGAATTTAATCCCATTGTCTAGAGCTGGATTGTGGCTGGCAGAAATCATGACCCCAGCACTTGCCCCTTCAGAACGAACCAAATAAGCTACACCTGGTGTCGCGATCACACCGAGTTTGTATACTTTAATCCCTACAGATAAGAGACCCGCAACAAGCGCACTTTCCAACATTTCGCCAGAAATACGAGTGTCTCGTCCTACGAAAACAAGTGGCGTTTCTTTTTCATGTTGACTAAGGACATACCCTCCGTATCGACCCAGCTTAAAGGCCAACTCTGGCGTTAATTCGACGTTTGCTTCTCCACGGACTCCGTCCGTTCCAAAATATTTACCCATTATGATAATCCTTTCGATGATTCTTTATTAATTGCTATTATTTGATGAGGAACTGGATGAAGAAGAGCTAGAACTTGTCTGTTTCAACTCAACCTTCATGTATAGTTCTGATGGAGAGATAATAACTGGTAAATCATTTCCCTCGCTATCTACTGCCTTCAAGGAGACGGTTGCTGTGTAGGTATTGCTTAAAAGATCTCCTTCAGGGAAGATGGCTTCCACATGGTCAACTTTGGCTAAAGTATCCTGGTCGCTAGTAACAGAGACTTTATCTTCTGAAAAAGTAACATGTGAGAGATTCCACCCTGGGGCAATTTGTTTGTCTGGTATCGTGACGGAAACATCAAACTTTTTCGTCTTTTTCTTTCCAATTTTGGCAGTGACCTTTTGTGGCTCGATGGTAGCAGTCAAACCGGAAGGTAAGCCTTCCACCTTCAAGGCGATTTCATGTTGTCCCTCTTTCAGATTGCTAAGATCGGCTACCACTTTAAATTTACGAGTACTAGCTTGCATTTCTGATGCTAAGGCGACACGATTGGACCCTTTCAGAAAGACTGTCACTTCTGAGCTAATCCCACTGACAAAATATTTACTATCGTTGTATTTTACATCAATCGGAATATTGGTCAATGTATTGGTGTAAGTTTCAGAGCTCACTTGACGAGCACTACTGTTATTCTGGAAATTAACAGAGGTTGCATTGATAAACAAGAGACTTGAGAAAAAGACGGAGGTCACAATATAGACAATTTTTCTTTTTGGAATCATTTGATACGTCCTCCAAAAATTCTTGATTTCAAATCTTTTTTCCCTTGATCTTCTGGAATAATGAAGGCACGCAATTCTTGTTCGAATTCTTCAATACTGAGGTCGTGTCTAAAGCTCCCATTTCTCGTAATGGAGATACCACCCGTTTCTTCCGAAACAACAAAGGTGAAGGCATCACTTACTTCAGACAAACCAATTGCTGCCCGGTGCCGTGTACCGAACTCTTTTGAAATTCCCGTGCTTTCTGTTAAGGGAAGATAGGCACAAGATACAGCAATTTTATCATTGGTAACAATCACTGCCCCATCGTGGAGCGGGGTGTTGGGGATAAAAATATTAATCAGAAGTTCACCCGAAACATCTGCATCGAGGGGAATACCTGTGGAGATGTATTCTTGGAGAGTTCTACTTCCTTGAATCGCAACCAAGGCCCCAATCTTCCGAGGGCTCATATAGGCAACTGCTTTTACATAAGATTGAACCAATTTTTCTTCTGTACTAATCTGGTTGGTTGAGAAAAATTCAGTTGCTCGACCTAATCGTTCTAATCCCGTCCGAATTTCCGGAGAGAAAATCACTACCGCAGCAATAACCCCGTATGTGATGATTTGGTTGATCAACCAAGAAATGGTCGTCAGACCAATCATATTGGCAACTAACTCAAATAAGAAAAAGGTCAAGACACCACGAACTAAAATCATAATTTTAGTGCCGACAATGGCTTTTATAAAATAATACAATAACCAAGCTACTAGGGCAATGTCAATAAGGTTGACAACCACACTCCACGGAGTGGGAAATAAACTGGCCCAATACTGGGGATTTGACAATTGTTGGATGTTCACAATCTCATACCTACCACTTCTCTTCTAGGCTTTTTACGCAGCTAACAAATGTAGAATCTTACCATTAACAACAAGGCTTCTAACAAATGGTTAGCGCGTTCAAACCACTCTACATCATTATATCATGTTTCAACAGATTTTTCTGTAACCTTCTGTTGGTTTTTGTGATAAAATATGAATTATGAAGATTAAGACTAGTATGGGGCTTATTGCCGGAAAAATGAGTAGTCACCTCTTGCGTATGCTTGGACGTGGCTCTACCCTTCCTGGAAAAATCGCCCTTCAAATTGATAAAGACATTTTACAACACCTGGCCCAGAACTACGAAATTGTGGTTGTCACTGGTACGAATGGGAAAACACTGACAACAGCTCTCACTGTTGGAATTCTTCAGGAGGCTTTCGGACCTATCGTGACCAATCCTAGTGGAGCCAATATGATTTCAGGGATTACGACCACTTTCTTGAACGCAAAGGGTTCTTCTGGTCGTCCTATCGCTGTTCTTGAAATCGATGAAGCTAGCCTGTCTCGAATTTGTGACTACATCACTCCGACCTTGTTTGTAATCACCAATATTTTCCGGGATCAGATGGACCGCTATGGGGAAATCTACACGACTTATCGGATGATCTTGGATGGGATTAAAAAAGCACCAAAGGCGACTGTTCTGATGAATGGGGATAGTCCTCTATTCCATACCCTTCCCCTACCAAATCCCGTTCAATATTTTGGCTTTGATACAGAAAAAACTGCTCCCAAGTTGGCCCATTACAATACAGAAGGAATTGTCTGTCCAGAATGTCATGGCATCTTGACCTACCAGTTGAATACCTATGCGAATTTGGGGGATTACCTCTGTGAAAACTGTGGCTTCCACCGTCCTCCTTTGACAGTCGCTGTCGATGAATTGACCGAGCTAACCAATACTTCTTCTCACTTTAAGATTAACGACACAAACTACCACATTAATATCGGGGGCCTCTATAATATTTACAACGCCCTCGCTGCAGTTGCGGTGGCCCATTATTTTGATGTGAGCCCAGACGTCATTAAGAGTGGTTTCGACAAGAGTAAGGCTGTCTTTGGTCGTCAAGAAACCTTTAAGATTGGGGATAAGGAATGTACCTTGGTCCTGATCAAAAATCCAGTCGGTGCGACGCAGGCTATTGAAATGATCAAGCTAGCACCTTATCCATTCAGCTTGTCTGTGCTTCTCAATGCCAACTACGCTGATGGGATCGATACCAGCTGGATCTGGGATGCGGACTTTGAGCAAATCACCCAGATGGACATTCCAGAGATCAATGCTGGCGGGGTGCGCCACTCTGAGATTGCTCGGCGACTTCGGGTCACTGGCTATCCCGCAGAAAAGATCACAGAAATGGCTGAATTAAAAGAGGTCTTCCAACGCATCCAGCAACAGGAAACCCCTCACGCCTATATCTTAGCCACTTATACGGCCATGCTTGAATTCCGTGAGATTTTGGCCCAAGAACACCTGATTGAAAAGGAGATGAATTAATGACTTATACTTCACTACAATCCCCTGATCAGGAAACCTACCAATACGAATTGAGAATTGCCCATCTTTATGGGAATTTGATGAATACCTATGGGGACAATGGAAATATCCTCATGCTCAAGTACGTTGCGGAAAAGCTTGGTGCTCATGTCACTGTGGATATCGTTTCTCTCAAAGACCGCTTTGATCCAGACGACTACGATATTGCCTTTTTCGGTGGAGGCCAAGACTACGAACAGACTATTGTCTCAGAAGATCTACCTGATAAAAAAGAAGATCTCGAACGATTTATTGATGACGATGGTGTGGTCCTTGCTATCTGTGGTGGCTTTCAGCTTCTAGGCCAATACTACATTGAAGCTTCTGGCAAACGCATTGAGGGCCTTGGTATTATGGGGCATTACACTCTCAACCAAGAAAACAACCGCTATATTGGCGACATCAAGATCCATAATGAAGAGTTCAATGAAACCTACTATGGTTTTGAGAACCACCAAGGTCGGACCTTCTTGGCAGAGGATGAAAAACCGCTGGGCAAGGTTGTCTACGGAAATGGGAACAATAAAGAAGATGGGTGCGAAGGCGTTCATTACAAAAACGTCTTTGGTAGCTACTTCCACGGTCCTATCCTCTCTCGCAACGCCAATTTGGCCTATCGCTTGGTGACAACAGCTCTAAAGAAAAAATATGGACAAGACATCGTCCTAGCGACATACAATGATATCTTAAGCCTTGAAAAAGCAGAAGAATACGCTGATGTGAAAAGCAAGGCTGAATTAGAAAAATAGGGAGACAAAATGAATAAACGAAAACTACAATATGTTGCACTACTGATTTCTGTACTGCTCATTGCGATTATTTCCTTGGCCAATATGCAAACGGTGACTGTGAACTTTTTGCTGGTCCAATTTAAACTCCCTCTCATCATTTTGATTCTGGTTTGTGTCCTTCTCGGTTCGCTGGTGACTTTCTTAGTCAGCCTTCCAAAAAATTTCTCATTAAAACATGAGTTAAAAGCCGCGAAAAAACAACTAGGACAAAAGATGTCAGGTGATAAAGAAGAAAAAATCGAACAAATCGAAAACAAAAGCACCGATTGATTTTTTAGCATCGCTTCGGTTGTTTTCTGTAAAACAGTTTGTCTAGATCAAAAAAGCACCAGTCGGTGCTTTTTTCATGCTGATCTAATGACTTTTTGATGGTAGCTGCTTGGCTACTAGTTGGGCTAGGAAGGAAAAGAGAATGACGCCAGCGCCAATCAGGAGAAAGGATTCTACTCGGACACTTGGTAACCAAGTCATCAAGCCTTTGGCAATAGGCATAAAGAGAATGGCTAGGGTAAAAATGGTGCTTAAGACCCTGCCCAGATAGTCTCCTTCTACCTTGGTTTGCACTTGGGTAAAAAAGTGAATATTAAAAATCGTCATAAAGAGTTCACAGACTAAATTTCCAGAAAAGGAAAGAAGGTGAGGAAGAGGCAAGCCCATCATGAACACTCCCACTCCTGTTAAAATCAATAAGAAGAGAAGCATCTCCATACTTGATTTAAATTTATTGGCGATCAAGGCTCCGATGATGGAGCCAATAGCCCCCAAGGTTAAGATGGTCGCATAAGCGCCCTTGACCCCGTAAAGTCGATTGGAAAATGGAAGTAAAAACTCAAAAGCTGCAAAAAAGAAATTGACACTGGAAGCAACCAACAAGAGAAAGAAAATGTCTTTCTGCTGCCAGATGTAGTGCAATCCATCCTTTATATCAGAAAAAATATCCTTTGCCGTAAACCCTTTCTTTTCTTGAACCTTGGCTTCTTCTTTCGGAAGGAATGCCACCAAAACAAAAGCAATGAAAAAGGTCAGCGCATCCAGTAAAAGGGTCGCATGGAGACTGGCAAATTGTAAAACAAGAAAAGAGAACACGGGAGAACTGACACCAATAACCTGTAAGACCAACTCCAAGTGGGCATTATAGGTCACAATCTCATCTTTTTCCACAACTTCTGTGATAATGGCTTTATTGGCAGTTCTAGAAAAAGCGAAGGCAATGGCCTGGACAATATTGGCAAAAATCAAGGCCGCAATCATCCAGCGATCGTTTCGAATAAAAGAAATGCCCAAACAAAGAAGGCCACAAACCAAGTCGGTCGTCATCAAAATCTTGCGACGGGAAAAACGGTCTGAGA
>ERZ773037.869-NODE-869-length-15908-cov-2.437961_pt1 | contig 15908 bp, 14 predicted proteins | sample MGYA00511466_ERZ773037 | MGnify/ENA primary metagenome ERZ773037 (study PRJEB29015, sample SAMEA2738146) | human oral metagenome | biome: human oral; feature: human-associated habitat; material: saliva | place: China | collected 2202 ... | reverse complement strand
GAGCATGGAGCAATTGAGGGAGACGATACGGATGGCCATGTAGATACACTTGTGCGGTTTATCAATGATGATACACTGGTATATGTCGCGCCCACCGATCCCAATTCGATTAATTACCACGAGTTGGAGGCCATGGAGGAGGAGCTTTTGCAGCACGAAGAGATAAAAGAGTGTGGGTATAGGTTGCTGGCCTTGCCCGATGTGGGTACTCTTCGCGACGAAGAGGGCGAAGCACTCCCTGCCACGTATGCCAACTTTTTGTTCGTTAATGGAGCTCTGCTTGTTCCTACCTACGGTGTACCTCAAGACGAAGAGGCTTTGGAGATTTTGCGAAGAGCCTTGCCCGAGCATGAGATTGTGGGTGTCAATTGCCGTACCCTTACGCGTCAGCATGGTAGTCTGCACTGCGCTACGATGCAGTTCCCCCGCGGTTTTGTCGCCCCGGAGTACCTTCCCAAATAAACTCCATGAACACAAATTAAAAAGAGAAATCACGTGAATACGCTAAAGATAGGAATCATACAGCAAGCCAATACGGCAGATCGTACCAACAATAAGCAACGCTTAGCGCAGAAGATAGAAGAGTTGGCTAAGAATGGCGCCCGGCTGATTGTGTTGCAAGAGTTGCACAATGGGCTTTACTTTTGTCAGACAGAGGAGGTGTCCGTTTTCGATCAGGCCGAGTCTATCCCCGGTGAGAGTACGGAGTATTTTGGCGCAGTGGCTCGCCGGGATGGTGTGGTATTGGTGCTATCGCTTTTTGAGCGTCGTATGGCAGGTTTGTACCACAATACGGCGGTCGTTATCGAGAAAGATGGCTCTATTGCAGGCAAATATCGTAAGATGCACATCCCGGACGATCCCGCCTATTACGAGAAGTATTATTTCACTCCCGGGGACTTAGGGTTCACCCCGATAGATACCTCTGTGGGTCGCTTAGGGGTCTTGGTTTGTTGGGATCAGTGGTATCCCGAAGCTGCTCGAGCTATGGCTCTACGCGGAGCCGACCTCTTGATTTATCCCACTGCCATTGGGACAGAGAGTAGCGATACGCCCGAAGAGCAAGAGCGCCAGCGTGAGGCTTGGTGTACCATACAGCGTGGGCATGCCATCGCCAATAACCTCCCCGTAGTCTCTGTGAACCGTGTTGGCCACGAGGCGGATCCCTCGGGTCGCACGGGCGGAATCAGCTTCTGGGGATATAGCTTTGTGGCAGGGCAGCAGGGCGAGATCCTGGCACAACTGGGGCGTGAGGAGGCTACCGCTTTGGTGGAGGTCGATCTTGATCGCACGGAGCAGGTGCGCCGCTGGTGGCCTTTCTTCCGCGATAGACGGATCGATGCTTTTGGTACGCTTACTCGGCGTTGTGCCGATGAGTCCTAACGATCAGCCCTTGTATTCTAGTTTTGAGTATGCTTGATCATCAAGTCCTTTTTGCCTTTTTCCTGACACTCCTTGCTGGTATTGCTACCGGTATTGGTAGTACCATTGCCTTCTTTTCTAAGCGGACAAACACCACCTTTTTGTGCGTCTCTCTTGGCTTCTCGGCAGGGGTGATGATGTATGTCTCTTTTGTGGAGATGTTCCCTACTTCGCTGGAGATGTTCCAAAAACTTTACCCGGCACGCCTAGCCGCTCTTTACACAGCTCTCTCCTTTTTTGGAGGAATCCTATTTATAGCCCTTATTGACAAATTGATCCCTCAGCGCGAGAATCCGCACAAAATGCACGGGATGGAGGAGCTCCCCTCCAAGTCGCACGGGAAGGAGCGCAATGTATCGGAGCGTAAGTTGCTGCGTGTCGGGCTTTTTACCGCCCTCATATTGGTGATTCATAATTTCCCCGAGGGGATGGTAACTTTTCTCTCCGGGATGCAGGATTATCGGGTGGCTTTGCCCATCGCTTTTGCTATTGCTATCCACAATATCCCCGAAGGTATATCCGTCTCCGTGCCCATCTTTTATGCCACGGGCAATAGAAAACGCGCTTTTTGGCTCTCATTCCTCTCGGGTCTTGCAGAGCCTCTTGGCGCCATTGTTGGGTATTTGCTATTGGCTCCGTTCCTAACCGATAATACTTTTGGGATTATTTTTGCCGCCATTGCCGGTATCATGGTGTATATATCTTTGGACGAATTGCTCCCCGCAGCAGAGGAGTATGGAAAGCACCACCAAGCTATATATGGCCTCATTGCGGGGATGGCTGTGATGGCAGCAAGTCTGCTTATTTTGTAATCATCCTCTCAATTCGATTCCCTATTTGGGAAAAGAAGATTTTATTCTCTCGGGCAAAAATGGGGATAATAAGAGGATAGGACGGGGAGATTCTGAGAGTTTTGTATGAACTCCAGCACCTCTAGGAGTAGAAGAGGGTGCAAATGGACTTGGCAAAACAAAAAAGAAGTGCTAACTTTGCAGGAGTTATGGTGAAGGCATTACTATGAAGTGGGGTGAAGGCTCCCTCATGGTCGTGCGTTTGAAAAGGGAATTCGGTGTAAATCCGAGACTGTCCCCACAGCTGTAACCTCGGTTTGAAGCCGGGCGGCAGTAGGTCACTTAGCGAAGTGCAAACAAGGCTTGGGAAGACGCTGTCTCGGAGAGGAAGTCAGAAGACCTGCCATAACTCGTTTGTGAGACAAACCCGCTTATTCCGGGGGAATAGGAGACGGTGGGTGATAAAGAAGGGAGGGGCTTTTGCCAAAATGGATAGCTCCTTCGAGCATTGCAAGGTGCAAAAAAAATGTGTGCTTTGGCTCTAGTCGGATCTCCGTGTAGGATACATGGGGTGGTGCTGGAGCGTGATGGGTACTCATGTATTGGCGTGCCTTCGTGAAGTGTGCTTCCCCTCATACCAAACACTGCCTGCTAATGACGGCTCCCGCTTGGCGACGAGAAAGAGAATGTGTGCGCTTGTCTCGATACGCAAAGTAGGGGGCTTTTCTCTTTTTGAGAAACGGGTTTTCCCTTCTTTCTTCCTGAAGAAGATTAGAGGTGAAAGACCACTTGCAGGATGGCTTAGGACCATGGTTGTACGGCTCCTCCTATTGTGATACACCTATTATATTATATGTAGGAGTGTACGTTAGCCGCCTCTCTACATCGTTTTGTTGGATTGTGTTGGATTGGAAATAGATAACTATAATATAAGTCGATGGGTATGCCTCCCTCTTCTGTGGCGGGTGTGCACTCGGCAATAAAAAGGAAAGGAATTAAAGTTATGATGACGAGAGAAGAGTACATCGAGAGCTTGCGCAAACTCGATCTTAAGGTTTACTTCATGGGTAAACGCATTGAAAACCCCGTAGATCACCCTATTATCCGTCCCTCGCTCAACTCTGTTGCTATGAGTTATGAGCTTGCACAGAAGGATGAATATAAGGATCTAATGACGGCTACCAGCAACATTACGGGTAAGACTATTAACCGTTTCTGCCATATCCATCAGAACGCTGGAGACCTCGTTAAGAAGGTGAAGATGCAGCGCCTCATGGGTCAGAAGACCGCCGCTTGCTTCCAACGTTGTGTAGGGATGGACGCTTTCAACGCGATCTATTCTACTACTTATGATATGGATCAAGAGCTCGGTACAGAATACCACAAGCGTTTTGTTAAGTACCTCGAGATGGTGCAAGAGAGAGACCTCGTGGTAGATGGTGCTATGACCGACCCCAAGGGAGACCGCAGTCTTAGCCCTTCACAACAGCCCGACCCCGATATGTTCCTGCATATTACAGAGATCCGTCCTGATGGTATCGTAGTATGCGGTGCTAAGGCTCACCAGACGGGTGCTGTGAATTCGCACGAACATCTTATCATGCCTACTCAGGCAATGAAAGAAGAAGATAAGGCTTACGCTGTTTCTTTCGCCATCGAAAGTGACGCTCCCGGTATCATCATGATTTATGGTCGCCAGAGCTGCGATACTCGTAAGATGGAAGAGGGTGCAGACATTGACCTCGGTAACAACACCTTCGGTGGTCACGAAGCTCTTGTTGTATTCGACAATGTATTTATCCCCAACGAACGCGTGTTTATGTGCCAAGAGTACAAGTTCGCTGGTATGATGGTTGAGCGCTTTGCCGGTTATCACCGTCAGTCTTATGGTGGTTGTAAAGTAGGTGTGGGCGACGTACTTATCGGAGCTGCTGCTCTTGCTGCTGACTACAACGGCGTACCCAAGGCTTCGCACATCAAGGATAAACTCATCGAGATGATCCACCTCAATGAGACCCTCTATGCTTGCGGTATTGCCTGCTCGGCAGAAGGTAAGCCTACTAAGAGTGGTAACTACCTCATTGACCTCCTCCTTGCTAATGTCTGCAAGCAAAACGTAACTCGCCTCCCCTACGAGATCGCTCGCCTCGCAGAAGATATCGCCGGTGGTATCATGGTTACAATGCCTGCTGAGCAAGACCTTCGTGACGATATGCTCGGTCCTGTTGTTCGCAAATACCTACAAGGTGCAGCAGGTACGGATGTAGAAAACCGTATGCGCGTGCTTCGTTTGATCGAAAACATTACCCTTGGTACCGCAGCTGTTGGTTATCGTACTGAGTCTATGCACGGTGCAGGTTCTCCTCAGGCTCAACGTATTATGATTCAACGTCAGGGCAACCTCGAAGCTAAGAAGCAACTTGCTCGTGAGATTGCACACGTTGATGTTTCTAAGGATCACGTTGCCGGTAAGTAATCCGTAGCACCCCTGTAAATCCTATGAATTTAGATTTTGATGCCGTACAAGAAGTGCTAGAGACACGAGTTGCTCCGCAGCTCGCTCTGCATGGTGGTGGTGTCAAGCTCTGTAGCATCTCCCCCGAAGGCGACATCCGTGTCGCCTTCAAGGGAGCTTGTGCTACTTGTCCCTCTATGACCGAGACAATGGATGCCCTTGTCATGGGTCAGCTGCGTGCAGCATTCCCCGATACTCCTTTCAATCTAATATTAGTCTGGGATACCGATGAAGAGTTGCTCCAAGAGGCTCGCAATATACTCCGAGAGTTGCATCAAAAAGAGAGCAACGATAGATAGTTTTGTCCCCCATCCCCGACAAGCAAATAATACAATCCCCATATACTACTAGCGAATAACCCACATTAGATATAACCTCGATGGAAGAGTACAAAAGCAAAGTCGTATCGGCTCAAGAAGCTATACGTGCCATCAAAAATGGCGATTCCGTTGTTTTGTCGCACGCCGCAGGAGCTCCTCAGCTTATTAGCCGTGCCTTGGCAGACAATTACCAAAACTATCAAGACGTAAAGATTTTCCATATGTTGGTGCTAGGGGATGCTCCCTATTGCGCACCGGAGATGGAGGGGCATTTTAGGCATGTAACCAACTTTGTTGGTGGCAATACGCGTCAAGCTCTTGCCGATGGGCGTGCTGATTTTATTCCCCTTTTCTTCTATCAAGTACCTCGCATGTTTGAGAATGGTGCGATACCGGTAGATGTGGCTGTAGTGCATGTTTCCGAACCCAACGAAGAGGGTTATTGCAGTTATGGGGTATCTTGCGACTATACCAAGCCGGCAGCCGAACGTGCTAAGGTCGTGATTGCCGAAATGAATAAGCAGATGCCTTTTGTTCATGGCGACAACCTTATTCATGTATCTAAGCTCGACTATATCGTAGAAGCGGATTATCCTCTCTACGAAATAGCCCTCCCCACGATTGGCGATGTAGAGAAAGCTATTGGGGATAATGTAGCACATCTTGTACAAGATGGCGATACTCTTCAGTTGGGTATTGGTGCTATCCCCGATGCTGTACTCCTCTTCCTCAAGGACAAGAAAGACCTTGGGATCCACACCGAAATGTTCTCAGACGGAGTGTTGGAGCTCGTGCGTGCCGGTGTGATTACGGGTAAGAAAAAAGAGATCGACAACGGTAAGCTTACGGCTACCTTCCTAATGGGTAGCAAAGATCTCTATGACTTTGTTAATAACAATCCCGATGTACGTCTTGCACCTGTCAACTGGGTTAACGACCCCGTTACGGTAATGAATTTTGATCGTATGGTCAGCATCAATAGCTGTATTGAGGTGGACCTTATGGGGCAGGTAGCTAGCGAAACTATCGGTTACAAGCAGTTTAGTGGTACCGGCGGGCAGGTAGACTACGTACGTGGTGCCTCTATGTCTGGTCACGGTGTCAGCATTATGGCTATGCCTTCTACAGCTGCTAAGGGTAAAGTATCTCGCATTGTTCCTCTCCTTGCTGAGGGAGCTGCTGTTACCACCTCGCGCAACGACGTAGACTATGTAGTGACAGAGTTTGGGGCTGCTAAGCTCAAAGGAAAGAGCCTTCGCGAGCGTGCCGAAGCTCTTATCTCTATTGCACATCCCGATTTCCGTCCTCAACTCCTCGAAGAATTTAATAAACGTTTTCCTTCAAAATAAACCAATCCATGCAATTATTTAAGCTAAGCACTAAGTTGCATCGCTCGGAAACTTTTGCCGAGTTTGCAAAGGATTTTGAGCTCAATGAGCACGACCTCGTATTGACTAACGAGTTCATTTATCAACCTTTTATGGAGAAACTTGGTCTCCCCTGCCGCTTTGTAATGCAGGAGAAGTATGGCCAGGGAGAACCCTCCGATGAGATGATGAATAGCATCCTCCGTGACCTCGGTGGTGCTTCCTTCCGCCGTGTAATCGCCATTGGTGGTGGTACGGTTATCGACATCGCTAAGCTCTTTGTAATCAAAGACCTTACTGATGTAATGGATGCTTTTGACCACAAGATCCCTTTGATCAAGGATCGTCAGCTTGTTATTGTCCCTACAACTTGCGGTACCGGTAGCGAAGTAACCAATATTTCTATTGCAGAGATCAAGTCGCGCCACACTAAGATGGGTCTTGCTGATGACGTGATTGTGGCTGATGATGCTGTTATTATCCCTGAACTTCTTGCCGGGTTGCCTTTCCGTTTCTATGCAGCTTCGTCTATTGATGCCCTCATCCACGCTGTGGAGTCTTACGTATCGCCCAAATGCAATCCCTATACACGTGTATTCAGCGTTGCTGCAATGGATACCATTATTGATGTATTCAAGAAGATCGCTGCTACCTCTCCCGAAGAGCGTCACAAGTACGCTGCCGATATGCTTATCGCTGCCAACATGGCAGGTATTGCCTTTGGTAATGCCGGGGTAGGTGCTGTACACGCGCTCTCTTATCCCTTGGGTGGTAACTACCACGTGCCCCACGGGGAAGCTAACTATCAGTTCTTTACCGAAGTATTCAAGCTCTATCATGCTAAGGATCCTAAGGGGGCAATTGCTCCTCTAGAGGCACACTTGGCAGAGTTGCTCGGCTCTACAGTAGAGGACGTGTATGATGCTCTTGATGGCTTGCTCGGTCAACTTATCAGCCGTAAGCCCCTCAAGGAGTATGGTATGAAGCCCGAAGAATGCCGTGGCTTTGCCGAGTCTGTACTCGTTACTCAGCAACGTTTGCTCAAAAATAACTACGTTCCCTTTAGCGTAGATGAGATCGAAGGTATCTACAATCGTCTCTTTTAATTGGGAATAATCCATCGTATCATAAAACAATACATATAGAATAAATCCAATGGAAATCAAAGAAATGGTGGCTCTTGCTCGCAAGGCCCAAAAGGAGTACCAAGCTACTCACAACCAGCAATCTGTAGACAATATCTGCCGTGCAGCTGCTAAGGTAATTTACGAAAATGCAGAAATGCTTGCTCGCGAGGCTGTAGACGAAACCGGCATGGGTGTTTACGAAGACAAGGTGTCTAAGAATCGTGGTAAGTCTAAGGGTGTTTGGTACAATCTTCATGACAAGAAGTCTGTAGGTATTCTCAATATCGACGAACGTACGGGTATGATTGAGATTGCCAAGCCTATGGGTGTAGTTGGTGCTGTTACTCCTACTACCAACCCTATCGTTACTCCTATGAGTAACATTATCTTTGCATTGAAGACTTGCAACGCCATCATTATCTCTCCGCACCCCCGTTCTAAGAAATGCTCTAAGCACGCCGTTGATCTCATCCTCGAAGCTATCAAGCCCTTCAACGTACCCGAAGGTATGGTACAAGTAATCGAAGAGCCCAGCATCGAAATGACTCAGCAGCTTATGGGTGCTGTAGACGTAGTAGTTGCTACCGGTGGTATGGCTATGGTTAAGAGCGCCTACTCTAGCGGTAAGCCCTCTTACGGTGTAGGTGCCGGTAACGTACAGGTTATCTTCGATAGCGATATCGACTTTGAAGATGCTGCAGAAAAGGTTATCTATGGTCGTTCTTACGACAATGGTATCATCTGCACCGGTGAGCAAAGCGTTATCTATAACGAAGCTGATAAGGATGCTGTTTTCGCAGCTCTCCGCAAGCGTGGTGCTTACATCTGTACAGAAGAAGAAGGTAAGAAGATGCGTGACCTCCTCTTCCAAAACGGCGGTCCTATCAACAAGGACGTTGTAGGTCAAGGCGTTCAGAAGATCGCTAAGATGGCTGGTATCAACGTACCCGAAGGCTCTCGTGTAATCATCGTAGAAGCTAACGGCGTTGGTGAAGAAGATGTAATCTGCCGCGAAAAGATGTGCCCCGTAATGTGCGCACTCAGCTACAAGCACTTCGAAGAAGGTGTGGATATTGCATGCCGCAACCTTGCTAACGAAGGTAACGGTCACTCTTGTGCCATCCACTCAAACAACCAAGCTCACATTATCCTTACAGGGTCTAAGGCTACGGTTTCTCGTATCGTTGTTAACGCTCCTAGTGCAACAACGGCCGGTGGTCACATCCAGAATGGTCTTAACGTAACCAATACGTTGGGTTGCGGTTCTTGGGGTAACAACTCAATTTCTGAGAACTTTACCTACAAGCACCTTATGAATATCTCTCGCATCGCTCCTCTGAACCCTGCGATCAAGGTGCCCAACGACCAAGAAATTTGGGAACTCTAAGATATTCTCAATGTAGAGAATAGGGGAGGTTTGATCTAGAGTCTTACTCCTCCTACATTATAGAGGAAGTCGCTCCTTTTCTGGGGGTGGCTTCCTCTTTTTTTTGTTGTGTATCTAAAAGTGAGGGGATCGAAAGAATAGTCCCCAACGGACTCATGGAGGTGTGTTATGGGCTGAGACTTATAGTGGATTTATTGTGGGGACGTTGTTTTATCGTAGGGCAAGAGCCTCCTCTTTTGAATGCCCTATGATGCTGACCTCTCCCTTGATGAGCTATCGCTATAGGAATATCTTTTTTCGCCAAGAGGGGAGAGGAGTGAGAAAACCAGCCTGTAAGTCCGGCTCCTTTTAGCTGAAAATAATCCCGATGCTGCCCAAAACTTTTTTATTTTTCAGCCGGAATCGGGAGTCTGTTCTAGGTGGTAATAGAGAAGTTTTCATCTGAAGGTTTTTTTGTTATGGGGGTTCTCTTAAAGGGGGAGGAGGGGATCACCCTATAGGTACTCTCTTTTTCTTGGGCAATTCCCTTGTCTCGCACACCTCAAAACTCTTTTCATTCTGCAAGAGGGTAGTTTTGATTCTCGGGAAGGGATGCTCTCTCTTAGTGTCTAAAATCCATTAAACCTGTCACTGCTAATCGGTTGTTAAACAGTAATTTGATGGGCGTTTTTAGATTAATTCCGTGAAAAAGGTCAGAATGAAAGAATGCAAGATTTTGCAATGTTTTTGACCGATTTTGCAAGATTTTATTCGTGAAAGTACCCTACCTTTGCCTCCAAGAAAACAGGGTTCGTCGTCGTAGGGGTACGAACGAGAATAGAAGAAAACGAGTCGCCTATTTTATTTATAAGTAAAAGTTAGGAGGCCATATGATAAAGAAAAGCACAAATCGTTCCGGAGAGCGTCGGGCGGAAAACCTTAGAATCCATGAAAACTGCATGGAGCTTCTCTCCATTGTGTATGAGAAGGTCAATGCGAAGTTCGCCCGGCGTGAAGAGGGGCAACGGGAAAGCAAGCCACAGCTACGACGAGCAATCTTGGGCTTGCTCCCTGCTCTCTTCTTGACTACAGCTTGAGATCATCTTGCTTTCTTATATAGAACAAAATCAAATGGACAAACAATAGAATCTAGTAGTAACACAGAAAAGTAAACCTAAAAAGGAAAGTGAAACTAGTCTTGCCTACTCCCCTCTCTTTAACTAAAAGGAAAAAGAGAAACAAAAGGGGAAAGAAAATCAAGACATAAATCGAACAACGACATGAAAAAAATGGTACACAGAGGATGGCTATACGTAGCCTCCGTAGCCCTATCAGTACTAGGGCTAGTAGCAATTTCCTACACCGCTTCGGCACAAAATCTTTGGGTGTTAGGGAAGAAGATTGATAATCCGCTCAACAACAGTGCTTCGGAGAGCCATTCTGGATACGATCTAGAGAGTGAAGAGAATTGGAACGGATATTGGTCTTGGGATCATAAAACCAAGATCCTTCACGTTAAAAACCTCGAAAGCAACATGGATGTACGCTCTTTCTACGCGGTGGATATTCCTGATTTTAAGATAGAAATAGAGGGAAGCTGTACGTTAGAGGGGGCTGAATCGACATTTTCTGCGATAGCCTGTCTAGGAAAACCTTCCTCTCCTTTCCGGATTATGGGAAAGGGGGAGAAAGCCTATTTGACCATCGAAATTACGAGAGAAGGTTCTACTGGGATTCTTATTGGAAATAAGAAGGATATGTATGTAGACAATTGTTATGTACAGATTGCTACTGCTTATTATGGAATCAGGGGTGAAGGGGATGGTTCCGAGGTAGGAATAAGGCTCCAAAATGGGGGTGAGATAGATGTTTGGAGTACTCAACCCTCTATTACATCCATCGGAGACTACATCGAAGTAGAGGAGGATGGAGACTGGGTGGATATCAACAAGAGCACAACGTATGCTCTGACTGCTCTTCATCCTGAACGTCCGTTGAAGTATGAGAGAGGGAGTATCGTGTATGCTTCTGGGGATGATGCCGGAACTGCTGTAAAGTCACACTGGGTTATGCTCTCCCCCTACTATCCCATCCGGATTGGGAACTTGAAGTTACGCAGGGCTAGAGTTATTTTGACCCCCGAAAAATACTCCACTGTTATCACCTCCGGAAGTGTGGAATACGATGCTAAGAATCACTCGTTGACCCTTGACAATGCCGCTATTCCTAATGGGGTTGTCTCTTATCACCCTTCTAAACCCTTGACAGTTAAGTGTAAAGGAGCAAATAAGGTGGGTGTAATCCCAGGAAATGCGGCTATCACAACAAAAGACCATTCCAGCCCGACGATTATGGGAATCACTGAGAGAGCCTCTCTCAAGATATATCCTGCCATGATGAATAATATGTTTCTGCCAGGGATTTGTGATGATACTAAAAAAGGAGATCTCTTGATCAAAGATATCGACCTTGAGGTAGAGAACTATGCAAGAAGCTGTATTTGCGCCACTGGGGGTAACAAAAGGATGGTTTTGAAAAACCTTAATGCAGAGCTTAGTACAAAGGGTGTTTTGATCGAAGGATTTAAGACGTTGGTGATTGAGGATGCTTACATTGCCATGCCTTTTGGTGCTGTAGTGAAGGATGGAACCATCAAGCTTAATGGCGAGCCTCTTAAGGATGTTAGATGTAGGATTCAGAAGGGCAAAGCTCCTACCTTTGCTGTAACGGCTCCAACCCCTCAGAATGGTAAGATTAAGATCAAAGGTTATGGTGATCTAAAGAATGTTCCTTATAATACGGAGCTTACAGTAGAGGTGACACCAAATCAAGGCTATATGCTTGACAAACTTACGGCAAATAGCTTGGATATCACAGCTACGAAGAAGTTTTTTGTGGAGAGGGCAACTACGGTAAAGGCTACCTTTAAGAAAGACACTGCATTGGAGGATATTGCTAGTACGGAGGTACTCCTTTATCCGAATCCTACGGAAGAAACAACGACTCTCTCGGGTGTAGAACCGGGTGCGATGGTACAGGTCTTCTCAATTGATGGCGTAGAGGTGCTTCGTATAGTAGCTGATGAAGCAGGCGTAGCACGTCTCGACCTTGCAGGCGTAGTAGCTAGCAAGTACTTCGTGAAGAGTGGTAAGACAACGATGGTTTTACTTGTTACGAAATAAATTCTATTGACTTAGAGGAGAGAGGGTGAGGGCTGCCTTTTCCCTTGGGGAAGCTTCCCTTGCCACTCTTCTCTCCCTTTATCGAAGTCGGGGTTGTGGATTTGCCCACACCCCCGACTCCTTTGTTTTTACATCTTGAGGAGCAGCACCTTGTAACTAAAACGAGTATATTTGCGTTGTCAACTCAAGAGATCTCCCCCGTAAGTGAAACCCTCCAACTTCGGGAGATGGAGCAGTAGGAGGATATGTAGATGTAAAAAGCGATGAAAGGACTTTTAGTTGGGGCTGCTATTGGATTTATAGCAGGAATGATTGATGTAATACCAATGCTAAATCTTTATGGAATAAAAAAGAGAGGAGACTCGTTAGTGAGCTAGTTGCGTTACTGATTGGTCGAAGTTTTCGAGCCATAGTTTTGAAGCCTTCATTTGTGGGGGAAACAGCGGTGATGTGGTTTCGGGGATGATGAAGGACAATTCGATTGTGTAAATGGAAAAATATTTGAGGGAGACTCCTCTGCTCAATTTCTCGGACTCATCAATACAAAGATTGGTGGAAGATCGTAGATGGATAGAGTCCCCAGAGTTCGAGCGAATCAAGTCCATATACGAGTTCGTTCGCGACGATATCCTATTCGGATATAATATTGACGACAATATCTCTGCATCCAAAGTGCTGTCCGATGGTTACGGACAGTGCAATACAAAGGGGATATTGTTTATGGCTCTTCTTCGGGCTTGCCATATCCCATGTAGAATTCATGGTTTTACGATAGATAAGAGACTCCAAAAAGGAGTGATGACAGGGTTTGTCTATCGAAAGGCTCCTGATTGTATCTTGCACAGTTGGGTCGAAATATATTTTGAAGAGACATGGTACGAACTCGAAGCCTTTATTTTAGATAGAGCATATCTTGGCCAACTACAGAAAATCTATGTGGATTGCAGAGGGGCTTTTTGTGGATATGGAATTGCCGTTGCGGACTTCGAACATCCCATAATAGACTTCAATAGGAATAATACATACATCCAGAGCGAAGGGATTAATCAGGACTTGGGAGTTTATGATTCTCCCGATAGTCTGCTAAAAGAGCACCGGCAGGAAATCTCCGGATTTAGAAAGTTGGCATATCGTCATCTGGGGAGACATCTGATGAATTGCAATGTGAAGAAAATAAGAAACAAGAGAAGAGCAAAAGAAATATGATGCATGACTTTACAACAGCGTTGTGTAGCAAGGTGAGAAATGGACGAATCCCCGAAGAATATGATTTCTTTGGTATTTTGATAGGGGAATGGGATATTGTATGGAATGACCATTTGGAGGAAGTCAATCCTAGAAAGGTAAAGGGCGAATGGATTTTCTCCCGTGTGTTGGATGGAACGGCTGTGCAAGACCTTTTTATTGTCCCCTCTCGTACGGAACGTTTGCGAAACAAACAGCCTGATGCCGAATATGGAACAACGCTCCGTATTTATAATCCTAAGATCCTGGCGTGGGATGTTTTTTATGGTTGTATGGGTGAGGCTATCCGACTTACCGCTCGAAAGGTTGGTGAAGAGATTGTCCTGACAGAAAACACAACAGAGCAAATGAGGTATGTATTCTCCTCTATCACCTCATCCTCTTTCCTCTGGAGAAAAGAGATTTTATGTGAAAATGACGAATGGAAAATTATAGCAAAAGTAACAGCCGTGAGGAAATGATAGAAATCTTGTCAGTTAGTAAGTGTTATGCAGATTCCAGTATCAAGTGCAACGGTATGATAAAAGTAGTGCTAAGACTTCATTTGGGGATTTAAAGTCCAAACTTTTCCTAGGTCTGTTGTTTAGCAGCATCCTGATATTCCGTATTTGTTTGTCATTGATGTCTTTGAACGAAGTTCCTTTGGGTATGTATTGTCGAATGAGTTTGTTGAGCCATTCAACATGGGGTTTGTCTGTGGAACAATAGGGTTTGGCAAAAAAGACGGGAATACGGAGCGCCCTCTCAATGGATCTAAAAGCCATAAATTCCGATCCGTTGTCCGTCGTTATGGAATGCAACAAGCCCATCCTCTTGAAGTAAGCCAAACTCCGATTAACGACCCGAGCCAACGATTTGGAATTCTTACCATTAGGTAGCTTTTCAATGATGGCATACCCCGTCTTTCTCTCGGTCAGAGTAAGGATGGCTTCTCGTTGCTGAGCCCCGATGATAAGATCCATTTTTGTCCTTATGGAGAAAGGTGTATAGGGTAGTTTTGTCCACAATGGGAATTCCCTCCAAGCGAAAGCGTCCTACAATTTGCTCGGGCGACCATTGTTGCTGCCGGATAATTTGTTCGACTTCATGCCGCATCTTCGAGTTGAATTTGCGCGGATAATAACGCCATTCCTTGCGTTCTGAGGCATATGTCTCCGCCTGCCGACAGGAATATCTTCCGCGAGGGGTTTGATTCCTTCGGATCTCTCTGGAGACAGTACTAGTGGCCACTCCAATGGTTTCTGCGATGAAAGAATAGGACTTACCTTGCTTTTGAGAAGTCGATCAATTGTGTATCTTTGCTCTCGGCTCAAGTGGTTGTATTTTTTCATATTCAACGCAAATATAAACTTTTTGAGTTCAACCACCCTGGGGCTAGCCCCAGGGTGGTTTTTGTTTATCTAAGCGTTGCACTTACAACTGGAAAATACAACATCGTGGACTTCGGCGACATCGACTCGCTCCACCCTTCGTTCCAGAGCAAACTCGAGGAAAAAGGCAAGGAGGAGTTCAACGCCGCCCTGCACATCACCAAACCGGTGGTAAAACTCATGCCTTCGCGCCGCTACTTCACCCTCACGGGCATAACCTACGAGCGCGTGGAGGCTCCGGCGAAAAAACCGCAGGAGTGCCACTCCTGGCAAGATTCCGCTTACCAAGAAAAGCATAGCTTTCTGCTATTCCACCGCTTCCGTTTTCGGCACCGCTAATAATAGAGGTGACGGACTAAAGATATTCGTAGTGGGTGCTGCCAACGGGCTTGTCTCGCTGATGCGCTCGGAATCGGCAGAGCTTTATCATTGCGTGGCACTCAACAGAGAGTTAGAAGCACGGGGCGACAGCAAACCGTTTGCCTTGGCATCACCTTTCCCTGCGGCAGTCATGGGACTTACGGGAGTGGAGCATCCGAGTTTTCAGTTCTATTATTTCGACGGGATACCCGTTCGCCGCTATGTAAATGATAAATTGTTGAAGCCTAAGAAATTGTCACCCAAACATGCCGTTCCGCTTTCAACCACACAGGAAGAGTCGTGGTGGCGATTACCCGATGGATTGGACGAGAAAGAACAGCGATATGTTCCAGGCTTCCCATTCGGCACGGACGACATGGCGCCGTGGCAATGGGATGAACAGCGGAGGCGCCCTGTGCTGTATTGGGAAACGACAGAGAAAAAGAACGAATAACCCGCTCCTGGCAACGAAAGCATAAACAGAAAAAGGATATGAAGAGGAAAGACAATATCCTACTGGCGACATTCGCAAAACGGATGCTTGAAAAGCAGACTTTCAGTATGGACGAATACCGCAAGGCGGGACAAGCTGGGGTACGAGGCGATGGTAAAGAACCCCGAAACAGCCTATCTGGTCAGCAACGAGGAGTTCAACAAGAAACTGGATGAACTCGGTATCTCCCCCTCGGATCTGGCGATGATGGCAAGAATGTACGTGGAACGCAGTATGTACAACCTCAAGAAATGGTTCTGCAATATGGTGCGAGAACTCTTGGAACCGCTTTTCGCCACTGCCGCCCTGCTCATTGACACGCTTCGGACATTCTTCCTGATCGTACTCTC
>ERZ773037.867-NODE-867-length-15917-cov-26.486950_pt1 | contig 15917 bp, 10 predicted proteins | sample MGYA00511466_ERZ773037 | MGnify/ENA primary metagenome ERZ773037 (study PRJEB29015, sample SAMEA2738146) | human oral metagenome | biome: human oral; feature: human-associated habitat; material: saliva | place: China | collected 2202 ... | reverse complement strand
CGAACTGGCGTGCGTCGCCTTCGGGTACGCCGAGCAGGGTCAGCAGCTTGGCGGTCGAGTCGGGCATGACGGGCTGCAGCAGCAGAGCAACCTGGCGCACGACCTCGAGGGTCACGTACAGCACGGTGTTCATGCGCTCAAGCTCGCCGTTCTTGCGCAGGGTCCAGGGCTCCTGCTCAGCGAAGTAGGCGTTGGTGTCTGCAAGCACGGTCCAGATGCGCTCGAGGGCGCGGTGGAAGGCCTGCTCGTCGAAGTCGGCGCGAACCGGCTCGTAGAGGGCAGCCGCCTCGTCGAGGATCTTGCGGTCGGCCTCGGTGAATTCGCCGTGCTCGGGCACAGCGCCGCCGCAGTTCTTGGCGACCATGGACAGGGAACGCTGGGCGAGATTGCCGAGGTTGTTGGCCAGGTCGGAGTTGATGCGGTTAATGATGGACTCTTCGGAGTAGGAGCCGTCCTGACCAAAGGAAACCTCGCGCATGAGGAAGAAGCGCACAGCGTCCAGGCCGAAGGCGTCGACGAGGTTTGCGGGGTCGACGACGTTACCGACGGACTTGGACATCTTCTCGCCGTTAACGAGCAGGAAGCCGTGACCGAACACGCGCTTGGGCAGCTCCAGGCCTGCGGACCACAGGAACGCGGGCCAGTAGATGGAGTGGAATCGGGTGATGTCCTTACCGATGAGGTGCAGGTCGGCGGGCCAGTACTTGGTGAACAGCTCGTTCTCGGTGTCGGGGTAGCCGAGGCCGGTGAGGTAGTTGGTGAGAGCGTCGACCCACACGTACATGACGTGCTTGTCGTTGCCAGGCACGGGCACACCCCAGTCGAAGGTGGTGCGCGAGATGGACAGGTCGTTGAGGCCGCCCTTGACGAAGGAAATCAGCTCGTTGCGGCGGGATTCGGGGAAGACGTAGCCCTCGTTGGCGTAGAGCTCGAGGAGCTTGTCGCCGTACTTGGAGAGGCGGAAGAAGTAGGACTCTTCCTCGGTCCACTCGACCTCGGTACCGGTTGCGATGGCGTAGCGCTGGCCGTCGCGGACCTCGGTTTCGTCTTCTGCGTAGTAGGCTTCGTCGCGGACGGAGTACCAGCCGGCGTACTTGCCGAGGTAGATGTCACCGTTCTCTTCCATGCGCTTCCAGATGGCCTGGGATGCGACGTAGTGGTCGGGGTCGGTGGTGCGGATGAAGCGGTCGTAGCTGATGTTCAGGGCGTCGTTCATGGCCTTGAAGCGTGCGGAGTTCTCGTCGGCGAGTTCCTTGGCGGTTTTGCCGAGCTTCTCTGCGGTGGTCTGCATCTTCTGCCCGTGCTCGTCGGTGCCGGTCATGAAGCGTACGTCGAAGCCGTCGAGGCGCTTGAAGCGGGCCAGCACGTCGGCTGCGATGGTTTCGTAGGCGTGGCCGATGTGCGGGTTGCCATTGGGGTAGGAGATGGCGGTGGTGATGTAGAACGGAGTTGCAGTCATAGCTTTCAGTTTACCGCAGTCTTAGGCGAGGCTCTCACCGGGGTTACACTCTGATACGCGGCAAGCATCAAGCCACCATGTAACATGGCTGCCACGCCGCATGTTTCCTCCGCGCCACACGCAACACATCCAACCACCATGCAACAGACCAAACAGGCGACAGCCTTCCCCCGCCCCAGTTCGCCAGGCACGGGGCGCACACCCAAACCACGAACCGCCCCGGCGGGATTAGCTCGAGGTTCGGCACCCTCCTCCTCGTTCCTACAGGGGCACCCGCCCTCGCTTCGCTTCGGGCACCCTGATGTCACTACGGAGGCCACCGAAACCTCCACGCACCCGCCTAACCGGTGCAGCTACGTTTTCCGGAAGCGCCCTCAGGGTGTCACACGGACGCTCTTCCGCAGCCCCACATGCAAAACACCAGCCACCAGACAACACACTAAACCGCGACAGCCCTCCCCGCCCCAGTTCGCTAGGCACGGGGCGCACACACTGAACCCCCGCGCGCCTACCGCAACCCCGGCGGGATTCCAAGAGCCCCTGAACCACAGATGCGCAGAGGTATAGATATTCCCCGTCGCGACATCAGGGTGTCCGAAGCGAAGCAAGGACGGGTCCCCTGTAGGAGCAAGGGGAATATCTATAACTCAAGCCTAGAAAGTGCATTTTCAGAGGGAACGCAAAAATCCCGCCGATTCCGAAGAATCAGCGGGATTTTCTGTGAAGTGCGCCCCCTGGGACTCGAACCCAGAACCCATTGATTAAGAGTCAATTGCTCTGCCAATTGAGCTAGAGGCGCTTATTCTGTTTTTGCAGGTTTCCCTTGCAACAAGAAAATACTATACACGCTTTCCATCCCACCCGCAACCCAAGGAAGCATGAACTGCATCACACATACCGTTTGGGGGATTTCATAGGGCTCTCGTTAGACAGAAATCCGGCGCCCCACCCCTCCCCCACACGGGAGGAAAGGCGCGACGCCGGATTCTCAGAAAGCTATAGCTTGGCTACCGCTTAGCGAGCGACCGAACCCTCGGTGTAGTCGTCGTCAACGGAGTTCCATGCGAAGAGCTTACGCAGCTTGCGGCCGGTAGCCTCGATGGGGTGTGCCTCGCCCTTGGCGCGCAGTTCCTTGAACTCGGGTGCGCCGGCTGCCTGGTCATCCATGAAGCGCTTTGCGAAGCTACCGTTCTGGATGTCTGCCAGGACAGCCTTCATGTTCTCCTTGACCTCGGGGGAAATCACGCGGGGGCCGGAGACGTAGTCGCCATACTCTGCGGTGTCGGAGATAGACCAGCGCTGCTTAGCGATGCCGCCCTCAATCATCAGGTCGACGATGAGCTTCATCTCGTGCAGAACCTCGAAGTAAGCAATCTCGGGCTGGTAGCCAGCCTCGGTCAGAACCTCGAAGCCGTACTGAACCAGCTGAGAGGTGGAGCCGCAGAGAACTGCCTGCTCACCGAACAGGTCGGACTCGGTCTCTTCGGTGAAGGTGGTCTTGATGACGCCTGCACGGGTTGCGCCCAGCGCCTTAGCGTAGGACAGAGCCAGTGCGAGTGCCTCGCCGGATGCGTCCTTCTCGACTGCAACCAGGGCGGGAACGCCGCGGCCAGCCTCGAACTCGCGGCGCACGATGTGGCCGGGACCCTTGGGGGCAACCATGGCAACGTCGACGCCCTCGGGAACGGTGATGTAGCCGAAGCGGATGTTGAAGCCGTGTGCGAAGAACAGTGCGTCACCGGGCTTCAGGTTCGGCTCGATGCTCTCTGCGTAAACCTTTGCCTGGACCTGGTCCGGGGTCAGGATCATGATGACGTCAGCTTCTGCTGCTGCCTCTGCGACGGTTGCAACGCGGAGGCCCTCTGCCTCAGCCTTGGCGCGGGACTTGGAGCCCTCGGGCAGGCCAACAATGACCTTCACGCCGGAATCACGCAGGTTCAGTGCGTGTGCGTGACCCTGAGAGCCGTAACCGATAACTGCTACGGTGCGGCCCTGAATCACAGAGAGGTCTGCGTCGTCGTTGTAGAAAATGGTTGCTGCCATTTTTCTTCTCCTAAGTACTTTATGATATGCGGCCCAGGCTGGGCTCAACATTCACTATTTTACTTGAAAGCTGTTTAGTTTCGGGTTCTCGAGAGTACTTCTCAGCATCTGAAGCATCCGGAAGGTTCGCGAACCCTATAGAGCCGGGTACCGCATCGCCGCCGGTTTCCCGGCTGAAGCGATGCGATACCCGATCTGTTCCCCGCGTGTGCGGGGTTGTTCTACACTCGCGGTGTGGGCGTTAGATGCGCTCGCTCATGGCGCGGGGGCCACGGGAGAGGGCGATGGTACCGGCGCGAACAATCTCGCGAATACCGTAGGGTTCCAGAACGTCCAGCAGTGCGTTGAGCTTCTCCGCGGAACCGGTTGCCTCGATGACAACAGACTCGGGAGAGACGTCGATGACGGAGGCACGGAACAGGTCAGCTGCCTGAACAATCTGCAGACGTGCAACGGCGTCAGCCTTGACCTTGATGAGGATGTGGCCGCGCTGGGTCGAGGAGTCGGAGGGTAGCTCGACGACCTTGAGCACGTGCACGAGCTTGTTCAGCTGCTTGGTAATCTGCTCGATGGTGTGGGCGTCACCCTCGGTCACGACGGTAATGCGGGAGACACCGGGGTTCTCGGTCGGGCCGACGGCCAGCGAGAGGATGTTGAACAGTCGACGGGAGAAGAGGCCGGAGACGCGGGTCAGAACGCCGGGCTTATCCTCTACCAGAACGGACATGGTGTGCTGAGACATTACTTGTTCTCTCCCTCGCGGTCAAAGTCGGGCGAAGTGTTCTTCGCAATCCAAATCTTGTCATTCGACACGCCGGCCGGAACCATAGGCCAGACCAGTGCGTGCGGGCTCACGGTGAAGTCAATAACCACGGGGCGGTCGTTGATCTCCAGGGCAGCCTTAATGGTGGCGTCCACGTCTTCGTCGCGCTCGCAACGGAAGGTGGCGCAACCGTATGCCTCACCGAGCTTCACGAAGTCGGGGATACGTGCGGTGCCGTGGCCGTCCTTCAGGTCGGTGTTGGAGTAGCGCTCATCGTAGAAGAGAGTCTGCCACTGGCGCACCATGCCGAGGGAGGAGTTGTTGATAACGGCGACCTTGACGGGGATGCCGTTCTGGGCGCAGGTTGCCAGCTCCTGGTTGGTCATCTGGAAGCAGCCGTCACCGTCGATGATCCACACGGTGGAGTTGGGGTGTGCCACCTGGGTACCCATGCCGGCGGGAACGCCGTAACCCATGGTGCCGAGGCCTGCGGAGCTGATGAAGTGGCGGGGGCTTTCCTGGTTGAGGTAGTGTGCACCCCACATCTGGTGCTGGCCAACGCCGGTGACGTAGTAGGCGTCGGGGCCGGTCAGGGCGCCGATGCGCTCCAGCACGTACTCAGGCGAGCCCAGGCCGTCGGAGGGCTTCTCGTAACCGAGCGGGTAATCCTTGCGAATCTCGTTCAGCTCGTTCCACCACTCGCCCAGGTTGGGCAGCTCCTGAGCGAACTCGGTGGAGAGCAGCTCGGTCAGCTCGGGCAGCACGTACTTCAGGTCGCCAACAATCGGGACGTCAGCGAAGCGAATCTTGGAAATCTCGGCGGGGTCAACGTCGACGTGAATGACCTTGGCCTCGGGGGCGAAGGTGTCGACCTGGCCGGTCACGCGGTCGTCGAAGCGGGCACCCAGAGTGATGAGCAGGTCGGACTTCTGCATGGCAGCCACTGCGGGAACGGTGCCGTGCATGCCGGGCATGCCGAGGTTCTGGGGGTCGGACTCGGGGAACGCACCGATAGCGTTCAGGGTGGTGACGACGGGGGCTCCGATGAGCTTAGCCAGCTTGTGCAGCTCGTCGGATGCGCCAGCGCGCACCACGCCACCGCCGACGTAGAAGACGGGGCGCTTGGACTCGGTGATGAGCTTGGCGGCTTCGCGAATCTGCTTGGAGTGGCCGCGGGTTGCGGGAGTGTAGCCGCGCAGCTCGAGGTCCTCGGGGATGCCGCGGTATTCCATCATGCCAACCTGTGCATCCTTGGTGACGTCCACGAGCACGGGGCCGGGGCGACCGGTGGAGGCGATGTGGAAGGCTGCGGCGAGCGCACGGGGGATGTCCTGTGCGTCGGTAATCATGAAGGAGTGCTTGGAGATGGGCATTGCCATGCCGACAATGTCAGCTTCCTGGAATGCGTCGGTACCGAGCAACTTGGTGGAAACCTGACCGGTGATGGCGACCAGGGGGATGGAGTCCATGTTGGCGTCAGCGATTGCGGTCAGCAGGTTGGTGGCGCCGGGGCCAGAGGTTGCGATGCACACGCCGGTCTTGCCGCTGGAGACAGCGTAGCCCTGAGCTGCGTGGCCTGCAGCCTGCTCGTGACGGACCAGGATGTGACGAACCTTCTTGGAATCGTACAGGGGATCGTAGGTCGGCAGAATAGCTCCACCAGGCAGGCCGAAAACGTCAGTCACACCCAGGTCTTCGAGGGTGCGGACGATTGCCTGAGAACCGGTCATGCGTTCTGCGGGAGCGTTTGCCGCGTCATCAGAAGTGGAAAATCCCATGGTCATGGAAATGCCTCGTGTCTTTTGGTTCTTCGTTGTACTCAATGTTCTGCGTGGGATTTGTGTGGTCCTCACGCATCCTATGCCCGGTGGTACCAAGCTATAAAAAATGCCCCCCGCTGTTGGTGGTAGCGATAGGGGCGCTTAGTCGCAGTGAATAGACCCTGCCACGCGCCCTAGGCGACATCGACAAGGCGTAGAATTCGCTGGAACATTGCTGTCTTCACCCCTCTATAGTGCCCCTTTTCTGAGAGGTGAGTCAAGTCTCTAGAGGGGCGGCAACCGAGTTGTGAGCACATTAGCCCATGTCAGGCCTCATCTTTCATGATGTGGACACTCGGCACGCTGGTGCACTATCTTGCATGAACCTCGCTCCAGCATCCGCAAAAGACGCGTATTGCCCGGTTAATGATGCGTAATATCGCCGTAAACCCGTGACCTATCTCCCCTGCCCCGGTAGACTAAAGCTATGACCGAACCGATTATCCCGGTCGCCGACGAGCTGACCGAAGCAAGCAAGTACGCAGAGGTTGTCGACCCCCTCAACTCTCTCGAGAATCCCGAGTTCCTTACCGCCGAGGAGCTCGTGCGCGTGATGCACCCCGTCTTTGATGAGCAGATCATTAACTACGGTGCGTACAATCTGGTGTACGCGACGGGCCGCGCCGTGTACCGTAACCCCGATTTGGCGGTGCACCAGTCACCGGATCAGACGCACTTCATCATCGGCTACCAGGATTCTCCGGACGAGGTGATAATCGCGCCGATTAACATGCCGGGACTGACTCCCGCGGGTACGGCCACGACGATTGATAACACGAACGCCCTGCACGCCTATTCGGTGGGTGAGGACTCCGTGGTGATTGAATCGGTGAACGGTAGCGCGTTCGAGCTGGCCTTCGAGGATAATGCGGAGGTGGTGACCCGCTACGGCACGGGCCTGCTGGAGCAGGGTAAGGATGTGAAGGACTTCCGCGAGTTTGTGACGCGGATTTGGCCGGTCCTGTAATTGAGTTTTGCGTTTGCCCGCTGCTGTTGTATGACGGTGGCGGGCTTTCGTGTGCCTACACCCAGATATGTTGACCGCTTGAGGGGCGGTGCACGTCCTCGCTCCTACAGGGGCACCCGCCCTCGCTTCGCTTCGGGCACCCTGATGTCGCTAAGGACGGCACCGACCCCTCTGCGCGCGATTGACTAGCCATCTCGCAAGAGACCAAAAGGCGATAGCCCCCGCCCCACATGCAAAACATCCAACCACCACGCAACAGACCAAACCGCGACAGCCCTCCCCCGCCCCAGTTCGCCAGGCACGGGGCGCACACACGGAACCGCCGCGCAACCCAACGAACCGGCGGGATTCCAAGAGCCCCTGAACCACAGACCACAGAGAGGAGCGGGAGCGGCACGTCGGTAGCGCGCCGCGTTTTCCGGAAGCGCCCTCAGGGTGTCACACGGACGCTCTCCGCAGCGAAGCCAGGAAAGAGCGGAGCGTCCGGGTGACGGGTGCCCCTGCGTAGGCGCGGAGGAAACATGCGGCGCGCACCATCAGAAACAAAGCCGACCCTAGACTCCTCAAGCCAAAATCTATAAAATTCAGGGAACGCAAAAATCCCGCCGATTCCGAAGAATCAGCGGGATTTTCTTTGAAGTGCGCCCCCTGGGACTCGAACCCAGAACCCATTGATTAAGAGTCAATTGCTCTGCCAATTGAGCTAGAGGCGCTTATTCTGTTTTTGCAGGTTTCCCTTGCAACAAGAAAATACTATACGCACTTCCAATTTTTTGCGCAACTCGATACATGGTGACTCTCAACACATTATATGGTGCGGGGGCATGAGACTCTCCGGAACCGTTTCCCCGAGCGGGGTGCATCCCGAGACAGGGACGCTTTAGACTGGGGTGAAGTATTGGGGCGGGCACACCCGCCACACGCAATGAACTTTGAGGAGCATCATGAGCATCCGTCTTGAGCCGGGCACCCCGGCCCCCGCTTTCACCCTCCCCGACGCATCGGGCGCGGAGCACAGCCTGAGCGATTACACGGGTAGCAAGGTCATTCTGTACTTCTACCCGAAGGCTTCGACCCCCGGATGCACGAAGGAGGCCTGCGACTTTCGGGATAACCTGGCCTCGCTGAAGTCTCTGGGCTACGTGGTTCTGGGCGTCTCCCCCGATTCGCCGTCGGCTATTGCCCGTTTTGCGGAGAAGGAGTCGCTGTCGTTCCCGTTGCTTTCCGATGCCGATCACACGGTAGCTGAGGCCTACGGCGCGTGGGGTGAGAAGAAGAATTACGGCCGCGTGTACGAGGGCCTAATTCGTTCGACCTTCGTGATTGACGAGCAGGGCGTTATTTCTGTGGCCCAGTACAATGTGCGCGCGACCGGCCACGTGGCAAAGCTGCGTCGCGACCTGGGCATCGACCCGAAGTAAGGCCGGGGGGCACCACTCAGGCCGATGGTCGGGAAGCGGTGGCGGAACGATACACCGCCGATTTCGCGTCTAGAGGAGCCTCTAGTGTAGACTTGGGTCTTGGACCTCTGACGCATCCCTTCGGGTGAGGTCCGCGCGCGCGAGTGGTGAAATTGGCAGACACGCAGGATTTAGGTTCCTGTGCCTTACGGCGTGGGGGTTCAAGTCCCCCCTCGCGCACACACATTCACAGTGAACCCGCCGTCACGACTACCGTGGCGGCGGGTTTGTTCTATCCGCGCCCCGCTGTCCGCCCCGTGCCCGGGCACCCGCCCGCGGCCCCGCTCTCGCAGATTGCGGCAGGGGGAGTGCCCGAGCGCGACTCGAGCCGGTATTCTGAATACAAGCATCCGCTATGGAAAAGAGGACCTCCCGTGCTGAATGATCATCGTGCCTCTTCGGCCCGCAAAAACGCTGAACTGCTCCGGGCAACCGCCGGTTCACGCGGCCTGAGCCGCCGCGACGTTCTGCGTTTTGGTGCCCTGTTGAGCGCGGGAACGGCCCTAACCGCGTGCGCTTCGACCGGTTCCTCCAACCCCGCATCGGGTTCCTCGGCGGCTTCGGCGGGCCGTATTTTTCGTTTCGCGCAGGGTGCCGCCCCCGTTCAGCTGGACCCCGCGCTCTCCCCAGTGGCAAGCACCTATCAGGTGACGGCGCAGGTTCTGCAGACCCTGCTCACAGCAGACCACTACACGGGCTCCCCCGATACGACCGATTCGCTCTGCCGCGAGTGGAAGGTTTCAGACGACCGCCTGACCCATACGTTTATTCTGCGTGACAACGTGCATTTCAGCAACGGTACGGCCCTGACGGCCGCAGCGGTGGTGCAGAATTTCCAGCGTTGGCAGGCCCTGGCAACGGGCGAGTCTACCGCCGCGCTGGTGGTTCCGGCACAGCCCCTGTACGCGTGGGGTTTTGGTGTGCCGGAGCAGCCCGCGCAGAAGGATGCCTCGGCAGATGCCTCCGCCACCCCGTCCGCAACGGCCTCCCCGACCGCGGGAGCGAGCGCCTCCGCAACCGCGGATGCCCAGAGCAGCGCATCCCCGTCTGCGGATCCCAATTCCTCCGGTTCTCAGAAGGGGGCGACCGCGAAGACGGAGGCAACGAAGCCTGAGCCGAAGCCCGTCTCCTTCACCCCGCTGGTGACCTCCGTCAAGGAGCAGGACGGCGCGGTCGTGGTGACCCTCTCGCGCCCCTCGCTGGCCTTCGGATGCATCCTGACTCAGCAGGCCTTCGGCATTATCGACCCCGCGCTCTTTGGTAGCGACCAGAAGCTCACCAGTGTTCCGGTGGGCACCGGAGCCTTCCGCATCGAGTCCTCCGAGAAGGGCACCGTGCGCCTGCTTCCGAACGAGCACTTTGACGGTGCACGCCCGCAGCTTGATGAGATTCAGATTTCGACCCTGACCTCCTCCGATAAGCGCTACTTCGCGCTGGTCGAGGGAATGATCGATGCGTGCGATCAGGTGAATTCCTCCGATCTGGGCCAGCTGGCTCGTGACGGTTACCAGACCCCGGGCCGCGACCCGTTCTCGCTCGTGTACCTGCACCTGAATACGGCGCACCCCGTGCTCAAGAATATTTCGGTGCGCCGCGCCATCTCCCACGCCGTTGACCGCGGGGCACTCCACCAGTACTACCCGCAGGGCACCTCTGACGCGCAGACTCTTGTCTCCCCGTCGTTCCGTATTCAGGCCGACCACGCGAAGGAGCACACCGACCGCAATCAGGACCTTTCCCGTTCGCTACTGGCCACGGCCGGGTACAACAACCAGGTGATTGAGTGCTACTACCCCGCGGATGTTTCCCTACCCTGGATGGATACCCCGCAGAAGGTGTATTCCGAGATGGTGGCTTCCCTCATCGAGGTGGGCCTCAACATTGTGCCGGTGCCGCTCACCTGGGAGGAGTACCACGCGAAGGTGAACGAGCCGTCCTCGACGCGCGGCATTGCGCTGGCAGGCTTCTATGGCATGTACCGCGACCCGTATGCGTTCTTCGGTCCGGCGTTGGCCCCGATGATTGCCGAGCAGCAGGTGCGCTCAATCGTCGCCGCGGCACCCGAGAGCATGACGACCGGGGTGACGGCGAAGACCGTCGAGCTACCCTCTTCAAACGGTGCGGATTCAAATATTCGGATTCAGGCGACGCCGAGTCCGCAGCCAAGCTTCTCGCCGGCTCCGGCGAGCCCGGAGGAATCCGCCTCCGCTTCACCCTCCCCCACCCCCACGCCTTCGGCCACGGCCGTTCCCGTGGAGGAATCCCCGAGCTTCCTGCAGATTATGGAGAGCATCCGCGCCGCGGACTCGGCCGAGTCTGTGGATGCGCAGCGTGAGCTGTACGCGCAGGTGGTTACCCAGCTCGGCCAGTTCATGCCGGCGGTTCCCCTGCTGAACGTGACCTCGAAGGTTGCGGTGAGCCGCTCCGTGCAGGGCTACCAGACCGAGCAGAACGCCATTGAGTTCTTCAGCAAGCTGCGCCTATCGTAGCCGGATGCTCCGCGAGGCCGGTAGAACGTGCGGCGGCACGTTCTTCGGCATGTACGGCGGCCCGCGCCTCCGCGGAGGGGCGGAGGCTACCGGGCAACGACAGCTAAGGTTTTTTCTACTCTAAGAAAACCTTACTTATGAGGTGTACCACTCTCCAATATTTTGTGGATTCTAGCTACAACTCACCCTTCAAAAGATAGTAGGCTAGATGATATACCCCACAATTATTTGTTGTGCCCGACGCCGGGCACCCACACCCTAGGGAGAATTCAGTGGTAGCACGTACTGAACGAACCGACGTCGTCCTGGTGGGCGGCGGCATCATGAGCGCCACCCTCGGCGTGTTCCTCAAGGAACTCGAGCCGACCTGGAACATCATCCTGCTTGAGCGCCTCGACAAGGCCGCCCAGGAGTCCACCAACCCCTGGAACAACGCCGGCACCGGCCACTCGGCACTGTGCGAGCTCAACTACGCCCCCGCCGGCCCCGACGGCACCGTCTCCACCGCCAAGGCGCTGAACATCAACGAGCAGTTCCAGATTTCCCGCCAGTTCTGGGCATCCTTGGTTGAAAAGAAGATCCTGGACAACACCAACTTCATCAACCCGGTCCCCCACATGTCCATGGTCTTCGGTGAGGATCACTCCAAGTACCTGGCTGCACGTTTCGACGCCTTCCGCAAGGAGAAGCTCTTCGAGCGCATGCAGTTCTCCACCGATCGCGACAAGATTGCCGAGTGGGCACCGCTGACCGTCAAGGGCCGCAAGGGCAACGAGCCCATCGCCGCTACCTGGGCTCCCGAAGGTACCGACGTCGACTTCGGTGCGCTCACCCAGCAGATGATTGACCACCTGCAGACCATGGGCGTTGAGGTTCGCTACGGCTACCAGGTCACCAACCTGAACCGCGAGTCCAACGGCTCCTGGACCGTTGACGCGATTAACCGCATCAACAAGGAAGAGCCGCTGACCATCAACGCTAAGTTCGTGTTCCTCGGCGCCGGTGGCGGTGCCCTGCACCTGCTACAGAAGTCCGGCATCGAGGAGGGTAAGGGCTACGGCGGCTTCCCTGTCTCGGGCCTGTTCCTGCGCAATACCCACGAGGCTACCGCGCAGAAGCACAACGCAAAGGTCTACGGCCAGGCATCCGTGGGTGCTCCCCCGATGTCCGTGCCTCACCTGGACACCCGCTACGTGGACGGCAAGCGCTCCCTCATGTTCGGCCCCTACGCCGGTTTCAAGACGAACTTCCTCAAGCAGGGTTCGCTGCTGGATCTGCCGCTGTCCCTGCGTCTGCACAACATCTACCCGATGACCTGTGCAGGCATCGAGAACCTTTCCCTGGTCAAGTACCTGCTCTCCGAGCTGGTCAAGAACAAGGAAGCCCGCCTCGAATCGCTGTACCAGTACTACCCCGAGGCTGACGGCGGCGAGTGGGAGCTCATCGAGGCCGGCCAGCGCGTCCAGATTATGAAGAAGGACGCGAAGAAGGGCGGCATCCTGCAGTTCGGTACCGAGGTCGTCTCCGCAGCCGACGGTTCGATTGCGGCTCTGCTGGGTGCATCCCCCGGTGCTTCTACCGCGGCTCCGATTATGCTGAACCTGCTGTCCAAGTGCTTCCCCTCCAAGATTGCCGGTTGGGAGCCCCGCCTGAAGGAGCTCATCCCCGGCTACGGCGTGAAGCTCAACGACAACCCGGACCTGGCTGACGAGCTGATGGGCCACACCGCTAAGGTTCTGGGTATTCACAACTAGCCGCGCGTAACCCGTCGAACGTTCGACGTGTGTTTTCGACAGGCCCCTCCACCCCGCGTGGAGGGGCCTGTTGCGTACCCGGGGTATCGAGTTTTAAGACCCCGAGAGGGCAAGCACACCATGTATTTGCATCGCAAGTAAATTATGTGGGGCGGCAGAAACCCTATAATGTCACCGCAGGGGCGGGAAGAACAGCTCATTGTTCTTCCCGCCCAAACTGTGCGCCCGTACGGTCTCAGCGCGAGACGTGCGGGGCGCCATATGTGTACACCTCATCATTCACCCAAGGAGCCCCATTTGGCTGCACACACCGGCTCACCCACGGAAGCCTCCCCCGCCGAGGCACCCGCCGGAGCTCGACGCGGACTCTTCACACGCAAACCGAAGCCCTCGTACCCCAAGTACGTCAGCGTTAAGCTGCGCGACTTCCCCCGGGGTAGCCTCCTCTACATTCTGCGCCGCACCCTCTACAGGTTTACCGTCAACGGCGGCACCGACATGGCCGCTGCGCTCACCTACTTCACCGTGCTGTCCGTCTTCCCGGCGCTACTTGCCATCGTCTCCCTGCTCGGTATTTTTGGTCAGGGCGAAGACAGCGCCGCCGCAATCCTCGCCTTCCTCAAGGACAACGCACCCACCCAGATGTACGGCATCCTGGAAGACCCGATCAAGCAGCTCACCAGCGGTCACGGCGCGGGCCTGGTGCTGCTGACCGGTATTCTGAGTGCGCTGTGGTCCGCCTCCGGGTACACCGGCTCCTTCGGTCGAGCCCTCAACCGCGTCTACGGCGTGCGTGAAGGACGCCCCGGCTGGATGCTCAAGCCCATCAACGTGCTCGTCACCGCCGTGCTCATCATCCTGGTGGTGCTCATGATTCTGATGATGCTGCTGGGCGTAACCGTCCTCGATTTGGTCGGCCAGTACGTACCCGAAACCGTGGACATGGAGCTCATCAAGCTCATCTGGCTCAACGGCCGCTGGGTTCTGATTCTGCTCATGGCCATCGGCCTCATCACCCTGCTCTACGCGGCAACCCCGAACGTACGCCGATTCAAAGCGTGGAAGCTCTCCCACGGTGCCGCGCTCGCGCTCGCCGGAATGGGTCTGGGTGCTTTCGGTTTCACCCTCTACGCCAATAACTTCAGCAAGTACAACGCCACCTACGGCCTGATTGGTGGTGTGATCGTGATGCTGCTGTTCATCTGGATTATGAACAACATGCTGCTCTTCGGCGCGCACCTGGACGCGGAAATTATGCTCATGCGCCAAATTATTGCCGGCGACGACGACCACGGCCATCTGAAGGTTCAGCCTCGTCATACGTCCGCCTCGCGCGCGTTGAAGGCACGCCAGGAGCGGCTCATGGCTGAAGGACGCGAGCTGCAGCAGCAGGCGGTCGGCCAGGGCATGCTCCCCAAGCCGAAGGGCCCCTCCGTCGTAGCCCGCGTGCAGAAGGCGGTGGACACCAACACCGCCATGATTCGCACGATGATTGCCGACGGTAAGGAGCGCCTGGAAAACGGCAAGAAGCAGCAGACGAGGACTGATGCCGCCGAGGCCCAGGCATCTGAGGCAACTGCGGCACAGGCGGATGCACGCGCAACCGCTAAGCCGGACTCTTCCGCCGCAGCAAGCTCATCTGCCGAGGCAAAATCTTTCGCCGAGCCGGCCCAGGAGGCACTTTTCGACCTGGGTGCCGACAATCTAGGCGCCGATAAGCCGAGCACCGACAACCCGAACGGGGCTACCAAGAAGAACTAAGCGGTAGCCGAGCGCTCGTCCACCACACGTGTGAGGGGCGCGGGACAGAAACCCCGGTCACTAAGATAGAACTATGACCAGTGCAGAATTCTCTCCCGCGCCCTTTGCCGTACCCACCGCCGCTACGCCTGACGCCGCCGCCGCGACCAATAATGCTGCGCCCGGCGTTACCCTACCCAACCTCGAGTACACCCTCTACCAGCCGAAGCAGCTCAAAAGCCGCATCCCGGCCCTCATGATTCACGGCTTCGCCACCCGCGGCGAACAGCTCTACGGCGGCACCGGCTGGATCCGCCAATACCTGCGCGCCGGATACCCCGTGCTGATCGTTGCCCTGCCCTACCACTCGGACGAATACCTCAAGGACCCCGAGTCCATGCACGCCATCGACTGCAAGCTCCCCGACCACACGAGTGTGCGCAGCCGAGAAATTCCCGTCGATTCGGTGCCCTCTGTCGATGCGGTGGGTCAGCCGCTGACCCCCATGCACCTGTTCACCAACATGCTCGCTCGGCTACTGCGCACCGTCGCCACCGAGAATGACCTCGGCGTTGAGCTACAACCGCGCGCGCACGTTATCGGCTTCTCCTTCGGCGCCCGCGTCGGCTGGGAGCTTGCCCTCACCCACCCGGAGGCGGTCGCATCCCTCACCCTGGGCGGCCTGCCCCTGCACGACCACCTCATCACCCTGCGCGCCATGCTCGAGGCGCACGAAGGTACCAGCGCCTCCGCGGGCGCGCAGACCCCGGCGGCAGACTCCACGAAGGAGGCCATTGCCTCCTTCACCTCGATTATTGACAACTCCCCCGCTCAGCCCGATGCGCTGCTGAAGTTCGTGCGGATTCCCTTCGGCCCGTTCTTCGACGTACCCGCCCTACGCGCCGGTTCCCCCGAGCTGCCGGCGGGCGACCCCGGTGCTCATCCGCGCGTACCCGTTGCGGTCGTGCTCGGCGATGCGGACACCATCGCCGCCGACGGTGCGGAACTCTACGACATGGTGCGCGACGACAACCCGCTCAACCGTTTCATTCCCCTGCCCGGCCGCGATCACGTGAACGCCCTGACCTCCGGAGTGTTTCGCCGCGGCGCGCTCGCCTTCGCGGCGGAAGTGGAAGCAACCGAGGCGGCAGAAGGTGCCGGGGAAGCGACGGATCCTTCATAAAACGTCACATTCCCCCGGGGGCTTCACGCTCAGCCCCGGGGTGCGTCAGGTATGCCTTAGCTCTTAGAATGGGAACGTATCAAAAAACCTTTATCTAGCGGTTGAGGCTCAACCGCGCCCAGCAAAGGAGCACCATGCACAAGGTTAAGGCTGTCGTAGCCCTCGCCCAGGACGCGCCCGTCACCGTCACCACCATCAACGTACCCGACCCCGGCAAGGGCGAAGCACTCGTCAAGGTC
>ERZ773037.860-NODE-860-length-15996-cov-4.295276_pt1 | contig 15996 bp, 14 predicted proteins | sample MGYA00511466_ERZ773037 | MGnify/ENA primary metagenome ERZ773037 (study PRJEB29015, sample SAMEA2738146) | human oral metagenome | biome: human oral; feature: human-associated habitat; material: saliva | place: China | collected 2202 ... | reverse complement strand
TCTAAAAGGTGCCCTTTTACATTGCAAAAGGGCGTCTTTTACACCTCAAAAGAGCACCTTTTACCACGTAAAAGGGCATCTTTTGCAATGCAAAAGACCATCTATTAAAAAGCAATTGGGAAATTACTTTACAACAAGGAGGGATAATACGCTCTCCTTTTTATCTATTCCTCTATTCTACAAGACTATACAACGGAAGGGCTATCCTTCCCTTTCAACTGTCTTCTAACCAATAATTTCTCATATATTTTTCACTTAATGTATTATTTTTCGTATCTTTGTACCAAAGATATATGATTTCTAATCACTCCGCCAAGTCTGTGATGTAGAACCCATTTTACCAATATTGAATCATATGAAAAAGATAATTATAGACATTCATAAGTTCGGACCTTTACAGGAAGTATCATTCCAAGTAGCACCATTTATGGTGTTTACGGGTATGTCAAAGCTGGGAAAGAGTTACGCAAACTATCTTGTTTATTATCTTTTCACAAACTTATTGGATTTAAAAGAGCGCACAAAACTAATTGAGTCTTTGATAGGTAAGGAATCCTCAGGCTCTTTTACGCTTTCGGGTGATTTCCTTTCAACATATCTTCATGATAATGTAACAGCATTTATGCGCGCATTATTAGGAGATTCGACCATAGAGTGTGACGTAGAATTCCTCTTTCCAGAGTTTGGTGAGCCCCTTCATGTCACATATCAAGAGGTAGTAGCAACAGAAGAGGAGACAGAGAAGAGATTGGGTAATACTCTAAACATCTCAATTAATGGTAAAGAAGTAAGCAGAAATATCATTAGAAATACTGCGCTGACAGTAGGGGGATATAGTCTGACGGCACTTTCCCACAGATTACTTGAAAACTTTTATGTCGCTACTTTAATCTTTCCACCTGCAAACGGAGCTTTGATTAATGCCAATTATTCCCTTACCAGCTCTATAAATCCAGAGGGAATGTATGGCAGGTTCTTATTTGATAACGACTTTTGTACTTCAATATGGTCTACAGAAGAGCAATCTCCTTATCTTAACCAGATTAAGAAGATAACTGATGGGGATGTTGTTAAGGAAGAAGGTAAGGAATTTCTGGTTCTTGATGAAGGCAAACACGTGAACATGTCTGCCGCAGCTTCCTCTATAAAAGAGATTAGTCCGCTTTTGTTTCTATTAAAGAATCACCCTGGCACAAACGCAGTAATATGTCTGGAAGAGCCTGAAGCACACCTGCATCCATCCATGCAGATTCAGGTGGCAGACCTTATTGCAGAATGCATCAATAATGGTTTCTTGTTCCATATCACGACACACAGCGATTATTTTATGGATAGATTGAACCAGCTTATAAAGTTAGGTAATATCCGTAAGAAGAATGAAACAACCTTTAATGAGTATTGCACCGCAAATGGTTTATCAGAGAAAACGTTCCTTGATGGCGATAATGTGAAGGCGTATTTCTTCCATAGAGATGACGAGACAGGTAAGGTTGTGATAGAAGAACTGCCTGTGGAAGAAGGTGGAATACCAATGAAGACCTTCTATGAGACGGTAGAAAAGATGCGTAAACAAGATGAACAGATTGATGAAATGTTGTACTCCCTTAATGCTTCTGACCAATGATAGACTTCTCTGTCCTAAGCAAATGCCTTTTTCAAGCCTGCTTTTTTGAACAACATGACGGTAAAGTAACCAAATCTGAGCACCAGAAAGAAGCCAAAAAGCTTGGGCAAGTTACCTATGAACATGATGGAAAAATAATAGAAATAAAGAACCATTTGCTAAAGAAATGTAAGGACTCTTTTAACAGTAAGCTCCCAAACTGCAGCTATCAGTGCGACTGTGATGGTATCTTCTTACTACAAGTGGGAGATAAGGACTATATCGTCTATTCTGAAATGAAGTCTAATTTTGATGAAAAAGCCATCTGGCAGATTAGTAGTTCGGTCGTAAGAACCAAGTTATTACTTAGCTCTATAAAGGATTTTGGCTTAGAAAATTATCAGGAATTGGGGATAATTATCAGTTATCCTATTCCGGTTGAGACAAAGATAAACGATAATGATTCCTTTAAAACCAACAAGAGGAAAATGATAAGCACTTATCATAAGGCTATATATAGATGTAAAGAGGAACTTAAAAAAGGAAAGAAGACCACGGTAAATGGTTCTGATTTCTCTATGTCTGATGCTCATATTGCAGAACAATACCAACCTAACGATATGATTATCAAGCATGTAGAAGTACCCACAGGGAACACCTCTTGCTCTGTAAATATAGATAACCTCATCGCGTCATTATAACGTTATCAAGACGGAAGGGCATATTCTGGACTCCCTTCCCATCCATTTACTTGAGCTTATCAAGGACGATTACCCTATTAATACACACTAAAGGGACGTTGCTTAGCAGTCCTTTACTCCTTCTTCTCCTGCAGAATGGAGAAGGAACTGCCATGTTTCATTTCTGAATTTCCTGTCATTTCTGTCACTCCAAACGGCTTTCTAAGATACTAATAACGTGACACTTACGCGAAATGTTAAAAGTGACAGGAAACAAAAAATAAAACTATTCTTGTATAACAGACTGTATATGAGAGTTGGATAAGTAGTAGGTTATACAAGAAATAAATAGCCTTTCAAAACAAAAGAACCACAGAAAAACGATCTTCCCACACGCTATAACGCAAAGAAAAGTCCTGAATAATAACAAAACGTATGCTTCTGCAAGACGCTTCTCACGCTTGTTAACCAAGTAAACATCTACAACAAAGAAGGTTCTGAACGGATGATGATTGCCCCAAAGACTAGCCTCAACAGGCGACAACAAGACGAGTTCAGGCGAAAATTAACTAAAAAAGGAAAGCATACACACTATCTTATTCGGCAAAATATTATCTTTTCTTGTGATTTTTTTGCTTTTTAGCGTTGTATTATCTTTATTTTGATTATCTTTGCGCAAAATAATATAATATTAACTTATAATAACCGTGAAGCAAATAATAAAAGAATGCTACCGAAAGCCTGCCATTTCGGTAATCTCTGTAGAAAGGGAAAGCTTCTTGTTGACAAACGGAGGTTCTGAAACAAATGGTCTAACAAACCACACACCTCGGTCTTCATGCACAATAACGTTGCGTGGATGAGTACAGAGATACGGTAGTTAAGGTCAGGGTGAAGTGGAGAATACAAAACAGAAAAGTATTCTTGAGAGCTTTACCAACGACCCATTATTATGATGAGTAACTTTAATAACATAGGCTGCGTGATGCAGCTACAGATGGGAGAAGCGTCTCTCGAGTTTTAATTTTCGTTTCTCCTGCCTCTTTCTCAGAGGAGATCCTGCGGTATTATAGCATTATACGAGGGTTTCCTGCAGACAAAGGGGCAGGTTTCTTTTTGTCAAAACAAAAAGGGAAAAGGGAAGAAAGGTAAGGTAAGAAGGGGAAAAGAGAAGGAGAACAGTTGGGTGTTACATGGGATTAGACAAAGGACGATACGCCCAAATATCTCTTTTCCAAGGTGAACAAATATCAGAGTGAAACCCTATAGCATAAGCCTTAAGAAAGAAAAACAGATTATCTGAGGTTCTCTAACAGAGGAATTGTGATGATACCACGTGATATGGTAAGCTGAGATTCAGCCTCCATAGCGTTCAACATGTGGGAAACATTAATCCGACTTTGGTGCAGTTCATGTCCAAGATCCTCCATCTTGATGCGTAAAACCTTCGGTCCGGCTTGTGTCATACAGCGGAGACGAAGAAAAGAAATGAACTGATCGCGAATGTCCGTAGGCTGCTGTCGCCATGGATAATGGCTACCTTTCTGGGCTTGCATAGAAACAGTATTGAGGAAATTAAGCCGAAAAATAAACGATTCATCCATCAATCGGAGTACCTCTGTCTTATCCAAAGAGAGCAGACTGCAGGCTGTTGCAGCCGAGAAAGTCTTGGTGTGATGCTGAATAAGACCGAAGAAATGTTCCGGTTGTATGACAGCTGGCGCTTTCAGTTGCTCCTCAATACTATACCGATGATTGTCAGCACGACTCAAAACACGTAGCGAACCGCTTACAAGGAAGTAGAGTTGTTCGCATTTTTCATCTTCCTTTACGAGTATTTTACCCTCTGACAGCTTATGAAACCCGAACTTCGTGTTCCCTACAATGTCTGCCAGTTCGGTATTACTGATGCCGATAAACAGGGGTAACTCAAGGAGTTTATTATATATTTGGAGCATAAACGGAGGCTCTCTTTAGAGGATTTAGAGCCGTTGAAGGGGCAAATCAACAGTTTAAAATTAAAAAATGAAAGGGTGAAAACAATGAAAATTAAGGCGCAATGTCCGATATTCAGAACTCAAGACATATGCTTTATAAGCCACAACTCTTTACCTCATCTACCTGAAAACACATCTCTCAACACTTCATCGTGCAAGGATAGAAGATGAAGAAAGGATGAAATGAGGAGTGAAAGAATGAAGATTTGAAGAGAAGGAAGGGCTGATAGTAACCACCAAAGCCCCCAGATTGCAATCTTCAAATCCCCATTTCTGATCCTCAATGCTTAACCATCAGACACCTGGTGCCTGTGGTTTAAGACCTTCACTATACCATACCTTCAGCTTACCCTTTGCATCTGAATAGATGAAATACGCCATCAGCTCTGGATGTTTCTCAAGAAGTGCACGCGCTTTGTCAATCCCCATCACCATAAAAGAGGTGGCATAGGCATCTGCCGTAGCACAGTTCTTTGCCAAGACAGTGGCTGAAAGCAGTGAATGTTGTACCGGATAACCCGTCTTAGGGTCAATGGTATGTGCATATTTCTTCCCACCTTTATAATAGAAGTTACGGTAATTGCCACTTGTCGCCATCGCCTTATCCGTAACATTCAGCACGGTTTCAAGCTCCTGATTGTTGTTCAACTTATCGTCAGTAGGCTTCGTAACACCAATCTTCCATGGCAAACGCTGCTCACTATTGCCCATCGTTACGATCTCACCACCTATCTCTATCATGAAATTATGAATACCATTGCGCTTCAGGAAACGTGCAACAACATCTGAACCGTAGCCCTTAGCAATGGCAGAACAGTCGAGCATGATACGTGGATCAGTCTTCTTAATGGTGTTACCAACAAGCTTAACCTTCTGATAACCAACAATTCTACGTAGTTTATCAATCTCTTTCTTTGATGGATGTTGCCCTGTTTTAAACCCGAATCCCCACATATTAACCATTGGAGCAACGGTAATATCAAAGGCACCATTGGTCTCTTCCGACACCTTTTCAGCGAGATTGAAGACATCAGCAAACATGTCGTTGACCTTAACAGGCTTGTTTTGATTGATCTGTGAGATGAGTGAGTTCTTCTCAAAGGTGGAGAATGTCATGTTCACCTTCTGCAATTCAGCTTCAATAGCGGGTTGCAGGTCTTCATTATATTGGTAAGTAATATGATAAACCGTTCCGAAAATCATTCCCGTATTGTGCTGATAAGGCATGGAACGCTGACAACGTACAATCCATATCGAGCCAACGATAAGAATAATAAGGAATGGAATCTGCCAATATAGTTTCTTTTTAATCATAATGTTTGTTTCTTTAGAGTTAAAAAAAAGGGACTGAATCAGAATTCAAGCAGGACATTGAACGTAGCACCAAGGCGTGACGTACCACCCCGACCATAGCCGGGAACATACCATGCCTCGCCATTTGCACCGGCTTTCTGATACAAACGAGTCTTGTAACGGACAGTCCACCCCATGCGCAACGGACCCCATATCTTGGCATCAACCCCTCCAACGGCTTCAACCCACAGCTGATTATTGCTGACGCCATTGGCTTCGTAAGGTACCTGAACATGCCAAACGGGATCGAAAGTACCGGGACTTGTCACGTCATATTTAAAAGATGTGTAGCCCAAACGGCCTCCTACAAGGAACCGATAGATGTCATGTTTGTTCTTCAAGACATTGAAATCGACACCCACACGGGCATAAGGAGCACTGGTCTTGAACCTTACACCGGTCGTTTCATCGGTTTTATCAGCCTGTCCGACACCTATTTCAACGATGGGATAGTACCGATCCTTGATGTTTACACGTACCATTGCTTCATATTGACCGTAATTGGCAAGCAAACGCATGGCAGGTCCAACCACATCTGTACCTACTGCAATACCCCGAAAGAAGGCAATGCTGTCCTCATTCACCGTCGTAACGGGCTTCCGACGTTGTGCTGAAGCTACCGAAGGAAGCAGCAGAAGACTGCTAATGACGACTAATATATAGGTGGAAATTCTCTTTCGATCCATCATAATCTACATTTGGGTTGTTGATTTCTATCCTATTTACGATCCGTCCTGTCGTTGTTGCACCTGTTATGGTATGGAAGAAGACAGGCTGACAGTCAACACTTTCAAAGTGACTGACACTGGTTTTCGCAATGGTTAACGTGTCAACAGTGGTATGACCCAGTGTGTCTGTAAAGACAAAACGCAACTTATCGCTTGCACCAGCATAACTCATAGGTAGCTGGAAAGACTTACTTCCAACCAACCGATTGACCAAAACGGTATCAGTCAGCCCATCACGGATGGCGGATATCGTAAGAGTGTCATGCAGACTGTCGCCTTTCAGCACATATTTGGCTGATACGCCGTTGGTAACAGGACAGTCTATGTCCGAGCAAGATGTGAAAAAGAAGGGTGAAAGGAGCACTGCGAAGAGCAACAGAAGCTGTATTCCACTACCTCTAAGCATCGTGAAAATGCGTGATTCTCCGTCCTTATTCGTCTCTGTTATCTGTTTGATAAACTGTTGATTCATGTTTTATTCGTTATTTAACTTCGAGGTGTAAGTCGTTCTTCATCAACTATCTATGATGACATCACCACCCCACTCCATACACTTCACGACCCTTCATGCCGGAAGAGTCGTAAGAAAGATTAGAACTCCTTCTCTATCTGATAATCATTCCTGCGTGGATTGCTCCTACTGATGAGGTCGCCAATGAAGCCGGCAAGGAAGAGTTGCGTTCCCAACAGTATGGCTGCAAGGGCTATAAAGAAGGAAGCATGATTGGAAAGAAGGTCGCCATAAACGCCATTGACGAGCATAATAACCTTCTCAACGATGAGCCATACCAGCGCAATAAAGCCAATGAAGAACACGAAACTACCCATCAGACCGAAGACATGCATTGGTTTCTTACCGAAATTAGTGAGGAACCAAAGCGTCAGGAGGTCGAGATAACCATTAAAGAAACGGTTGATTCCAAACTTCGATTTGCCATATTTGCGTGCCTGATGGTGCACAACTTTCTCACCGATACGCCCAAATCCTGCCTCTTTGGCAAGGTAAGGGATGTAACGGTGCATCTCTCCGTACACCTCAATGTTCTTTACAACATCACTCCGATAGGCTTTTAACCCACAATTGAAGTCGTGAAGATTATGCACACCACTGATCTTACGTGCCGTAGCATTGAAGAGTTTCGTCGGAATGGTCTTCGTCAAAGGGTCGTAACGCTTCTGTTTGTAACCACTGACAAGGTCGTAATGCTCCTCGGTTATCATCCGACAAAGCTCTGGAATCTCGTCGGGTGAATCCTGAAGGTCAGCATCCATCGTGATGACAACATCACCTTGGGCAGCCTTGAAGCCACAGTATAGGGCAGGACTCTTGCCATAATTACGACGGAACTTTATGCCATGAACGTTCTCGTCCTTGCTCCGAAGCTCCTCAATGATGCCCCAACTGTTGTCGGTTGAGCCATCATTAATGAATATTATCTCGTATGTGAAGCCGTTAGCTTGCATCACACGACGTATCCATGCATGTAATTCTGGTAAACTTTCTTCCTCGTTATAGAGGGGTATGATCACTGATATATCCATCGCTTGATAAATAGGTATGTCGTTTTTTCTTGTTTATTTCGTTCTTTTCTGCCCTATCCTACTCGCTTAACGGTCCTGGTCATCACGGCTGCAATAATCAAACTGCAGAAGACACCGATGATGATTGAATAGATAAAGCTCACGGATGCAAAGAAAGTGGGCTGAAGAATATCGGGCAGAGTGGATTGGAACTGATCGTAAGACAGTCCAAAATCGGTAAGTGCTTGCCGTCCTTCCTGAGATGAGAAGAGCGTTGTCATCATCCGATAGATGCGCCCGTTGTCTAAATAACTCATGTAAAGCCACTGCAAAAGGCTAAAAAGAACCGACGCATTGAAGAAAACACGCAAGCAATAAAACAGTCCTCGCCCATAGCTTATGATGCCATTACGACCCTCATCACGAAAGAGTCTGAGCCGATAAGCCACAAAAAAGGGGCTGGAAAACAGTAGTAAAGTACTGAAATGTCCTAATAACGGCAACAATGAAGCACCCAGTGTGCAAGCAAAACTCGCTACCCAAAGGATGGAAAGGTAAAAGCCATCATAGCGAGCGTATGCCGAGAGTTGTTTATATTCCTCATAAATCATGATACAAAATTACAGATTTATTATTATAAATAAGGTATAAGAACGTCTAAATTACGTTTTTTTGTTAAAAACAAGAAAAGATACTGGCACATTTGCCATTATTAAATAAATTATGTATCTTTGCACTCGCTTTCGCAATAGTGTGCAAAGTAAACATGGACAAGTCTCCTACGACCAGCTCCTTTCGAATCCCCCAGGTCGGGAACGGAGCAAGGGTAGAAGGTTGTAGCGGTGCGATAGGAATCGCTTGTCCACCCGCCTCTTTAGCTCAGTTGGCCAGAGCACGTGATTTGTAATCTCGGGGTCGTTGGTTCGAATCCGACAAGAGGCTCAAAATAATAGAATGACTAAGAACGGAGAGAAGGTGCATCGTGAGGTGTACCTTCTCTCATTTTTATGTATAAAACTGACTTATAAGGGTTTAGATATCGTCTCTAAACCAACGGTTGATAACCACGAAAGGCATAAGGAAGCGGAAAAGGAAGGGTACGGTACCCTTTCCTACACAGCATGGAAGCATCTCTAACTGTAAAATTAATTCACTCTTGCAAAACAAACGGTGCTCTTTTGCATCGTAAAAGGGCACCTTTTGCATGGTAAAAGATGCCCTTTTGATGTGTAAAAGACGCCCTTTTGCAACGCAAAAGATGCCCTTTTACAAAGCGTTTTATAACCTATTAAATATCAATATGTTACAGAGTGTATAAAAGAAGGATTCGGCTGCTTTCGTCTGTCATCAGCATTCAGATTTCGTAAAAGTATTTCAAACCGTTCGTTTCCTTATTCCTCTGCTTCTTTTTGGTTATGCTCGCCAAGCTCCAACTTAGCTATTTGTTCACGACATTGCACCAGTTTACAAATCAACTCTCTGTTGTCGCTCTTGAGTTTCTTGTTTTCTTCCACGAGACTTTTTATCCGTTCTTTCATCGAAGCAGCATCGTAATTACGCATAAATTCCTGAAACTCTTCGGTGTATTCACCGTCAACCATGTAACGTTTTTGCATGAATTGTAACGCACTGTAGCCCGACATAATCTTATCATAAGCCTGTATTTTCTTGCGCCTTCGCTGCTCTGCCTTTGTCATGTCGTGTACATCACCGTACATATCATTCTCCAATTCATCATAACTCTTCCTTAATGCCTGATAATCATGCTCTAATTGGTGCACATAGGCAGTGCGTTTCTTGTCATATTCCTTGAACTTTTCCATAGCACGCTGTGCCCAAAAAAGCTTTTCTTGGTCCTCTGTTAGGAATTCGGAATTGGGTGTTTGAGATTTAAAGTCCATATTTATGTTATTTTGTTGGCTAAAGTACATCAAATAAATCATATGGACAAATATTTCAATCGGTTTTTTACTTTTTCTCATATCATACTCGCTTTAGATGCGTTCCGTCTGTCGATAATCTTCTGAAAGTCTGATGTTATAGATGTTTCTGTCGCAAGGAGTAATATTAATTAACGCTTAAGAACGCTACTTTTCTACCCATAACAATTACCTTTGTATCGACGTTCCGCCTCTGTTTTATGCACGAAATACGGACAGATTGGGGAGGAATGTGGGAATGAAAGCTATTGATTTGTAAAATAAAAACGTATCACAACATGGATGTTTTGGTTGTAGGATTGGGGGTTATTGGCACTACTTACGGACTTGTCTTCAAACAGGCAGGACACAATGTTGAACATTACATAAGGGAAGGGAGCAGGAAGAGGAGCATAAAACGCCTCACGGTCTCTCTGCTCGATGGGCGAAAGACGACGAAAGGCATCGGGACGACAAGTGAATACACGGTACTGACATGCTCAAAACGGGCGTATGACATGATCATCATCAGCATCACACAAGGGAAAATTGCTGATGTTATGCAGGAGATAAAGCATGCTGGAATAACGGGAACGGTCCTGTTATGTTGTAATATATGGTATGACAAACAGCAGCTTCATGAGATAATGACGGGATATCATTACGTCCTTGGATTCCCTGTTGCAGGTGGTTCTCTCCGTAAAGGGGACACGGAAGAGGACATGAAGTTGGATGCTTGTCTGTTCAATCATTTCATGTTAGAGCGAGAAGACTATACAAACATCCCCAATTATCAAAATATTTACCAGTTATTTACTTCTTGTAATATCAAATTAGAGCATCCACATGATATGTTGGAATGGATATGGTTACACATGGCATTGAATGCAGCTGTCATTAGTGTGGCTGGAAAATATGGGGATATTACCAATAGTTCGGAGGCTGCTCGCAGTCTGATGCACTCGGTATCATTACTCAAAAACGTCATAAAGGTCATCCGAGAGACCACAAAGATAGTCGCTTCACGTGGTGTTACGTTGTCAAAATATTACAATGAACTATGGTTTTATAAGTTACCTGCCTGCCTTTCTGCCCATTTCATGAAACGAATGTTTGCACGAAACCAACTCACAAGAAGAATAATGGAGTTGCATGGCGACACATCCGACTTGCTTTATATCTGCAAAAGTGTCTACCAAACAGGCACAAAAGCACACGTTCCAGCACCTCAGTTCTATTCATGCATGGATGAAATCATAAAGAAAACTGGCACGATATGCGGTGATAAAATGTCGTTTTAACCCATTCCTTTTTGTAATAAAGATTACAATCGAAAAACAATAGATACTCTTTTGTAAGCCAATCTCAATCATTTTGCGCGATATTTCCATTCATATTGACGCGCAAAATGATTGATTTTGTTTGGTGAAAATAACGCTTTGAAATCGCGATATTCAGCTTGCCGATTGATAGCCTCTAAAATAAGAGAGAATTATTGAAATGTATAAGGCCGATGGTCAGGCATGATGACGCTTACACCCTATGTTTATTCACATCGTGTGATGCGTTGTTTGTATTTATTGTTGATGACAAATGGCACTCGCTCTACGGTGACATTACTCGTGTCTAAGCCTAAGGCTTGCTCGTCGTCGATACCGATGTGGCGGATGAAGCCAAAGAGATGTAGCATGAAATTGTCAGAAGCGCTCACGACAGTTGATGCATAATAGATGCGATGTAGAACGATAAAGCGGAAATCTCCGGCTATATTGTGCTTGCGAAGTGAGGGGTAGCAGCTTCGAATATCAAAGCGATGTTGCGCAATGAGGTCTTCAACAATCTGACGAAGATATAGCGTCATCAATGGATTTACACGATAACCTACGCGTATGTTGATGGCATATAATGTTTGTTCTATCAGCTCGTGGCACGTATAATTCAGTGTATCGGGCGCATCATCATTGCTGAAATGCACTAAGAAATAATGGTCGGCGCGTTTAGGTTGCTTGTTGATGATAGAATAAATGAGCTTGTCTTCTACCATATCATCGCTGTCAGACTGCCGTATATAGACAAGATTTGTGGCATATTTAGGTATGGTTTCATCTGCCTTTAGGTCGCGAATGATGTCATAATAGTCTGAAAGTTTCTTGAATTTCAAGTATTTCCGTCGAATGTTCGATGCGCGATACCAGATATACATCGTGCTACCTGCGATGAGAGCCAACATGATTGTGAACCAACCTCCATGTGCAAACTTTGTGAGATTAGCAAGGAAGAAGAAGCCTTCTATAAGGAGATAGACCAGCAAGAAGGCAATAACGAGCCAATGTGGTGTGAAGCGTTGTTTCAAATATACAGCCAACATAACCGTTGTTGTGAGCATGGTTATGGTGATGGATAGCCCGTAAGCAGCTTCCATGTGGGCTGAAGTTTGGAAGAGAAGTACGGTGATGATGCACAGAATATAAAGCAGATTATTAATTCGTGGGATATAGATTTGCCCCTTATCTACTGAAGGATACTTGAACTTCATCGTCGGCCAGAAGTTTAAATGGACTGCTTCGCTGAAGATAGTAAAGCATCCACTGATGAGTGCTTGACTCGCAATGATAGCTGCTCCGGTAGCCATGATGATACCAGGGATGAGTAACCAGTTGGGCATGATGGCGTAAAAAGGATTGATTCCCGTGTGCATGGATGCAGAATGACTAACAATATATGCGCCTTGTCCCATGTAGTTGAGGATGAGCATGACTTTAACGAAGATCCAACTTATCGTGATATTGCGTCGTCCGCAGTGCCCAAGATCAGAGTAAAGTGCCTCGGCTCCTGTTGTACAAAGGAACACCGCACCGAGAATTAAGAACCATTCGGGACTTGAAGCCAGTAGTTTTATGGCATAATATGGGTTGAAAGCTTTGATGATATAGGGGTAATCTACAACGTGAATCATGCCCAATATTCCCAAAAGTAAGAACCAAACCAACATGAATGGCCCAAAATAGGTGCCAATAGAGCCCGTTCCAAAGCGTTGAATAAAGAATACTGTTGAGATGATAAACAGCACAATAGGCACAATAGGAATATCCGTTGATAGGCCATGTAGTCCTTCTATTGCTGAGGTTACAGTGATTGCAGGCGTAATAACCCCATCAGCAATCAACGTACTTGCCCCAAGTATGGCCACAATAAATAGCCAACGATAGCCTCGTTTGCGGATTAAGGTGAAGAGCGCAAGTACACCTCCCTCACCTTTATTATCGGCTCTGAGGGCTACAATCACATATTTCAGCGTCGTTTGAAGTGTTAACGTCCAGATAATACACGACACTGCACCCAAGATATAGTTAGCATCGAAGTGAGGATTAGCCCGCAATATGGTGCGCATGACATAGAGTGGGGACGTTCCAATGTCACCAAATACAATTCCAATTGCAATGAGCAGCCCCATAGCGGTAAGCTTTTTGTGCGTAGATAATCCTGAATTCATCTTTAAATATTTTATTAATTGAGTGCAAAATTAATAGAATATATAAAATAATATCCTCTTGAAAGTTTAAAAAAGGCTAATAAGATGCATTGTGTTCTCATTGAAAACATGAATAAAACTGACATAAATGGAGTGGTGGATAGGGCAATATGTGCCAGCCTGTCAGTTGGCACGGTGTTTGTATTTGTCGTGAACAGAAAATTAAAACATTATATATTATGCAGAAAGGAAATATCGGGGTTACCACAGAAAACATCTTCCCCGTCATCAAAAAGTTTCTTTATTCAGACCATGAAATCTTCTTACGCGAGATGGTTAGTAATGGTGTAGATGCTATTCAGAAGTTAAAGACCCTTGCAGATAAAGGCGAGTTTAAAGGCGAACTCGGTGATTTGAAGGTGAATGTCAAGCTTGATGAAGAGGCAAAGACTATCACTATCAGTGACAATGGTATTGGTATGACCGAAGAAGAGATTGAGAAATACATCAATCAAATAGCCTTTTCAGGGGTTAGTGACTTCTTAGATAAATATAAAGATAATGCAAACGCCATTATTGGTCATTTCGGATTAGGTTTCTATTCGAGCTTCATGGTGAGCGATCGTGTTGACATTATAACGCGTTCTTACAAGGAAGGAAGTAAAGGATTCAAGTGGACTTGTGATGGAACTCCAGCCTATGAGATAACTGAAGTAGACAAAGAGAGCCGCGGAAGTGATATTGTTCTTCACATCAGTGATGACTGCAAAGAGTTCTTGAACAAGCAGAAGATTGAGGAACTGCTTAATAAGTATTGCAAGTTTATGGCCGTTCCAATCGTCTTTGGCAAGAAACAAGAGTGGAAAGATGGCAAGATGGTCGACACAGATAAAGACAATGTTATCAATGATATCGAACCACTTTGGACGAAAGCTCCGTCAACATTGAAAGACGAAGACTATAAAAAGTTCTATCAAGAGCTTTATCCTATGCAGGATGAACCTTTATTCTGGATTCATTTGAATGTGGATTATCCGTTTAATCTCACGGGTATTCTCTACTTCCCACGTATCAAAAATAACATTGATTTGCAACGAAACAAGATTCAACTCTATTGCAATCAGGTGTTCGTTACAGACCATGTAGAGGGCATTGTACCTGAATTCTTGACGTTGTTATATGGAGTTATTGATTCACCGGATATCCCATTGAACGTTAGTCGCAGCTATTTGCAGAGCGATGCAAACGTGAAAAAGATCTCTACTTACATAACAAAGAAGGTGGCAGATCGCTTGCAAAGTATCTTCAAAGAAGACAGAAAGGCTTATGAAGAGAAGTGGGATAACTTGAAACTCTTTATCAACTATGGTATGCTTTCACAGGAAGACTTCTATGATCGCGCAAAGGATTTCGCGTTGTTCAAGGATGTTGATGGGAAACATTTCACGTTTGAAGAATACAAAACGCTTATCAAGGATGAGCAAACTGACAAGGAAGGTTATTTGGTTTATCTCTATGCAAACAATGTTGAGGAGCAATACACCTACATAGAGGCCGCAAAGAATAAAGGCTATAACGTGTTGTTGCTCGATGGACAGCTTGATACTCCATTGGTAAGCATGCTTGAACAGAAGTTTGAAAAGTCTCGTTTCACACGCGTAGATGCCGATATTGTTGACAGACTTATTGTGAAATCAGACCAGAAACAGACTGATATCTCATCGGAAGATAGCGATAATTTGAGTCAGGTTTTCCGTTCACAAATGCCAAAACTCGATAAAGTTGAGTTCAATGTTGAAGTTCAATCATTAGGTGAAAACAGTCAACCTGTTGTCATTACTCAAAATGAATATATGCGTCGTATGAAGCAAATGAGTCAGTTCCAGCCAGGAATGAGCTTCTATCAACAGATGCCTGACAGCTTCACTTTAGTGTTAAATAGTGATCATGTGCTTGTAAAACAGGTGCTTAATGACTGCAATAATAACACAGCTGAGGCTTTGAAACCTATATTAAGTGAGCTGAAAGGCCAGCAAGCACGCCTTGCAGCACTTCGTCAGAGCCAGGATAAGAAGAAGCCAGAAGAGTTGACTCAGGAGGAGAAAGACGACTTGCAGAATACCGAAAAGGCTGTTGATGAGCAGAAGAATAAGCAAACTGAGGTGATTGAGGCTTATGCAAAAGGCAATAATGTCGTTCATCAGCTTATAGACCTTGCCCTCCTTCAAAACGGAATGCTTAAGGGAAAGGCGCTCGACGAGTTCCTAAAACGCTCGGTAGACATGATTAAATAAGATGAAAAAGCAGTCATTTCGTGTGGTAATCCCATAGGAAACAGACGATAAAATCAGTCAAAGCTCATTGCAGAATGAATCATTTCATTTTGCAATGGGCTTTTTCTTTGCTCATGCTTCTCATTTCTCCTTGTGCTCTTATTATTGCATATTATCTGTATATCGCTATCAATAATGGTATGAAAACAATTAATAAACGTTAATTGTAATATTTATTAGGGCTTTGTTTTCGGTTATTTAATAAAAAGTATTACCTTTGCACACGCAATTAAGGAAATGGCTTCGTAGCTCAACTGAATAGAGCATCTGACTACGGATCAGAAGGTTCCGGGTTTGAATCCCAGCGAAGTCACTTTTCATTGCATCCTAAACGGATGGCTTCGTAGCTCAACTGAATAGAGCATCTGACTACGGATCAGAAGGTTCCGG
>ERZ773037.856-NODE-856-length-16072-cov-3.187676_pt1 | contig 16072 bp, 14 predicted proteins | sample MGYA00511466_ERZ773037 | MGnify/ENA primary metagenome ERZ773037 (study PRJEB29015, sample SAMEA2738146) | human oral metagenome | biome: human oral; feature: human-associated habitat; material: saliva | place: China | collected 2202 ... | reverse complement strand
AAAGTTTGGATTTTTAAGGTTAAAACTTAAAGACCAACCTGCCCTCATTCATTCACAATGACAGCAACTTGCTAATCATTATTGGAAAATTTGGACAAAAAAAATAGGCTTCCCATTTAAATTTTGGAAAACCTCTAATGCTTGCTAAACTTATTTCTACAGTAATTATAAGCGATTTAAAATTAAAAGTCAAGAGGAGAATGTAGATGAAAAAAGGAATAAAAAAAGAGGTAAAAAAAGAGGTAAAAAAAGAGAGTGGAATGGGAAGGAAAGTTACAAGTAGATTTTTTGTACCATCAAAAGAATATAAAGACAATAGAAAAAAATTATTTACTGCTGTAGAGAATTTATCTATTGGAGATAGAATGTTGTTTTATGAATTATTTGAGATATTTGAAACTCATGTAGGTATTTGTAAGCAACTAATTAAAGAAATCAAAGGTGATGGAGTAATTATTGAAAAAGAATACGTTAAAGGTAGACCGACAATAGTGGCACATCCTGCTATAACTAACTATAATGCATCTACAAAAGCAATGAACACAACTGCTTCTCAATTATCTAAACTTTTCGATAAGTTAGGAGAGAGTGATAAAGCAGGAATTGACTTAAAAGAAATTTTAGGAAAAGGTTCAGAGTAATGTTAGTAGAAAAATCTATTAAATATGCTAAAGATGTATTAGCTGGAAAAGAAATTACTACTAATGAAGTTAAATGGGAGTGCCAACGTTTTTTAGATTTACTAAAAGAACAGAAAAAGAAAAATTGTAAGTATTATTTTGATGAAGAAAAACTAGAAACTATTGATAATTTACTTAAAGTAATGACAATGGCAACTGGTGTAGATGGTATCAGAGGACAAAGTGTTAATGAAACATTAGCACCTTTTCAATGTTTCTTCATAGCAAATGTGTTTGGTTGGAGATTTAAAGCAAAGAAAAAGGTATTTAAGTATCGTGAGATAACGTTATTTATCCCACGTAAGAATGCTAAAACATTTACTTGTGCTTTAATCTTCTTAATTCTAATGCTTACAGAGGAAGATTATTCAGAGTTTTATTCAATATGTATTGATAGGGAGTTATCAGGGGAGGTTAAAAAGGCTATTGTTCAATTAATAGAGAACAGTCCAGCTTTACAACCTTATTTCAAGTTAACTTCTACACTAGCAGGGAAAATTACCTGTACATTAAATAAAAATACATATCAAGCAAGGACTGCTGTAGCAAACAGTAATAACGCTATCCGTCCTGCTGCATTTATCGCCGATGAAGTTGGAGCGTTTAAAACTAAAGATAATATCAAAGCAATGGAATCAGGACAATTAAACGTAACCAACCCTCTAATGTTTAAAATCACTACTGCTTATGCAGAAGACAAAAGTATCATGTTAGAAGAACTTGATTATCTTAAAAAGATATATGCAGGAACTGAAAAGGATGAACGATTATTTGCTTTACTTTATTATGCAGATGAAGAAAATCTTTGGACGGAACACGGTTTGCAAATGAGTAACCCTTTACGTATAGAAGATAACTATGAAAGTATCAGACGTATGAGAACAAAAGCATTAAGTGTTGAGAGTGATAAAGCAGAGTATCTAACTAAACATATGAATCACTTCTTACCAACACTTAGTGGAGAAGAATACATTGATATTAATAAAGTCAAAGAGTGTATTGTACCTATGGTTGATTTTAGTGGTAGAGATGTATATGTAGGACTTGACTTAGCGTTAAGTACAGATAACTTAGCTGTAAGTGTAGCAAGCCTTGATGATGATGGAGAAACTATATTATTAGATAGTTGGGCTTTCATACCCGCAGGAAAAATGGAAGAGAAGAGCAGGAAAGAAAGAACTAACTATCGTTCACATATAAGCAGGGGTAATTGCTTTGCTTGTGGAGATGAAGTAGTAGATTATGCTTTCGTAGAGAGTTTTGTAATGGACTTAGAAGAAGAATTAAACTGTAATGTAATGGCAATAGGGTACGATATATGGAATAGTGCAAGTACTATACAGAAGCTAGAAGAAAATGGTTATTTAACGGTTGCTGTTAAGCAACATAGTAGTGTATTACACCCTACAGTTAAATTAGTAGAAGAAAAGATACTGAATAAAGAAATTCAGTTTGAAGACAATCCGTTACTTATCCAAAACTTCCAAAATGCAAGGTTAGTAGAAGATAATAACAGAAATAAATACGTAAATAGAAAGAAAAGCACTGGAAAAATAGATATGTTGATGTCTACATTCAGTGCTGTTCATTTATTAACAGAGAATGAAATACTAGGAAACACGTTTATAAGTGCTGTTTTATAGTCCTAAATAAGACTTGAAAAGGTTTAATAACGGAGGAAAGGAGGATAATATGGGAATTTTCGGAAATCTGTTTACAAGAGAAGTAAAAGAAACAAAACCAGCTTTATTTGAAGAAGTTTTTGGAGTTGCTAGTGATAGAGTTACCATTGATGATGCTTTGGAGATACCTATTGTAAATGCTTGTGTATCAAGAGTTAGTGATGTTATAGCATCTACTGACTTAAAGTTATATAAGAAAACAGATAAAGGTAGAGAAGAAGTGGAGAATGATATTAGGGTAAAGTTGCTTAATACAAGAGTAGATAATGGTTCAATCAATAGTTTCGAACTGAAAAAGCTAATGGTTAGAGATTATTTCTTAAAAGGACACTGCTATTTCTACATAAAACGTAAAGGAAATACAGTTGAAGATATAGCTTACCTAGAAAATGTAGCAATAAATCATAATCACGACCCTTTCAACAAGGTTTATACAATTCTTGCTTATGATAGGACGTTAAGACCATATGAAACACTTAGAATTACTAGAAATAGTAAAAATGGTATCAAAGGTAAGTCGATTATAGAAGAAACTGGACTACATTTTCTACTGATTATCAAAACAATGGAACGACTTCTAATGGATGCAAAACGAGGTTTCTTACCTAAAGGAATGTTCAAAATGGAGAAAAATATTAAAGATTTAGATAGAATCCGTGATGATATTAAAAAAATGTTAAGTGATAACAATAGTGGATATATCTTTATGAATAGTGCAATCCAGTATGAACCTTTAGAGAAGAAAAAAGATGTAGAGAATGAAGCGAAAGCAAACACTTCTGAATTAAATAAAATTGCTGCTATGTTCGGAGTACCTGTAAGTATTATCAATGGTGGAGCTAATGAAGAAGATAAATTTAACTTTATCAACTTCACTATCCTACCTCTACTAGCGAACATTGAGTCTAGTTTAAATAGAGATTTGCTTACTGAACGTGAACAAGGTAAATACTATTTTGCTTTCGATACAAAAGAGTTGCTTAAAGGAAACTTGAAAGAACGTTTTGAAGCGTATCAGTTGGCAATTAAGAATAACATTATGAGTATGGACGAAGTACGTGATTTAGAGAATATGCCACGACTTAATTTTGGTTTCTATAAGTTTAATATTGCAGATGCTATGTATTATAGAGATGATGACAACGATACAAATATGTTAGTCAACGTAAATACAAATACTGCTATTGACTTAAATCAAGTGCTTAATACAAAGAGTGAGAGTGGTGTAATGGACTTCAATCCGAATCATAGTAAGAGTGTTTTAAATCAAAACCAAAATATAAACTCTATTGAACAGACCGACAAAAATGTCGGTTTGCTAGATGAAACACTTGAAAATAAAGGGGAAGGTCGTGAAGACGATAAAAGGTTGAATAAGAAAGGAAAGGAGGTAAAGTAGATGAAAATTAGAGTTTTGGATAATAAAGCTATTATTAGTGGATATGTTAACGTAGCAGAGCGAATTTCCAAAAGGTTAAAAGAAAATGGTACTGAATTTTACGAAAAAGTAAAAGAAGGTGCTTTCGGAGATGCTGTAAGACGTAACAACAATATCAAAATTCTGTTAAATCATGACTATCAACGTGAGTTAGGAAATACTACTAGCAATTTAACAGTATATGAAGATAGTATTGGTTTATATGCAGAAGCAGAAGTAACTGATGAAGAAGTGGTACAGAAAGCAAGAAACAACGAATTAAGTGGTTGGAGCTTTGGTTTTGTACCTTTAAAGGAACATATCAATGAAACATATAGCGATATACCTTTAAGGACTGTAGAAAGTCTTAATTTATATGAAGTATCTATCTTAGATAACAACCATATACCAGCTTATAATTCAATGAGTTTAAATGTGAGAGATGTTGCTCATGAACCTATTGAAATTAGAAACTATGAAAACTTAAATATTACGGTTGATAAACCAAAAGAAGAGTTGCAACGAGAAGTTGACAACTCTATTTTTATTGACAAAATAGACGAATTTTTAAAAGAGAGGAACTTATAAAATGAATTTTAAACAATTAATCGAATCAAGAAATGATAAAATCACAAATTTACAAAAATTAAAAGAAATTGCTAAAACAAGAGCAATTACAGATGAAGAAAATACAAAATTTGAAAAATTAACTGAAGAAATCCGTACTTTAGATACACGTATTAAAGTATTAGAAGCAGAAGAAAGAGAATTAGTAAATGAAGAAGTGGATAAACTAGACGTATCACAAGAATTACGTGAATTCTTAAAAAACCCATCAATCTCATTACGTGCTTATGGAACAGGAGCAGGGAATGTGTTTAAAGCATCAGAAACAGGTGCTATTATCCCAAAAACATTATCAGATAGAATTATCGAAAAAATCCTAGCAGAGTCTGATGTTTTACCAAAACTAACTAAATATTCATTAACTGGAGAGCTTTTAATTCCTAAATTTGATGCATCTACATTATCGGTTGCATTCTATGAAGAGTTCGCAGAAACAGTTGAAAGTAATGCACAATTCACAAGCATTAAACTATCAACATTCCGTATTTCAGGACTATTAAAAATCTCACAAGAATTAATCCATAACGTTAAGTTTGATATTGAATCATTCTTAACTTCAAAAATTGCAGAATCATTCAGATTATTCTTAGAAAAATCAGTAGTACAAGGTGCTGTAGGTAAGTTTGATAGCTTATTTACTGCTACTACAGATAAAACACTTACTTTAGCTAAAAAAGATACATATTCAATCAATGATTTAATTGATTTACAGGTTAAATTAAAATCAGCGTTTCAATCTAAAGCTGTATTTGTAATGAACAAAGATACATTAACAATCTTACGTAAATTACAAGATAATAACGGACAATACTATGTACTGCCTGATGTAACAAGAGGTTTCGGTTTACAAGTGCTTAATACTTCAATCTTAACTACTGATTATGCACCAGCAGGACAAGTATTATATGCAGATTTATCAGCTTATGGACTATGTGCATCAGAAGAAATGAATATCCAAGTGTTAAATGAGAAATTTGCTACTCAACACGCTGTAGGGGTATCAATCCACGGTCAATTTGGTGGTAAAATCACTGACGACCAAGCGTTCGCATTACTTAAAAACAAAGAATAGGTAGGTAAGTAAGATTGACTGAAATTTGTTTAGAAGATGTAAAAAATTATTTAAGAATACTTGATAATTCAGAGGACGGTCAATTAGAGCTTTTATTAGATAGTGCTGTTGAGTATATCGCAAACCATACTGGACTAAATGAAGGTGTAGTAAGGACTAAAAGCGATATACGAACTGCACTACTAGTATTAGTTAGTGACTTCTACTGGAATAGAGATTATCAAACTGGAAATAAATATCATAATAAGTTAGTCGAAAACATTATAGAGAATAATAGAACTAACTTTATAGCATAGGAGGTACTTTATGGTTATTCAAACAGGAATGTTTAATAAGAAAGTTACCTTTATTAAATACACGGTTGTAACTAACTCTTTTGGAGCTAGAGGAAAGCGAGAAGAAACAGAGTTATTTCAAACGTATGGATATATTAGTAATTTAAGAAATAGTGAGTTTTGGGAGAGTAGACACGGCAATGATAAGAGTAAATTGCGATTGAGAATAAGATTTACACCCAAAGTGCTAGACTTAGACACTAAAACGTGTTTTGTAAAGATAGACAATAAAACATGGAACATACTTTCTATTGAGAATGTACTTAACAGGAACAAAGAATACTTGATGTATTTGGAGTATAAAGATGAGTAACATAGTCAGTGTTGAAATTGAAGATTTAGGCAACTTTGAACAATGGGTAGAAAATTATCCTAGAAAAGTATATGTAGTTGCAGAAAAGAGTGGAGCGAAAGCAGGTAGAGAAACTAGAAAGATATTACTTACAACTTCACCAGCAAAAAGTGGAAAATACGCAAAAGGCTGGAGTGTAAGAAATAAATCAACGCTAGCAGGAGGAGTAGACTTTTCTATTCATAATAAAGCAAAGCCACACTTAGTACACTTGCTAGATGATGGACACGAGATGTTTCTATTTGGGAAATATATGAATAAACGTGTACCTGCAAAACCACACTTTGAAGCTGCTAAAAGAAAGGCAGGAGATTTATTTGAACAATATCTTGACAAAGGTTTACGAGAGCTTGACTAAAGTCGGAGTACCTGTAGCATACTTCAATTTTGATACTACAGAGGATATTCAAGCTCCATTTATAATTTTTAGAAATACTAAAAAAATAGTTAGTGCAGATAGCGATATTTATTGTTACGAGCATGACTTTAATATAGAGTTTTATCACCATGGAAATGATGAAGAACTAGTAGAAAAATTCAGAGAAGCGTTGTACGGAGTAAAGAAAGTAGTGTTATACGAACAAACACCACTAGACGGAGTTATTTTATTACGTGCAACGTTTAGTTTATTAGAAGACGAAATTACAGAAAAAATACAAGAAACAGAGGAGAATGTAGTAAATGAGTAACAAATATATGTTTAATTTAAAAAATGTTCACTATTCAATCGTTACAGTAGGAGAAAACGGTGCTTTACAACATGGTGCTGTTAAGCGATTAATGGGAACTACAGAGCTTACAATGGAGTTAGAGCAAAGTTCAGAGAAACACTTTTCAGAAGGACTAGTTTACTTTGTAACAACATCAAGTGCAGGTTATAAAGGAGAGTTATCAATTTATAACGTAGATGCAGAATTTGAAAAAGAAGTATTAGGACTTAAAGAAGATAGTAAAAAAGTTCAGTACGAATCTATGTACGACCAAACAAAAGAAATTGCTTTACTATTTGAAGTAGACGGAAACGAAAAAGAAGAAAGACACTGCTTATTACGTGTTAAATTCTCAAAACCTAAATACGAATACAAAACTACTACTGATAAAGTAGATGTACCTGTATTAAAACTTTCTTATGAAGGACTTTCAAACGAAAAAGGTATCGGACGTATTAAAACGTATAAAGAAACAGATGAAGAAGTTTACAAAAACTGGTTCAAGAGTGTATATGCACTTACTGTAGAAGAATAATAAAGAAAAGGAGCTTATTACAATGGAATTAAAAATCGGAAAAAACACTTATGAAACAATACAAGTTACAGGAGATTTTCCTATCAAGTTTTATAAAAAAACAGGATATGATATTTTCGCTTTAGAAACAGATGATTTATCAATCTTAAAAAGGTATGAAATCTTATTAAATGTAGCACACGCTTTAATCGGTAGAAAAGATACAGTAGAGGAGTTCGCAAGTGAATTTACTATGTCAGATTTAATCGGAGCATACACACCTATTGTTGAGTGCTATATGGAAACTACAGAAGCTAAAGTAGAAGATAAAACAGAAAAAAAGTAACTACAAGAAAGATGACAACCCCACTTTACTTACTTAGATGTAAGCAAGTGGGGTATTCTTATGCAGATTTAAAAGAAATACCTATGAGTGTTATTCAAGGAAGTTTTATTGAACAAGGTAATGACTCATACGATTATCCACTTAAAGCAACTCAAAAAGAGATAAATATGCTTTAAGAAACATTAAATTTTAGAGGAAAGGAGGAAACCAAATGGCACTAGAAGAAAGAGGTAGACGGATAACCTTAAAAGCAGATATATCTCAATTAAAAACTGCATTTAATAAAATTAATGTACTAGCTAGAGAAAGTAAAACAGAGCTTAGGAAGATAGGACAAGCGTTGAAGTTTGACCCACACAACGTAGCTTTACTAACTCAAAAACAACAAGAACTGAATAGAGTTGTAGCACAAAACCATAAACTAATCGGAAACTTGAAAAAACAAATTGAGAAACATGTAGAGTTAGGAGAAACTAGAGAAGTTAAAAAACTAACTACTCAATTAGAGATTTTACGCTCTACAAATGAAACGTTTAAAGCTAGTTTAAAAGAAACTAAACATCTTTTAAGTAATATTGCTAGTGTTAGTGGACTAGCAAAGCTGGATAAAGAGCTACAATCAAGCAGAAGTAATTTAGAGCGACTAAATAAGGCTTTAAAGCTAGATACAACTAACGTAAGTAATCTAGCTCATAAATTTCTTGAGTTACAGTCACAAGAGGACTCTTTATTAAAGAAAACTCATATACTGACACAAGACTTAAAGAAAATTGACTTTAAAGTCAATCCACAAGGTTATTTAGAATTAAAATCTAAATTAGAACAAGCGAAAGCAGAAGCAACTCAAGTTAGATTAGAGCTTGGTAAGTTAGGTGGTGCTAAATTCAATCCTGTAATTGCACAACTTGAAAAGCTAGATAATGAAATTAAGAAAAGTCGAGAAAGTAGCAAACTACTTAAACAGGCTTTAGATATTAAACCCACTAGCTTAACAAAGAGTATGCATTTAGAAGAAACACGTACTCAACTAGATAAAACTAGAGAGAAGATAAAACTACTTAAATCTGAACTTTCTAAAGTGAATACTAATGAAAGTAGAGCAGAGTTTATTAAACTGACTGGTAAAATAGCAGAGAGTGAAAAGCACGTTAAAGAATTAATTCATAGCGTGGGAATTTTAAACGCTAGAAAATTAGATGGTGTAAGAGGTAGTTTTAGTGCGATAGGAAGTTCGTTAGATAGTAATGCACAAAAAGTAGCTAACTTTGGAAGAAACTTCACTTTTGGTTATACATTACCAGTAACATATGGAGCAAAAAAAGTTGTAGATAGCTTTGTAGAAACAGACAATGCTTTAAGACGAGTTGCAGCTGCCGCATCTGATGGAGTGGCTAGTAAATTTACAAAATCTTTTGGAGAGATTGAAGTAGCTGCTAAAAAAGCATCTGATGGAAGTGTTTATAGTATCAAACAAGTAGCTAGTGGTATGGAAGAACTAATTAAAGCTAACTGGAATCAAAAAGATGCTCAAGAGCAAGTAATCAATGTAATGAACCTTGCGAAAGTGGAAGGAATGGAGTTAGCACAAGCGACTGAAATAGTTGCAGATGGACTAGCTTCTTTTGGTTTAAAAGCTAATGAAACTGCTAGATTTACAGATGTTTTAACAACTGCATCTATTAAATCGACAACTGATATTACTAAAATGGGAGAAACGTTAAAATACGTTGCTCCGATAGCAGGTACTTTAGGGTATTCAATAGAAGACACAGCAACTGCAATAGCAATTATGGCAAGTAATGGTATTAAAGCGTCGGTCGCAGGTACTTCATTAAGAGGTGGACTAACCAACTTAGTTAAACCATCAGCAGAAGCAAAAGCAGCATTACAAAAAGTTGGCTTTAGTATGCTTGATGCAAACGGAAATACAAAACCGTTCTTACAAGTTATTTCTGAACTTAGAGAAAAAACTAATGGAATGACCAAAGCACAAAAACAACAGTTCGCAGCAACAGTTTTTGGTAAAACTGCAATGAGTGGTTGGTTAGCTATTTTAAACGCTTCAAAAGACTCAATAGATGATGTTTCAAACTCCATTAAAAATTCAGCAGGAGCTACTAAAGAAATGGCAGATCAACTGAATAGTGGTGCAGGTGGTGCGATTGAAAAATTCAAAGCAGCGTTAAGTAATGCAGCTTATGAAACAGGTAAAGCATGGGGACCAGCACTTAAATCTATAGCAGAAGGAGCTACTCAATTATTAAAAGCGTTTAACGAGTCAAGTGATGGGACAAAACGTTTTATTACTGGACTTATCGGAATTACTGCAGCTGCAGCACCAGTAACATGGGCGATAGGTGGTTTAATTTCTCCATTTATTAAGTTCAAAAACTTATTATCAACTTTAAGAACTGCTAAAACTGTAACAGAAATGGGGCAGGTTGCTAGTAAAACTGGTTTATTAGCTAGAGCGTTTGCTGTTGTACCACCTCATATGAAATTAATTGCTGGAGCAGCTTTAGTAGTAGGTGGAGGACTCTTATACTTGAAAAATAAATACGACCCTCTATTAATTGCACAAAGAAATGCAACAGAAAGTGCAAATAGAGTAGGAGATGCATTCAAAAAAGTAGGAGATGCAGCTAAAAACTTTGGAGATAAAATTAGACAATCTAGTGATGTTTTCGAAAATGTTTTTGGAACAAGTAATAAATTTACTCAAAATATAAATAATTTAGCAACTGAAACGCAAGCTGGTTTTGATAAGATTAGAAATATTTTATCTAATGCAGCAAATGCTAATAGAGAGATAACTAAACAAGAATCTCAAGAAATAGGTGCTAATTATAACGAGTTAGTAAATTCTCTTAATAGACGTGTTGAAGCAGAAAATCAAGGATATAGTCGAGTAGTACAAATCGCTAGGAATGCAGCTTCAAATAAAGCGATAACTGATGCAGCTTATGAATCACAATTTGCTTCTCATATAAGTAAAATCGGAGAAATTCATGAACAATCAAAACAAAATACTCAACAATGGTATGATAATTTAGTTGCTATAAATAGTCAGTTGCCACCTGAACTACAGTTGAATATGGATAAGATAAATGAAGTATATCAGCAAGCGTTAATACGTGATAGACAAAATTATAGTCAAAGTTCACAAGCTGCTATCCAAGCATATTCTGAAAGGTATCAAATTGAGAATGGCTTTATTTCTGATTTAAGAACTGCAAAATCAGGAATGGAAGAAGTTGAGAAACAACACCAACAACGTATGAAGGAAAACCGTGAAATAGCACGAGGAGATATTCAATTACAACGTACAATGGATGCTCAAGAAGATAAACGTTATGCAGAAGAAAAAGCGTGGCACTATAGAGATTTAGAAAGTAAATTTGATGAACATAAAATCAAACACGTGGGACAATGGTTAGCAGCTATCCAAGATAACATTCAAAAAGGTGGAGAATTAACTGCTAGTCAAGCATCTAACGTACAATCATTCCTTGCTACAATGAATACTTTACCTGAAGAAACTAGAAACAAAATCACACAAGGTTTAAAAGATGCTGGTATCGATATAGATACTTTAGGTACAAGTTTAGCATCACAAATGCAAAGGCAAGGAGTAGCTTTAAATAATCAATTTGCTGGTGGTTTATTATCAGAAAAACCGAGTGTAGATAATGCTATTAAAGTAACATTAAATTCTGTTACTGATAGTGTAAATAGGGCTTCTTTATTATCAGAAGGACAAAAATTAATGTTAACTGGACGTGATGGTATAGCAGCAGGGAAACCAGCTGTTGATACTGCTATGAATGCAATAATGGAAGGTGCAAAAAGTAAAGTTCAAAATACTAATATGTCACCAGTTGGACGTGAGAAATCACAACAATTAGGACAAGGTATTAAATCAGCAGACGGAGAAGTATGGAATGCAGCTTCACAAACTGCTAACCATGGTAAAAACGGAGCAGGAAGTGTAAGTTTCACTGGAGTTGGAGCTTCTATGACTATAGGAATGGCAAACGGAGCGAGCAATCAAAGTGGAACATTAATGAGTACTATGCGAAGCCTTGCTAGTGCAGCGTGGCAAGCAGCTAAAGCAGCTTTAGGTATTAACTCTCCATCACGTGTATTCAAACGTGAAATAGGTTACTGGATAGCTCCAGGTATTGCAGAAGGTGTAACATCTAATGCAGGAACTTTATACACTAGTATTAAAGATACAATGCTTAAAGGAGTTGAAACTGCTAAAAACTTCAATTTTTCTGAAAAATTATCAAATATGGTAGACTTCAAAACTGCAGGTAATTATGCAATTCAACATAGTGTATCTCAAAATACATCAGTTATTGATACGTTAAACGTATTAATAAACAAGGTTAACGATTTAGAGTTAAGAAGTGATGTTTATTTAGACGGAGATAAAATAGGAAATGCTACTTATAAGCGACACGAGGTAATAGATAGGAGGTTAGGTTTAGTGTGATAATTTGGAAGGATGAAACAGTGCTACTAGATACAGATATTTATAAACTTAACTTAGGTGTCTTAAACTTTGAAGATTATCAAGGAGCAAGCGAGAAGTTAGTGAAAACTGAAAGTGTTAGTTTTAATGATGACTATGTGTATCGACCTAAAACTTTTAGAGGTTACTCAACTACAATGGATGTAGTAGTTAGAGAAACTAAAAAACGAGAATTTATAAACGCTTTAAGACGTGGTAACAGGTTAACATTACCTAAAGAAAAAGGTATGTATAGAGAGTATTATATAGATGGTGCAATTAAAAAAGCAATCTATAGTATCGGATATTTAAAATTAACAGTACCTATCACTTTTAAAGCGTTTGTTTATGATAAAAATAAATATACAACTACTGTATCAAGAGGACTGATTAAGACTATTGATAATACAGGAGATGTACATGCAGAACCTATCTACAAAATAAGAGGTAATGGTACTTTGATATTTACGGTAAATGGAGATAACCAAACATTAAAAAATGCACAAGGTGGTTATATCATAAACTGTAGAAACAAGGAACAAGATGTTACTGATTTACAAGGTAATGCAAAAAACGTTACTAGTGATTATCAAGGGAACTATCCTTTATTAAATCCTGGAGAAAATAGAGTCCAGCTTATACAAGGAGATAGTTTAGAAATAGAAGTGTACTGGAGGAATATAGATTGATAATTAGATTAAATAGTGAAGCTAATTTAGTTAAAGCAACAGAAGTAAAATTAATAAAAACTAGTGATTATCAAGATACTTTGACTTTCAAGTTACCACTAGACGAACAAATCTTTGTAGATGAACTAGTAGGAGTTCGCACTAAAGTAATGAAACAAGATTATCGTGTTAAGGAGATAATCACAAAAGATAGGTTTAAAGATGTTTATTGTGAACATAAGTTCTTTGACTGTAAAAACATTATTATACCTTTTATAGATGAAGCACATAGAGCAGGAGAATCATATAATGATTTTTCAAGATACAATAGTTTACAGTCTATAGCGGGGCATCTTAATAGGATAATGAGAACAAAAGGAGATACTGAATTTAAGTTTAGTACAGAAGTTGATAAAAGTGGTGTAGTGGAATGTGATGATACACCACTTTTTGATTTGATTTTCGGAGAAAAAGGTATTTTAAAAACTTTCAATGTAGAGTTAGTTTACGATAATTACAAAGTAAAATTTGTAGAGAAACGACCTAGTAAGAATACTGAAATACTTTTCCACGAAAATAAAAATGTTAGTGAACTACAAGAAACGATAGACTTTAAAGAAATAATTACAAAATTACATATAACGTGTAAATATACACCTGATAAAACAGAAGAAGGTAGAGCAGAGAGAGAACGTTTAAGAGCAGAAAAAAGACGAGAACTGTTTAATAAAAGTCAAGAGAAGATTAAAGCACGTGAAACTAGACAAGCACAAGAGAGAGCTTTAAGAAGACAAAAACAAGAGGAAGCGTATCAAGCAAGCAGAACAGCTCCTAAAAAGACTAGAGAGCAAATTCATGCAGAGCATTTACAAAAACAGCAAGATACGGAAAACCGTATTTTAACTAATAATGCAGCTAGAAGACAAGCACGTGAACAGAAGTTTAATGAACGTGAACAACAACGTGTTAGTAAGAAACAAGATAAGGATGATTTAATCTTTAGAACTGTTTTTGTCAGTCCTTTAGTAAATAGATATGCACGACCTTATGAAGCAAGTTTAAACTTTCAAAGTAGTGAAATCAATAGTGAAGCTGCATTAATAGCGTGGTGTAATGCTAATTTATTTACAGATGAAGACACAAGAGATGTACCTTTAAGAAACTTTAGTTTTAAACCTGTAGAGGATAACTACAATGTAGATATTAATGATAGAGCAATGGTTAACTTTACAAGCATTGGAACTACCAAGATAGTACATTGTTGTAAGATTGAGTACGATGCATTACATGATAAGTACTTAAATATTGAGTTCGGAGTGCTTAATAAGAGTGCTATTAGAGAAACTATAGGTGCTTTAAATGCGAAAATATCAGAAACTAACGCTAATATCTCAAGAACTTACGATATTTTAGATAAAAACTTTGATGATTATGTTCAGAAAGAACTAGAAGCATATTCAGAGTTATTTAATATCGAAAAGGGAGAAATAGACGATACTATTAACCAACGTTTTGAAGATGCGAAAATAGAAGCAGAAAAGATTTATGGGAATATTAATACTGATATTGAAAATAAACTAACTCCTATTAGAGAAGAAGTGCGAACTACAGTAGAAGCATATAATCAACAGTTTATAACTACAAGAGAAGTTTTAGACAGAAATAAAGTAGAAGCAGATAGACAAATAAGAGAATTAAACAAGAATAAAATTGAAACAGAGAAGCAATTTAGAGAATTAAACCAAAGAATAACTGGTATGCAGGATATTTCTAATAATTCAACAGTAGTTGAGTTAAAACGATTAGTGAATGAAGCTAAAGAAACTGGAAAAAATATAAATCAGAAAGTAACTGAGTTAGAAGGTAACGTAACAAGAGAATTTAGTTCAGTTAAAGCTAAAAACGAAAATGATTTAAAAGTTATCCGGGGAGAAATAAAAACTGGTGTAGATGGTTTAACTAGTAAAATTAGTTCTCTTGAAGAATACAAAAATCAAGATGGCAGTAGAACTGAAAGTTTGAAGCAATGGGTACAACGTGATACAGCTAGCCAATTAAGTCGTGAACGAACTGAAATTACTAGAATAGTTGATGCTAAAGGTTATGTTAAAAACACAGAGTTTTCTAATAAGTTCAATGAAAATGCACAAGGTATTAATCGAAAAATAGAAGCACTTGAAACGTATAAAAATCAAGATGGAACAAGAATAAGTTCATTAAAACAATGGACACAAGAGAATACAGCTAGTCAGCTATCTACAGCGAGACGTGGAATAGAAAACTGGGTAGATGGTAAGGGGTATGCAACTACATCTGTTGTGGAAAACAAAGTTCAAGAAACAGCTAATAGTATTTCAAGAGAAATTAGAAATATTAGAGAAAGCATTCCTACAAGTGTTGGTGGTAGAAACTATATAATTGACAGCGATAAATTAACTAATATAAATTCAGGAGGGACAAACTGGGAAAAAACAGTTGAAAACGGAACATTAGTCTTTACTAAAGTTAGGGCTACTGAAAGTACTGGTATTTGGACGCAAATTATGCCGATTTTGAAAGACAATTTTCAAAATGAAGTATTGACGTGGAGTGTAGATGTTAAAGCGAGTAAAAATATTTCCTTTAACAATGTAGGACAAGAAACTAACGGTTTTAAAGGTAGAGTAGATATTACAACACAATGGCAGCGAATATCTCACACATTTACAAATAGATATACACAACACTACGCTTTTGTGTTTTATCAGATGATAGGAACTTGTTCTCCTGGAGATAAAGTTTATATCCGATTACCTAAACTTGAAAAAGGAAATGTTGCAACTGACTGGACACCAGCTCCAGAGGATAATAATGCATTTGTAAAAAATACAGAGTTTTCTAATAAATTCAACGAAAACGCACAGGGTATTAATCGCCAATTAACAGCATTAGAACAATATAAAAATCAAGAAGGTGTACGAACAAACTCATTAAAACAATGGACACAAGAAAATACAGCTAGTCAATTAAATTCAACAAGGCAAGGTATTGAACGTTGGGTAGATAACAAAGGGTATGCTACAACTTCTGTAGTAAATAATAAGGTTCAAGAAGCAACAAATAGTTTTAGTCGAGAAATCAGTAATGTTAGAAATAGTATTCCAACTAGTGTAG
>ERZ773037.855-NODE-855-length-16074-cov-50.751170_pt1 | contig 16074 bp, 14 predicted proteins | sample MGYA00511466_ERZ773037 | MGnify/ENA primary metagenome ERZ773037 (study PRJEB29015, sample SAMEA2738146) | human oral metagenome | biome: human oral; feature: human-associated habitat; material: saliva | place: China | collected 2202 ... | reverse complement strand
GGTCCATGAGGCGTCCGGCGCGGGCGAAGCCGACGCGCAGCTTGCGCTGGAGCATCGATGTGGAGCCGAGCTGTGTCGAGACGACGAGTTCGGCGGCCTGCAGCAGGTCTTCGAGATCGTCTCCGATGTCTTCGGCGACCTTGGTTTCCTTCTTGTCCGGTACGACGTCGTCGCGGTAGTGCGTCTCCATCTGGCTCTTGACGTGCGCGACGACCTGGTGGATCTCGGATTCGGAGACCCACGCACCCTGGACACGCATGGGCTTGGACGCGCCGGCGGGCAGGTAGAGGGCGTCGCCCTGGCCGATGAGCTTCTCGGCGCCGGGCTGGTCAAGAATCGTGCGCGAGTCGGTCAGCGATGACGTCGCGAACGCGAGGCGCGAGGGGATGTTGGCCTTGATAAGGCCCGTGACGACGTCGACCGAGGGGCGCTGGGTAGCCAGGACCAGGTGGATACCGGCGGCGCGGGCGAGCTGCGTGATGCGCTGGATGGAGGCTTCCACGTCGCGCGGTGCGACCATCATGAGGTCGGCGAGCTCGTCGACGACCACGAGCAGATACGGGTAGGGGTGCAGCGTCCGGTTCAGGCCCGGCTTGGCCTGCACCTGTCCGGCGGCCACCGCCTTGTTGAAGTCGTCGATGTGCTTGAAGCCGTAGTCCGACAGGTCGTCGTAGCGCGCGTCCATCTCCTTGACGACCCATTCGAGGGCCTCGGCGGCCTTCTTCGCGTCGGTGATAATGGGCGAGATGAGATGCGGGATACCCTCGTAGATCGTGAGCTCCACGCGCTTGGGGTCGACGAGGATCATGCGCACCTGCTGAGGCGTCGCACGCATCATGATCGACGTGATCATGGAGTTGACGAAGGAGGACTTACCGGAGCCGGTCTGGCCGGCCACGAGCATGTGCGGGGTCTTCGCCAGGTTGGTGACGACGTATCCGCCCTCGACGTCCTTGCCGACGCCGACGACGAGAGGGTGATGGTTACGGCGGGCGGCCGCGGAACGCAGGACATCGCCGAGGGCCACGTTTTCGCGGTCGGCATTGGGAATCTCGATGCCGATGGCGCTCTTGCCGGGAATCGGCGCGAGGATGCGCACATCGGCCGAGGCCACCGCGTAGGCGATGTTCTTCGACAGGTTCGTGAGCTTGTCGACCTTCACGCCGGCACCGAGGACGACCTCGTAGCGGGTGACTGTCGGGCCGCGCGAGAACCCCGTCACGCGCGCGTCGACGTTGAAGTCCGCGAAGACCTGGCCAAGAGCCGCGACGACCTGGTCATTGACCGCCGAGCGCGTCATGTGGGGCGGGCCGGAGACGAGGAGGTCTTCCGACGGCAGGGTGTAGGTGATCGAGTCGTCGAGGTTGGGCTGGAAGGCCCCCTCGGGCTCGTCCGTAATCGGCGGGGGCGCCGGCTCATCCTCGGGTTCGGGTTCGGGCACGTGCGCTGGTACTTGCACGGGAGCCGGGGCCACGGCGGGACGCATCTGCGTGAGCATCTCGGTGGGTGCGTCGGGTGCCGAGGAACGAGGCCGGGGCGTGGGCGCCTGCGCCGCGATCGCTCCGGACTCGAGAAGGCGCGTCTGGTCAGCCGAGTCGGAGTCGGTGGCCTGACGGAAGGACTCGTCCCCATCGTATTCATCGAGGAACGCATCGTCGCCAGCCGCGAGGTCCTTGCGTGACTTGCGGCGAGCTTTCTTCGCGGGGTCCTCCGCGTCCTTGTCTGCGGGCTCAGTCTCTCCCTCGGGGCGCTGTCCGCTGAGGTGTGCAGCGAGGTCACGCAGGCGCGCCGGTACGTCGGCAACGGCCGTGCGGGTGGCCAGCAGGATCGAATAAGCCAGGAGCAGGAGCATGAGTGCACCAGCTCCCCAACCGGACAGGAGCAGGGCGAGAGGACGCGCGACGAACCATCCGATGAGGCCACCCGCCGCCTCGATTCCGGGGTCGTCCGCGATACCAGGGTTGCCGCGCGAAATATGCACGAGGCCCGTCAGCGCTGCGGTGATGCCGATACCCCCAGCAATGTGGTGCGGCAGAGCCGAGCGTCCAGATCGGGCGGTCACCAACTCAACGGCCAGTGCGATGAGAACCAGAGGAAGCACGACTGAAAAAATGCCGAACAGTCCCGCGGAGGCATGGTGGATCGCATCCCCGGCCTCGCCGGAAATCTGGAACCATTCACGCAGCGCGATCACGATGGCGGCCGCAACCACGACGAACGCAGCGGCATCGCGCTTCACCTGCACGTCGGTGGCCTTCCACGCGCGCAGGGCACCAATTCCCGCGCGGCCAACCGCGGAAAAGAAGCGGGCCAGGAAACCCGGCTGCGTCGGTTCGGGCTGGGGCACCTGCGCAGACCGAGACGAGCCTCCCTTCGTGCGCGGGCGCGCGGGAGCCTTACCGGACGAGGAGCGTGGAGACGATTGTGCCATGATCGTTCCACCATATCGCCCGCCGCGGCCCGACTGAGCCAGGCGCGCCGCGCAAGATCAGCGCAGGATGTTCGTAACGACTCCCGTTTCGAGCACGTTCTCAACCTGATCGCGCGTCGGAACGGGCAGGGCAGACTCGTGGGAAACTGCCAGCGCAGCGCCCGCGTTCGCCATGAGGCACGCGGTCTCCAAGTCGTAGCCCATCACCAGGCCGGCGCACATCTCGGCGATGTGCGTGTCGCCCACGCCCGCGGTGTCCGCGATGGGCGTCTGGAAAGCGGGGATGGAAATGACCGGAGCATCGGCGAATTTCTGCAGCTCGCAGCCCCGCTCCCCAACCCGACGGACAGTCGCCGCGTCGGGACGCATGTAGGTGCGGATCGTGGCGCCGGGACGATTGGCATCGAGAATACCCGCCAGCGTCGAGGCCTCCCAGCTGTTCATCGTCACCACGTCCGCACGCGCGAAGATCGTCTCCCACGCCTCGACGGGGACCTGGGCGACCGCGGGCGACACGGACACAACGAGGGTGACGTCAGGCGGCAGGGCGGCGGCCCACTCACTCAGCTCCGAGGCGGCATGCGCGCTCGTCATATCCGAGGCGGCCACGTGGACCACATCCCCGTCGCGCAATTCGATGCTCGCCAACGCAGCGCGCGACGGCTCCGACTCGACGCCCGCCGTCACGACTGAGCGCATCGATCCGTCCTCGACGATCAGCTGGATGACAACGCCAATGTCACCCACGAGCTCGGGAGTCAGCACCTCGACACCCGCTTCGACCAACTGCTGACGCACCGCGAAGGAGTTCGGGCCCGTCCCCAGAGGTGAGGCCGCAGCCGTCGGCACTCCCATCGCAGCAGCGGCGCACAGGGTCGTGAACCCACCGCCCGGACGCGAGCTGGCCGCATCCGCGTGGACGGATCCCCCTCGCTCCGGCATGTATGCGATGTGCATCGGCAACACAAGCGCGACAGAATGCGTCGAAATGAAACGACCCGACACGAATTTTCCTTCCTTCAAGCGCGCGCTACCGCCCAGCACGCCACGGCCTCGTCGATGAAGACAGTCAGCCTACTGCTCGGTCACGACCGGAACGATCATAGGACGACGATGCAGGCGCCGCGCAACCCAGCGACCGATCACGCGACGCATCGCCTGCTGCAGGACATAGGGGTCCTGGCCGCCGGGGGCCGCAGCATCCTTGAGCGCCTGGGTAACGTCGGGGAGGATCTCTTCGAAGACCGAGTCGTCCTCGGCCATGCCGATCGCACGGATCTCGGGACCGGCCAAGACCATACCCGAGTCGTGCTCGACGACCGCGAAAATCGAGATGAAGCCCTCCGAGCCCAGCGTACGGCGCGTCTCCAGTTCGTCCTCGGAGATCTCTCCGATCGACCGGCCGTCCACATACACGTACTCGCACGGCACGACGCCCGACACGCGCGCGACACCGTCCTTGAGATCGACCGTCACCCCATCCTCCGCCAGGACAACGTTCTGCGGATCCATGCCGGTCTTGACGGCCAGCTGGCCGTTACCCACCAGGTGGCGAACCTCGCCGTGAATGGGCATCACGTTCTTGGGCTGGACGATGTTGTAGCAGTAGATGAGCTCGCCGGCGCTCGCGTGGCCCGACACGTGCACCTTCGCGTTCTCCTTGGACACGACACGCGCACCCAGACGGGTCAGGTCGTTGATGACGCGGTACACGGAGTTCTCGTTACCGGGGATCAGCGAGGAAGCCAGCACGACCATATCGCCGGGCTCGATCGTCACCGTGCGGTGGGACCCCACCGACATGCGCGACAATGCCGCCATCGGCTCGCCCTGCGAACCGGTCGCCATGTAAACGCGCTCGGAGGGAGGCAGCTCACTAATGCCCTTGAGATCCACAATGAGTCCCTCGGGGATCGACAGGTAGCCCTTCTCCTCAGCAATGCGCATGTTGCGCTCCATCGAGCGGCCCACGAAGGCCACGCGACGCCCGTGGTGGGCCGCCGCATTGATGACCTGCTGGACACGATGCACGTGCGAGGCGAAGGAAGCGACGATGATCTGGCCGGTCGCCTCACCAAAGACCTGGTCGAGGACGGGGCCGATCTCGCGCTCGGGCGTGATGAAGCCGGGAACCAGCGCATTCGTGGAGTCCACCATGAACAGATCGACGCCTTCCTCGCCCATGCGAGCGAAGGCACGCAGGTCGGTGAGGCGACGGTCCAGCGGCAGCTGATCCATCTTGAAGTCACCCGTGATGAGGACATTGCCCGCGTCCGTGCGCACGAAGACCGCGAGCGCGTCGGGGATCGAGTGGGTGACGGAGACGAATTCGAGGTCGAAGGGGCCGACGGTGAGGCGATCGCCCTCGGCGACGACGTTGAGGCCCGGGTCGGGCAGGCGGTGTTCGCGCAGCTTCGGTGCGACGAATGCCAACGTGAGGTCGGATCCGTAGATCGGAATGTCGCCTCGCAGCTTGAGCAGGTAGGGCACGGCACCGATGTGGTCCTCGTGCCCGTGGGTGAGGACGAGGCCGACGACGTCGTCCATGCGATCCTCGATCCAGGAGAAATCCGGCAGGATGAGGTCAACGCCGGGCTGTGTTTCCTCGGGGAATAGAACGCCACAGTCCACGACCAGGAGCTTGCCCCGGTACTCGAGGACGTTCATGTTGCGGCCGACCTCGCCGAGACCTCCCAGCGGGATCACTCGCAGTGCGCCCTCTTCCAGGGGCGCGGGTTCGCTGAGGTTGTCGTACAAAGACTTCATGATGCCAGTCTGCCACGTTGGTGCCTCTTTGCCCGCATCGGGGGCCACGTTGGATAGGTCGGTCCCCTCACATTTGGCGCGTTCAGGGGTGTTCGTGGGTCACTGGTCGCGCAGGTGCCCGTCTTCCATGGTGTAGCTGCGGTCGGCGAAGTGGCGGGCCTCGGCCTCGTGGGAGACGACGAGGACGGCGGCGCCGGCGTTCGCGGCGTCGCGCAGGAGGGTCAGGACTGCGGTCGCGTTCGCGCTATCGAGGCCAGCTGTGGGCTCGTCCGCCAAAACGATGGAGGGTTCCATGAGGAGGGCGCGCGCAATCGCCATGCGGCGCAGTTCCCCGCCCGACAGCTCGGTGGGTTTGGCTTCGGCCAGGTCGGCCAAGCCTACGGTAGTCAGCAGCTCGCGTCCACGCGCCGCGGGCGCCTCGTCCCGGCTGTAGAGGACTGAGGGCAGCAGGACGTTATCGAGGACCGTCAGGGCGCGCAGCGCCGTATTCCCTTGGGGGACGAGGCCGATACGCGCGTTGCGCAGGCGGGAGCACTCCTCGTCGCGCAGCGAGTACAGATCCGTCCCCTCGACACGCACGTGTCCGGCCGTGGGCGTGAGAATGCCGGCGAGCATGGTCAGCAGAGTGCTCTTGCCGCTCCCCGAGTGGCCGGAGATGACGGTCAGCTGACCCTCATCCAGGCCGATATCCAGCGGGTGGACCGCGGTGAAGACCCGCCGTCCTCCGCGCGCCCTGGCGAACTCTTTCGACAGACCCGTTGCTTCGAGGATCATGTCACTCCCCTTCCTTCAGGGCCAGGCTGGCATCCATTGTTGTCACGTACCGCAGCGCTATCCACGAGGAGACGAGGGCGACGATGCCCACCGACGCGAGCGCCCCCAGCGCCAACGCCGCCAGCACCTGCACGGATGGGACGAGGAATCCGCCTCCCAGGCTCTGATCGACGAGGCCGGAGAAAGACACGAGGAGGACACCCGAGATGATGATGCCACCGATGCCTCCGAGGATGTTGACGCCGAGCGCCTCGCGGATGATGATGCCGGAGATCATGCGCCGGTGTGCTCCGGCGGCGATGAGGGTGGCAAATTCCCGCCTGCGTTCGGCGATCATCAGGACGAACAACAGGGTGATCATGAGCAGGCCGACACCCCACGCGACGCCAATGAGGACGGTGACCGTGCGCGACGTCGAGTCCAGCGATTGCGCGATACCGCTGACCATCCTCGTCGAGGTGGCAACCGCCACCCCTGGCACCTGCTGCTGGATCTGCGCCGCCACGGCCTCGGCGTCATACCCGGGCTTTACCTTGACCATGACCGAGGAGATAATGCGGTCCGTCTCAAGCGTCGAGTACTTGTTGAGGCCCTTGCGCAGCGAGGAATCGATGACCTTCTTCGCGGTCTCAAAGTTCATATAGACGGCATTATCGAGGGTCGATCCGGTCGCATCAAACTGGCCGACGACCCGCAGCGTGTTGTCGAAGAGCTGGAAGTTGTTCGGGTCGTTGGCGAGCACGTTGGCTCCGACGATCACCTCGTCGTCTCCCAGTTGCGTGCGCCCCACCGCATCCCTCATCCACGGCTGGATCGTGAAGTCGGTGGCGGGATCGTAGGCGATCACCTGGTAGCGGCCCGAGCAGCAGCTCGCCCTCGCCGAGGCCAGGAAGAGCTGGGAGGATGCGGCCTCTACCCCGTCGACGGCGGCGACCTCATCACGAGTCGCCGCATCCATGTAGAAGTATGAGGGCTCGGCGCTCACAAGGAACGTCTGTGCGTCAAAATCGGTATCGGCCTCGGCGGGGGTGACCATGATGTCGGCTCCCAGGCGCGACTGGACCGTGCGCAGGCCGTGTTCGATCCCCTGGACGATAAGGGTCCCTCCGAAAATCGTCATCGTCATGAGCATGGAAAAGAGGACGAGGGTCCCCGTCCGGACGGGGTACCCGCGCAGGTTCATCCACGGAAGTCGTGAGCGCGACAGCATGACGTCATTCCTCCTTGATCGTTGTCCTTAGAGCAGGACCGTTTTCTGTCCGCTGACCACGCGGCTGACCCGAGCGAGGGCGAGGCGCGTTCCCACGATCCCCACACAGGTGACTGCGGCTATCGATACACCGGCGAGGGGCAGTGACGTCCCGGGGGCGGTGAGGACCTCGAGGAGGCTTCCATCACCCACAACAGGTAGGGCAAGGGCTATCAGCGCCACGCCCACGAGTGCACCCACCGCGTGGAGTAACGCGGATTCACCCAGCATGACGCGGTTGATGATGCCATGCGATGCCCCGATCGAACGCCAGACGGTGAGTTCGGCGCGTCGTTCGTTCATGAGACTCACCTGTACGACGACGAGAGCGCCGAGCAGCACCAGCCAGATGGCGCTGAGTACACCGATCGCGAGCCCACGGTGCGATCGAATGCCCGAGGCAGTATCGACGAGGGCCTCGTTGCTGCGCACCGCGGTCACCTTGCGCACGTACAGGTTGATCCAGTTCGTCACGCTCTCAATAGTGTCACTGTCAGACGTACGTACGAGCGCTGCCGAGTAGTCGGCGTGCGGGTCAACGGTGGCATCAATGTCCTTCCCCGCCGCGCGGGCATCGGCGACGATGTCGGAGAGCGTGTCCATGCTGACGAAGACGGCGTTATCCAGCTCCGAGCCAGTGGCGAGCAGATGCGCGTTAATCGGGTGCTCCTCGCCAAAGACTGAGAGGGTCTGCCCGTCCGCCCCGGGGACAGCACTACCGACCGCGACGCTCCCGCGGGGCAGGGACGCCCGCTCCCCCTCGCGCATCCAGGGACCCAGCACGAAGTCCGTCTCCGGCTCGAAGCCGACGATCCACCGCGTGGATCCGTCCTCCAGCGTCTCTGAGACGTACAGCTGGTGAGATACCGAAGCGATGTCCTCGTTCGAGGACATGCGCGCCAGAGCGGAGCGCGGCTGGTGGCAGCCCACCGGGGTTCCGAGCATGAGCAGTCGCTTCTTGTCCACCTGATTCAGGCAGCTCGTCGGGTAGACGACGAGGTCAGCGCCGAGGCGTCGCTCGGCCAGGGATAACTCATTCCTCGCGGCAGTGACAAGAATGGACCCTCCAAAGACGCACGCCGCCTGCGCGAGCGCGAGAAAGAGGATGACAACGGACCGGAGCGGATGCGCCCGAACGTTCGCAAGAGGAACGCGGCGCAGGGACAGGGTGCTCTTCATCGGGTCCCCTCGCCGGTCCCCGCAACATCGATCCAGAGGGCGGGGCGAACCCCGTACTGCAGATCGACGTTTGCCCCGCTGAGCGACGGCGTGCCCGAGGCATCGACGAATTGCGTGGCGAACCCGTAGGTTCCGGGAGAACGCAGCCACCAGTCGGTGGTCCCATCCTCGGACACGCTCAGGGGCCCCTCGGCGGCGTGCTGGGTGGCGAGAGCGGCACCGATGTCGCTGCGCGCAGCCGCGGTATTCAGGTAGATAACGCTCTCGGTCTCGCTCAGCGCAAAGACGCGGTCATCGGTAGCGGCACCACCACTCGCACCGGTGATGGACTGATCCGCGTTCTCGTTATGCACCGTCTCGATGAGGCCACGCTGAACGGGGGCGAACGCCGCCTCGTAGAACTCGCCATTCATCCAGGCGCGCAGATCGGAGTTTTCCCACGTGATGTCCTCGAAGGGCACGTGGTGATACTGGCGGGCCTCCAGAACATCGGCGCTCAGCAGCAGGAGCTGGCCGTCAATCTCATCGAGCACGATCCACCGAATCGGCTCGGCCCCATTGGACGTGTCGCCATCTTGCTCGTAGGAGCCAAACTCGATCGTGTCGCCCTTGGACACGCGGCGGTACGGCAGCGCCGGATCGACATCAACGAGGGCCTGCGCGCGCTGCGCAGCATCGCTGTAGCGTCCCAACGAATGAAAGATCTCGTAGGCGCCCTGAGCGTCCCCGGCCTCGTCGAGGGCGACGGCCTGACGGTAGCGCATCGCGTTGCGCACGACGACCGTCAGAGCGATAGCAAGAGAGAGCACAAGGAGAACCGCGCCAATGCGCACGGTTTTCCGTCGAAGTAGGGCCCTCACGCCGCCATTGTCTCCCATCTGGGCATCTCCGTCAGGCGGAGATCTTCTTGTCCTTCTTGAAGGACGCAACCAGCGCCCCAATGCCACTGCCGGCAACCAGGACACTCATGATGCGCACAAAAGGCTGGAAAACCGTGTGGCAGCGCATCGTCTTCATCATGCACAGCGGGCAGATGCCGCCGGGAATAAAGAAAACGACGACGCTGGCGATCACCGCGAGCGCGAGCAGGGCCAGGCGTACGGGCTTGTTCTTGACGAGGGCTGAGGCGCCGTAGAGCGCGATGAGGCCAACTGCGCTGCCGGCCACCATGTTCTGACACTGATGACAGTGCATCCACGTGCCGTCAGGCTTGGGCTCACACGCAGAAAAGACGGTCACCCCTCCGGCGAGCAGCAGCGCACTGAGGGCGGCAGGAACCAGGGGGATAATAACGTCCTTCTTTGCCACGGCATCCATTCCTTGCAGACACAGTCAGTGTTGGCGAACTTTACTAAGGTATATTAAACCTTCATTTCAGGCACCGTCAACGATCGCTATCCGTTCCTTCATATGCCAAGAAGAGACACGTCACCCCCGCCGGTTCTCGACGGGGGCGATATGAATCAGCTCAGGCCAGCAGTATCAGAGCAGGCCAGCGGCGCACAGGGCGCGGCGCAGCGCCGACACCTCGTCGTCGCTGATCCCGACCATCGGCAGGCGCACGGCCGGGCTATCGATGACACCCTGAAGCCACAGCGCGTACTTCGCCATGACCGCCCCCTGGCCACCGCCCATGATGGCGTGCACGAGGGGACGCAGCGAGTACGACAGCTCGCGGGCCTCCCACACCTGGTCGGAGTCAAGCAGCTCGATCATGCGGCGGTAATGGGCAGAGGCCACGTGCGTCACCACCGAGATGAAGCCCGAGGCCCCACCGGTCATCCACGCGAAGTTCAGGCCGTCGTCGCCCGAGTAGTACTCCAAGCCCGTGCGGTGCATGCGCTCCACACCGGTCTCCACGTCGCCCGTCGCATCCTTCACGCCCAGGATCCGGGGGTGTTGAGCGAGGATGTCGAGGGTCGCGTCAGAGAATGCGATGCCCGTACGACCCGGAATGTCGTACAGCATGACGGGCAGGTCGGTCGCATCCGTCACGGCACGCACGTGCGCACGCAGCCCCTCTTGGGAGGGACGGTTGTAGTACGGGGACACGATCAGCAGACCGTCCGCCCCGTGCTCCTGAGCGCCCTCGCCGATACGCACCGCGTGCGCCGTATCATTCGAGCACGCGCCGCACAGGATGAACGCCCGATCACCCACGGCCTCACGCACAGCGTCCGTCAGGTCATTCTTCTCCGGCTGGTGCGTCGTCGGCGACTCGCCCGTCGTACCCGACAACAGGATCGTGTCACATCCCTCGTCCACCAGCTTGATCGCCAGGCGCTGCGCGGACGGCAGATCAATATCACCGGTGGCGGTCATCGGCGTGATCATGGCGGCCGCGAGGGAACCGAAGCGGCGAGGAGGAATGTTACTCATGCGCTCCATGATACGCAGGCCTCCGCACCGATGGGCACAACCGACTCCGACATGGACAGACAGCACAGCAGCTCGCCCACGCGGAATCGATCGCGCCGTAGGCCCTTAGTCGCGATCCGCCCACCACATGTGCTGCGTCAGCCCATCGCCCAGCACGCGTACCGCGCCGGAAGGCTCGAAACCCGCCGACGTGTAAAAACGCTGACGCTCCTCATCGTCGACACCTAGCCACACGCGCAGCTGGCCACTCGTCAAGTCGGCAACAGCCGCCAGCAGGCGCGACGCGTGTCCCGAGCGCCGGAAGTTCTTCTCCACCGTCAGCTCGTACACCTGCGTGGCGGCCACCGCACCGTCGCCCGGCTCAGCGCAGTCAGCCGAGGTGGCCCCGGCCTCGTCGTCGGAGCCAGAAAGAGCGCGCGAGGCGGCGCTCAGGGCCGCGTACGTGACCGCGGCGTTCGTCGCGGGACCGCCGGCGGCCATCGTGAAGTCCGTCGACGTGACCTTCAGTAACGGGTCCGGCACGTGGTCGAGGCGATGCAGGACATCCAGGGTCGTGAGTCCGGCGAAGAGTGCAGTCATGGGGACATTGTCGCACCCGGTGGCAGCGTGAGACGGGATGGCCGCGGCGCTCGCTGACAGGCGCGCGCACACTGTAACATAGTGAACAACGACACTCATCGACTCCTCCGGATCGCAATGCACCTGCTCGACGCCCTGAATAACTCCCTGCCCGAGGTCTTCCGAGCCATTGACCTCATGGGCGTGCTCCTCAATGGCATCCTCGGCGGCAAGGTCGCCCGAGAACGCAACTTCGATGCCGTCGGCTTCTGCATTCTCGCGATCATGACGGCGCTCGCGGGCGGCATGATTCGCGACCTGCTCCTGACCACGCGCACCGGCGCGCCCGTGGCCATCACCGACCCCTACTACCTGTGGTTCGCGATCATCGGTGCGCTCGTGGCGATGGCTTTCCGCATGGATTCGCGCGCGTGGTCGGTGCTCCTCGTCATCGCCGACGGCATGGTGTTGGGCTGTTGGAGCGCGACGGGCGCGATCAAGACCCTCGACGCGGGGTTCGCGATCATGCCGGCGATCCTGCTGGGCATCATGACGGCGATCGGCGGCGGCATGGTCCGCGATATTTCGGCCGGCCTGGTCCCGCGCGTCTTCGGCGGCAACAACCTCTACGCGACCCCGGCGTTTGCGTGCTCGCTGGTGACGGTTGTGTTCTGGTACATGGGCCAGCCGGTCCTCGGCATGGGTGCCTCGATCATCGTGGGCCTCGTCTTTACGGGGATGGCGCACTGGCGTCGCTGGAGGCTCCCGCAGACCCGCGAGTGGACCATCACTCTCACATACTCTCAGTTGAAGGCTTTGCGTCGGGGCAGGCGTTAGTATGGCGGTGTGACTCCCCAATCAACACCCCTTTCTTCTACTCCCGCCGAGTCGGCACCCGCCTCGGGGCGTAAGCGTTTCAAGACGTGGCACCTGTCCATGATGGCCCTGGGCCTCGCGATTGGTGCTGGCTTCTTCCTGGGCACGGGTTCCGCGATCCACCAGGCCGGGCCCGCCGTCATCGTGTCCTATACGGTGGCCGCATTCATCGTCGTCTCGGTCATGCTGGCCCTCGCGGAGTTGGCCTCGTCCCTGCCGACGACGGGTTCTTTTTCTTCATACGCGGAGGCCGGGATCGGCCGCTGGGCAGGCTTCACGATCGGGTGGCTGTATTGGGTCATGCTCATCATGGTGTCGGGCCTGGAGGTGACGGGCGCGGCGACGTTCTTCGTCGGCTGGTTCCCGGCGGTCCCGCAGTGGGTGGTGGCCCTCGTTATTGTCGTCGTTATTGGCGGCATTAATCTGCTGGCCGCCGGTCAGTATGGCGAGATCGAGGCCTGGCTGTCGATGGTGAAGATCGTCGCGATCATTGCGTTCCTATGCGTGGGCGTGTACCTGGTCGCGCGCACGGTGATCGTCGGCCCCCTGCCCGGCCACGAGGGAGTGTGGCAGAACATCTCGGGACATAACGGGTTTATGCCCAATGGCCTGTCGGGCATCGCGGTCGCGCTCCTGGCCGTCATCACGTCTTTCGGCGGCCTGGAGATCGTGACGATCGCCGCAGCCGAAGCCGAGGACTCGCGCGCAGCGATGAGCAGCGCGATCCGTTCGGTTGTCACCCGTATCCTCGTGTTCTATGTCGGCTCGGTCATCCTGCTGATCGCGCTGCTGCCGTGGGACAGCGATTCGATGAAGACGAACGCTTTCGCAGCCGTCCTCGAGATGGCTGGGATCCCTGCGGTTGGCACGCTCATGAACGTCATTATCTTCATGGCGCTGATCTCGGCGTTCTCCGCGAACATCTACGCCTCCTCGCGCATGGCCTACTCGCTGTCGGCGCGCGATATGGGTCCGCGCTGGCTGCTGGGTGCTTCGGCGTCCAACGAGGCTCACGCGCGCTCGGTTGTCGCGGCCGCCCTCGAGGACGATGAGGCCGTCCTGGCCTCCGAGATGGAGGGCGACATCGAGGCGGGGCGGACGCCGAAGCGCGCGGTCGGCCTCGTCGTGGTTCTGGCGCTGCTGGCGGTCCTGGGCAACTGGTACCTGCCCGGCTCGATCCTGACGATGCTCATCAACGCGATCGGCATGGTCCTGCTGATCGTGTGGACGTTCATCATCATTTCGCTGATGCGCCTGCATCCGTCGCTGGAGCGCTCAGGCTCTCTCGTGATTCGTATGCCCGGGTGGCCGTGGCTGCCGTGGCTGGTGCTCGTTGGCTTGGGTGGGATCGGTGTCCTCATGCTCATGAGCGACGAGGGCCGGGCTCAGCTGGTCTCCATGGGCGCGCTGACGCTCATCATCGTGGCCGTTTACTTCGTGCGTCAGCTGGTGAGTTCGCGCGCCACCAAGTAGTTATCCACAGGCGCCGCCCGCCGGGACGCAGATGCCGGCGGGTGGGTGCATCATGAGGGCACCCCGGGTTGGTCGGGGTGCCCTCATTGTGTGGGCGTGAGAGAAGGGATCGGGCGCATGGCACGCAAGCGACGCAGGAGCCTCGGGGACACGGTTGTCCTGCTGGCGATCGTCGCTGCCCTCGTGTGGGCGTTCGCCCCCGGAGTGGGGTGGGACCTGCTGGGCCTGCGCTCGCGCCTGGGGTGGCCTCCGCTGCGCAGCGGGCAGGCGCTGTCCTCCCTGCCGGATAGCGAGGCGGCCCGTCAGCTCCGCGAGCTCACGGTTCGAGAGTCGGTGAATGACCCCGACGCTCCCGCCTATGACCGCAGCGGCTATGGGCAGAGCTGGGCGGACACGAACCACAACGGTTGCGACACTCGAAACGACATTCTTGCCCGCGACTTGGCGCGCCCCACCTTCAAGCCGGGCACGCACGACTGTGTGGTCCTGTCCGGCACGCTCGCCGAGCCCTACACGGGGGTCACGATCGAGTTCCAGAAGGGAGAGAAGACCTCGTCCCTCGTGCAGATCGACCACGTTGTGGCTCTCGCGGACGCGTGGCGTTCGGGCGCCTGGCGGTGGGACGCACAGCGTCGTTTGGAGTTCGCCAACGATCCGCAGAACCTGCTCGCGGTGGATGGGCAGGCCAACGAGGACAAGTCGGCGTCCTCCGCGGACCAGTGGCTGCCGCCGAATCGGGCCTTCCGCTGCGACTACGTGAAGCGGCAGATCGCCGTCAAGAGCACATACGGGCTGAGCGTGACCCGCGATGAGCAGGATGCGATGGCTGAGCAGCTGTCAATCTGTTCGGAGTGAGGAGAGAGAGGGGGAAGTTCTGCGTGCTTCACAAGTGCAGCGCGCAATTCTGACCAACAATTTCCAGTGGATTCCCAGCCGTTTTCTCACAATGTGTCCATCTCGTGTGGAACTGGGCGCACGTGCGGAACATTGCCCGATAACGCCGGTAATCTTCCCTTCAAGGGGAGGGGTGACATGTACACGGCAATCAACTGGGCGCTTGACCTGGGACTTTACGCTGCGATCTGCGCGATCACGTGTGCGCTGTGGTGGCTGCTCGGCAGGCGCAGGGATTCCGCTCGTCCCTCCTCAGCCGGTGACGCTTCCTTGGAGGAAACTCGGGCCTCCGGGCGGGGCGGTCGCGCACATCTGACCGTCGTGCGGGCGCTCCCGCTCATCTACCGGCGCTCGAAGCACACGGGTGCCCTCCTGCCGCGCGAGGAGAACCCCGACACCCCGATGACGGCGGAGATTCCCGTGATCGCGGCCCCTGCCTCGTCGATGTGGAGGCTCCCGCGCGCCCTTCCGCTCGCCTGGTTCCTGTACGTCGCCGGCCTGCTGATTTTCACGCTGCTGCCGCTGCCCTCCGACCCGGTGGCCGCATGCGCGGCGATCATCCACTGGGACAACTACGTGCCCTTCGGTTCCTTCGCGGCGGTCGTCGAGCAGTTCCGTGACGGCGAGAACCTGCGCGGGGCCCTGTATGGCCTGTCGATCCTGCTCAACATCGCCTTGTTCGTGCCCTTTGGCGCGCTCGCGGAGACCACGTGGCGTATTCGGCGTATGCGCCGCGCGCCGGATGGTGTGCCCGCCGACGGGTCCCGCTTGGCGCGCTCGATCCCGCACCGCCGCGTGATTGCGTGGGTGGTGATCGGCTGCGCACTCTCCTGCCTCATCGAGCTGACCCAGTACACGGGCCTGTTCGGCGTCGTGCCCTGCACCTACCGGGTCGTCGACATCGACGACGTCATCATGAACACGCTGGGTACCTACGCGGGCGTGCGCCTGCTGCTTTTCATGGCGCGCAACTCGCGCTTCATGGGCGCGTAGCCGTCCATTCCGAGAGCGTCGCGCAGACTTGCTCCATCGTTATCTGAGAGGAAGCGACGGCGATAACAAGCTCGTATACGTCATCGTTGGAAACCGTGTCCCGGATCGGCAGTGCATTGAGAGACAGGAAAACAGAACAAGCGGCCCATCCAAGGCGCTTGTTTCCGTCAATGAGCGCGTGGTTTTTCGTGAGCGATTCGAGCAGGGCTGCGGCCTTGGCGGTGGTGGACGGGTAGGCGTCCTGGCCCATCAGCGTTGTTTGGGGGCGTAGCGCTGCCGCATTGAGGAGGCCGAGATCCCGGACAGGACCGATTTTTAGCGCGGATACGATGTCCAGGAGGTCCTCAAGCGAGAGAAACTCGCACGGCATGGCGTTACTGCCCGAGTCGCTCAAGCGCGTCCCCCCAGCGCTCAACGGTGTGGTTGAGCGCGTCGGTGACACGCTGACGGTGGGTCATGCGGTTGAACTCCTCGTCGATGGCGCGCAGCACTGCATCGTGTT
>ERZ773037.844-NODE-844-length-16181-cov-19.326863_pt1 | contig 16181 bp, 24 predicted proteins | sample MGYA00511466_ERZ773037 | MGnify/ENA primary metagenome ERZ773037 (study PRJEB29015, sample SAMEA2738146) | human oral metagenome | biome: human oral; feature: human-associated habitat; material: saliva | place: China | collected 2202 ... | reverse complement strand
CAGTTTGCAGGCGCAGTTGCAACAGTTGGTTGGTTAATGTGTTTCGATTATTTTGCAAGAAAAGATTATGGCGATAATTATCTTGAAACCCATTCTAGAGTTATAGAACAAGAGATTCAATCAGTTGTTTATGCATTAAACCAACCTGCAGCAGCTCGTGGTTTTCAGTCTGTTTTCTGGAATATTTCAATTTATGATAGACCGTATTTTGAAGGTATGTATGGTAATTTTGTATACCCTGATTTTTCTAAACCTAATTATGATTCTGTTAACAAACTACAAAAATATTTTATGAAATGGTTTAATAAAGAGAGAACTAAGGCTATCTTAACATTTCCTGTAGTAACAGCCGCTTGTTTGAACGACGGTTCTGATATGGTAGATGAAGATTTTAAAGATTTTATAGCTGAAGAATTATCAGAGTCTAATTCATTTTTTATATTTACCGATTCAAGTGTGAACGCATTATCTAGCTGCTGCTTCGAAGGATCTGAAAAAATAACAATTTATAAAGAAAACAATAAAGCACATGATATTTCATTGAAAAGTTTTGTTGAAATGTTTGATTTAAACGAAGGTAAAATTGATAAAAAATATAGAATAAAAAGTTTAAATCCAAGAACACTAGAAATCGAATATGTTTATATAACCGGAATCTTGAAAAAGAAAAACGAACATAAAAAATTAATAAAAATAACAAAAAATCGTAAAACAATAGCCGTAACACCAGACCACAAATTTTTAGTAAAAGAAATAGAAACTGATGAAATAAAAGAAGTCCAAGCAGCTGAATTAGCACAAAATAAAAACAATTATTTAATTCCTATATTAAACCCAAAAAATACAAAAAATATAAAATTTGAAAAAATAGCAAAAATTGAAGTTGTAGAACATGATGGTTATGTATATGACATACAATTAGAAAAAAATCATTATTTTGCAGCTAATAATATAATATCACATAACTGCAGACTCCGCAACGATATATCCGATGTCAAAAACGACTTTTCTTATTCACTGGGTGCAGGTGGTGAATCTACAGGTTCTAAAAAAGTTATTACTATTAATTATAATAGAATGATACAAAACAAAACAAAATTATCAGACCAAGTCTCATTAGTACATAAGTATTTGCATGCTTATAATGAAGTATTTAGAGAATATTTAGATGCTAATATGTTACCTGTATTTAAAGCTGGTTTTGTAGATTTCAATAAATTATATCTTACTATAGGCTTAAATGGCGTTTTAGAAGCTGCAGAGTTTTTAGGGTTTGAAATTTCAAATAACCCAGAATACATCAACTGGTTATCAGAACAATTTAAAGAAATTTCAAGATTGAATAGAGAGTTTGAATCAAAATTAAATAATATTAAAATAAATTCTGAATGCGTGCCAGGGGAAAATTTAGGCCTTAAATTTGCAAATTGGGATAGAAAAGACGGCTATATTGTACCTAGAGATTGCTACAACTCATATTTTTATAAAGTAGAAGATCAAGATTTATCAATAATTGATAAATTTTATTTAATGGGTAAAGATACTTGCGGTTCATTAGACGGTGGTTCTGCATTACATGCAAACTTAGAAGAATATCCTACTAAAGAAGGATTTAAGAAACTTCTAACAGTTTCTGTTAAAACTGGTTGCCCATATTTTTGTTTTAACATTAAAATAACAGTATGTAATGATTGCGGTAATATAGATAAACATACATTACAAAAATGTCCAAAATGTAATTCTACTAATATAGATTATGCAACAAGAATAATAGGATACCTTAAGAAAATATCAAGCTTCTCAGCAGGCAGAAAAATAGAAGCAGCTAAAAGACATTATAATAAATGTTAAATAAAAGGGCTTTAAGGGCCCTTTTAGTTTATATATGATATAATTAAGTAATTTAAAAATTAAAGGAGAGAACATGAATGTACAGTTAGCTAAAGAAGCTTTAATTTTTTTATCTAAAGATATGAGTAATAAAATATTTAAATTACTTGAGAGCGAGATGGGTAGAGTAAAATTTTGTACTTATAGGTTAGCACCAGACAAATCAAATTTTGCTAGACAATTCGACGAATATACTAAAAACTCCGAAATACATTTTATAACAAACTACAACAAAATACAGATGTCTTATGTATCAAAAGACGGTATTCTGTATTATGTAGATATACCAGATATATTTTTTGATGATTTCGAGTTGTTTCTAAAACAAAATAAACAAGAAATCGAGAATAATAATGCACTTGAATTTCGTAAATATAAAGAATTTAAAGAAGCACGTGTTAGAGACGAAATACGAAAAGAACAAGAAGAATTTCAAACATATTTAAAACTTAAAGCTAAATACGAAGGTACAATATGATATTCGTATATAGTTTTATTTTTATAATGGTTTATGTTCTATTTGGGGCTTTAGAAGTCATGTATAATGACACTTATAAGTTGTTAAACCCTGTTATAAAACATTATAAAATATTTACAACTGTGTTTTTATTAAACGCTTTAATTATAATATTGATACCGAGTATAATATGAATTATTCACACCCTTTCGTAACCGTACAAGATGTACCAGATGAAATAGCTTTAGCAATATCTATATCTGGTTGCCCTTTAAGGTGTAAAGGGTGTCATAGTGCATTTACAAGGGATCCTAATTATGGCTCAAAATTAGATTATGAAGCATTAATTAAATTATTAAATAAGCATAAATTAATATCTTGTGTTTGTTTTTATGGTGGCGAGTGGGATCCGGAGTTGATAGAAATGATTAAAATAGTTAAATCTTACAATTTAAAAGTTTGTTTGTTTACGGGATTAGAAATATACCAAGTACCTGAAAAATTATTAAATTTATTAGATTATATTAAAGTAGGACCTTACGTAGAATCGTTAGGGCCTCTAGGTTCACCTAATACAAACCAAAGATTTATAAAATTAAAAAAGGAGATGAATTGAATTTACCAGAAATTTATTATAAAGATTTGCTTTGTATTATTAAAAGAATATCAAACAGAGGTAGTGTTCATACATTAAGAGGTAAATATACTTACGGTATGAATTATGAAGATATTAAGACATTTGAAAAACTTGGTATAATTTACAGATTAGATGGTAAACTTTATCTTACTAATTTTTTCTTAGATAAGTTAGGCGATTTAGAAATTAAATGTTTAGACCACAATCTAATCAAATCTGTTATAAACCTAAGAAATTTTGTGGATATGCCAGGTTTTGAAAATACACTTGGGTATACTTTAAAGGTAAAGTATTAATATGTATAAAATACAACCTGCAGTATTTAAAGATTTTAAGACATTAAAATATTATGTTTGGTTTAATGATACATTTTATGATTTAAATTTTGATGATTTTTCTTATAATAAAGTAGCAAAAACTACTAAGAAAAATAAATTTAAATGTTTTTGTTTTAATAATATAAAACAATTAATAGAAAATTTATTAGATAGTATTGAAGAATCAAGGAGTTATTATAAAAAATTAAATGAACGAAATATTCTAAAATATTATCTTAATAAAATAAAAGTTTATAAAATTAATAATACGGAGGTTTTTCTATGAGTTTAAAACAAATTAATGATACTATAATGAATACAGAATATATAGTAAAAGTATTTTTTAGTAATAATAGAACGATTTCGTTTGCAGATACAAACAATATGCAGAACAATGTTATTTTCAAGTTCGACATACCAAACGAACTAAGACTTGATTATATTGAGTATATACATGAGCAACTGTTAGATCCTAGAATTACGAAAATAAATTTTAGGAAAATGATTGATGAATTACAGCCAGAGGGTAAAAATAATGATTAAATTTACTGAAATTGAAATACCAGATGATGATTACAAGCCTAATATATTTGATAAAATATGTTATTTTATACAAGACATACCTTCTAAAATAAGAAATATAAAAGAAAGTATTAGAAATCATATTATTTTTCACAAAGCAATAAGTAAATGGCGCTGGTATGATTATGGTTTCGATATTGAGTTGTTACTTAAAATGTATGAAGAAAAGGCTAAACACTGGGGCAAAGATACACATTATGTGAGAGATGAAAAAGATGCAAGAGATTTAAAAATTGTAGTAGAATGTCTTAAGCGTATTGATAATTATGATTATGATATACACCAACAAGAATATTATAAAGAATTATTATTCAAAAAACTTAAACAAAAAGTTTTTTGGTTGTGGGATTGATATAAAAATTTAAGGAGCTAAAATGTATTATATTTCTAATTCTAAATTTACATTTGTTTATAAATTAGCGGATAATCTGATTTATTATTATGATATAGAATCTGATAGCTGGTGCAGAGCCAAGATTTCAATTTTAGATCTTATTAAGAAAGATTTTGATAGCGATAATGAAGCTAAATTGTGGTATATAAAATCTCGTCTAAATCATATAACAATTTATGATGATAAAGATGAAATACAGAGATGTCACGAGTTACTAAAAAGTTTAAGTTAAATATAAGTTTTTATTACTTATAATACCTGAAATAGAAAGAAAAGGATTACAAATGAAATTAAAAATTAAAAATTATACAATTTATATTAGTAAGCAACAAATACACCATAAAGATGTTATAATAAAGAATCTTGATAAAATTATAAATCAAGATTCTAATTTTATAATACTAAAAAACTTAAAAAATAACTTAAATTATTTTTTAGAATTTGATAAACAACAAAAGTTTATAAGACTATTAAAAGTAACAGATATTTCTTTTAGTATAGAATATATTTCTAAAGACAAATATTATGTTTCTTTAGGATTAATATCCGAACAACAAAATAAATTTATAAATAAAAATATTAAGACACTTAAAAAAATTGATCAAGATATCCAATTTGTGCACGATTTTAAGGAATTAGATATATGAAGTTTGCTGATTTATTACAAGAAGCTGCAAGTGATTGGGATTTAGAATACCCAGATTATAAAATAATTATAAATGATACCGAAGATCACTCGTTAATAGAGAAAATGAAATCTAGAACTAAAGAAACTCTAGAAACAATGAATCCTAAAGTACAAACTGGCATTAATAGTATGATGTCTAATTTCTTATTTCAAAAACAATATAGTTCCAAAACATATTGTATTATATATAATAAATCAAAATTTAAAATTATTTTAAAAGCAAATAAAACATCCAAAAAAATTATATTTGATACTATACTTAGCTATGGTATGCATCAATCAGGTACTTCAGACATAAATTTACAAGAATCACAATATTTTAATGAAATAATTGAACTAGATTTATAGTAATTAATTTAAATTTATATTATTTTAAGCTAAAGTCTTATATAATATATGAAATCAAAAAGAAAAGGATAGAAAATGAAGGATTTACTTCAATTTACAGATAAAGAGCTTTATATCGCTCTAGGTATTACTTTAGGTATTTGCCTAACAGGAACTGTTTGCTTTATAGCAGGATTTTTTTATTGTTTTAATAACCTATAAGAAGGAGTAAAAATGAGTATTATACGAGCTATTTTTAAATCGTTTCTTGTTTACATGATATTTGTATTTTTAGTAGGTTGTGTATTAACATTTGCATTTACAATAAATCATATTAAACATAACTTCAATGTAATAGATGGTAATTTTATACGTATAGAACAACCAAAAGTAAAGGATCACAAATGACACGTAAAACACGAATTAATGTAGTATTAAAAGCTACACTTAAAAGTCTTGGTATTTTAATATTAGGTGTTATAGTTGGGATTATTATAAATTATTCAAATGAACAAGCTAAAGATTATAAAGGTAAAATTACAGCTCTTAATGACACAATAAAAGCACTTAATTATGAGCTTAATACAACTAAACAACTACTTGCAAAAACTGACCCAGATGAGATAATTTTAAAACTTACTAAGCAGTCTATAGCACTCGATCTTGATACATTTAAACATTTATCGACAAGAGAAAAATCTGTTATATATAGTGCAATTATAGAAGCTTCTAAACGATATGAAATAAATCCTTTAGTCATATATTCTATTTTGTACAGCGAATCAACATTCAGATCATATCTTAAACATGCAGATATATCTTTAGTAATAGATAATAAAAAAATTAAAACTAATGCAATAGGTTTAGGCGGTATAGTTTGGGAATGGTGGGGCGAAGATTTGATAGCTGAAGGTATTGCTGAGACAAAAGATGATTTGTTTGATCCTAGAACAAATATATTCGCAACTGCATATGTTTATAAAGTAATGTATTCACGTGAAAAACTTAAATCAGCTGAATCTCAAGGCGAATCTGCTTTAATGAGATATTTTGGTGGCGAATATAAATGGTATGCTGCTAAAATAAACACTAAAATGATAAACGTAATTAATGATATAATATTAAAATAAAAGGAGTATAAATGAGTTTTATAAAGACAAACGACAGATATGTGAATCTTAAAAATGTAGCAAATATTGTTTTTTTAGAGGATAAAGTTGTATTAAACTTTAATTATGCAGTTTCACTTAAAATGCCTCCTAAAAAACTGATATCTGACTATGTTTATACAAGTGATATAACAGAGGAAACATTAGATAATAATGAATATGTAAATGAAAATTTTATAAAAATTGATAATGGTTCGCTGTATTATGTTAATAAAAACTGTATTTCATCATTTAAAAAAGATTCAAGAAATCTTAAACTTATATTTAATTTTAACCATTCTGTATCTGTAGATACACCTAATGTTGAATCAAGTTCAGAATTCTTATATATTAAATATGTAGATTTAAACACACTAAATAATGCATATAGACGAATTGTTTTTGATTTAGAGGAGTTATAATGATTGAAAAGGGAATAAACGGTAAAGGCCAAAAGAACGTTATTGTAAAGGGCTGGGATGAATTTGTGTATGCCCAAAATAAAGGATATAATATTCTTAACGGTTATGAAGCTGCAACAGCTGCGACAGATGAAGAACTTAAGAAAATAGGTTGGGTTTCAACACCAGAAGCTGAAGCGTATGAACGAGAATATTTTATAAAACTTCTAGTAATAGAAAAACAAATAAAAGAGCTTCGTGAACAAAAAAAGATGCTTACATACGAATATAAAGAGAAACGAGTTGATACTAAAAAAATAAGTACTGCTTTTGCAGAGATGAAACGCATGGCAAAACGAAATAAAGCAGATATAGAAGCAGCTAAAGATTTTATGTATAAAATGGCTAAAGATAAAGAAGTTCGTGTGCATATTGATGAAGTAGTTGATTTTAGAGAACAAACGGAAGAAGAAATTAAACAATTCGGTTATTATGATAGTTTAGATCCAGAAGCTGTTTGGGATACACAACTTGGTAAAAAAATAGAATTTGATTCAAATGGTAATAGAATTTTAAATGCAGATGAAAAAGAAATTCTTAGACTTAATCATGATAAGAAAGTTTATGCTTATGCATATGCTTGTTGTAAATATAGTTTCGATATTGAAAAATACGAAGAAGAAGGTATAACAGACGATCTTAAGAAAGATATAAGAAAAGTAATTGAGCTTCATAAATCAGGTAAAATTAATTTCTTTGATATACCAAAAGATATTGATGATAAATTTATAGCAAATTCTACATTACCAGATAAAGCAAGAGAGATTTGTGCACTTTATAAGAATTCTTTAATAGAAGTTATTGAACATAAAATTATTAAATATAAATCAAAATATGAAAAAGATGAAAGACGCCAAAATTTCTTAGATTCTTTACCACCTAGAGTAGTTGATGTAAGAGACAGATCGAATCACTGGACACGATTTAAAGGGTATCAGGTACCTTTAGAATATATTAAAGAAAATTATACCAAAGAGCAATGGATTAAAGCATTTGAAGAAGCGCATACTGAGATCAAACAACCACAATGGAATCCTTATAACTATCAATATAAGTTTGAGATAGAGAACTGGGATGAACCGTATGATATCTTTATGGAATACCACGATAACCCAGAAATGCTTTATAACCCAGTAAGAGATATTTCAGGTAAAATAATAGTACAGAATTTCTTTGGTGATATCAAGCATATTACAGATGAAGAACTACCAGAATGGGTTGCTAAAAACTGCAAACCATATAGAGAACTTGTAGACGATAAAGATTTTTATGATAGAATCTATAAAATCGATCAAGATGAAGAAGAAGCCCTTAAAAAGAAATGCAATGGTTTTGCTTGGTGGGAAGATGATAGATGGGAACCTTATACAAAACTTAATGCAAGACAAGAAGAATATGGTAGAGTTTGGGAAGTTTATAATAGAGGTTGGTTAAGTATGATGGATCCTAAAACTGCAAGACATTTAAGAGATGTTAAAGCACAAGATATGTGGGATGATGATAGGTATGAGAATTATTCCGAAGATGAATTTACGCCATACTCTATATACAACAAATGGCATTATGATTTAGCAGGTGAAGAACACAATAGATTAGGTAATTTCCCACCTGAAGAATATGACGCAATATTCTATCAAATGTCTGATGAAGAGTTGGATTTATGGGAGTATTTTATGGGTGATCAGTTGGCTGAGAGTTATAAGAAAGAAATTGCAAGGCGTAGAGGTGCTAAGGCAGGTGACCCAGAATGTATAAAACAACAAAGAGATTGGGAGACAAACGGGGAAGTTGAGAATTTACATGCAAGGGAACCATATAATATATGAAATTTGCACCATATAGTTATAGCAAAATACATTGCTTCCAAACTTGCCCAAGAAAGTTTGAGTACTGTTATGTACAAAAAATTAAAAGTGATAAAGATAATTTAGCTTTAGTAAAAGGTTCTAATATACATACTTGTTTAGAAACAGGTGATTATGAAGGGGAATACAAAGATATTCTCCTATCCTTTGCTAATTCTAAATTAGGCCAAGATATACTTTCTAAAGATTCAGTAAAAGAATATCAAATAAAATTAGATTCTAATTTTGAACCTGCTAGTAAAGATGCTAGTGATCATTTGTTTGTTGGTTATATAGATAGAGTTAATAAATCCGATATAATAGAAATAATAGATTTTAAAACTGGTAAATACAAAGAACCACAATACCAATCTTACTTACAATTAATCTATTATTCTTTATATATAATAAAAAAATATAATTTAGAAAAAGTTAAGATAAGATATGTATATGTAGAACACAATAAAGAAAATTCTATGTATATTACAAAACAAGATATACCTTTGTATACTGAGAGCCTTAAAAAAGCAATACAGGAAATGGAAGATTGTAATTATTATTACAAGAATCATCATATTTTATGTGATTATTGTGAGTTTAGAAGTCTGTGTGATAAGGACTTAAAATAAATAACAATAAAAGAGAATTATAATGAAAATACTAGTAGAAAATTCTTTAAAAGAGAAAAGATTAACAGAAGCAATTGATCAAGAGAATTACGAAAAGTTAATCTCTAAAATAATTGAAGATAAAATGAAGAATTCTCTTGCATACAAAATATGTGAGATACAACCTCTAACTTCACCTGTAGGTGCAATATTATCTTCTAAATTCACTAATAAGTTGGTTGTTTCTAAGACTAAAGTTGAAGCAGAGACACATAAAGTTAAGACCGAGATTACGCAAGAGGCTTTGGATGACTTGACAGCAGTTTCTGGCAGCTATGATATACTTACAAACTTCTTAAGAAAAGCATCTGATAAAGAAGAGAATCAGTCTTTTATTGATTTTCTAGATGCTAATGCAGTAGTAAGTTCTAATATACAGTATGATGCGACAGCTAAGCCAAATGCAGAAACTAGATTGTTCTATTTGATTGAAAAAATAGGTGATATAGCTGCTACAATTAATAAAGATTCTTATAAAACATATACTTCATTTTGTATTTTGCCTTATAAACTTGCTGGTTCAATTCTAGCAATGTCTTATACTTCTAATTTTGATGATGAAGATTTAAATTTAGGAACATATAAGAAAATTAAATTTTTCTTAAATCCAGATGTTAATAATGACTGGGTATACGTTGGTTTAACTCAGCCTGACGATCCTGGTTCAAGTTCTGTTATATTTTCACCATACCAGTACTTCGCTGCAAAAGGAACTGATCCCGAAGATGGTAAAGAGATTGTTAATGTGTTTAATAGATATAAAATAACTATGAATCCTCTAGATCCTCAAATGGTTCATAAATTTAAAGTTCTATAAGTCGTAAAATGAAATTTAGTGATTTTTTTGCGGAGTCTTCTCTTAGTGAGACAGATTCTGCCGATATAGCAACAGTTGATAATCCTTTATTACTTAAAAAAAGATTAGATGAAACTAATATACATAATTTAAAGAAAATAATACGAGAACACGGTATTAAAATAAAAGATTATGTAGAAACTAAGACAATTATAAGCATTGAATTCTATAAATTATCAGACTCCGATATTAATTTCCTAGAGGAATTATTAGAAGGATTCAACATCAATTTCAACAAAGAAGAAAAAACGTTATTGATTTTTAAGATATAAAATACTATAATTAAGAAAAGGAGAGATATGTTTAAAATAACACTATTTGATGCAATAGAAAATAAATTTCCAAAATCTCTTTATAATGATGATACATTTGTATTTGATACAAAAGAAATGTATAGTTTAAGGGAATTATTTGATGTAATAGTATCGCATTATTGCCTTAATTTACCACTTGGCCTAACATACCCTATACGAAGAACTAGAGATACAAAAGAATTAATTAAATTTAAATCAACCGAATATAATTATTTAGTGTTAAATCTCGAAATAAACTCAAAACAAAACTTAATTAATACTTTAGATTTCTTTAAAGATTATAATTGTGTGTTAGGCGAAGCTAGGTCTCATGATGGTTTTACTAACTTCAACATAAAAGGATTTCTTGAAGTTGAATCCTGTAATCAAGACGAACTAAAAATAATAGCGGTATCTTTACAAGAAGCTTTAGGCTATTATTGTACAGTCTTAACTAATATACATTCGCCAAACTCGTTCACAAACCCGATACAAAAACATAAAATATTATTAGAATCTTATGGCAAGGCATATAAGAAAGATTTAAGAAGTCTTAAAGATTTTATTAAGAAATATGAAGGTCCTGAGTTAGAATTAGAAGGTAATAACGATCAGGAACTATGTATTGATTTCTTAAAAAAATATAATTTTAAAATTATAAAAAGCAATAATAAGAGACATATTTTAGAACTAAATAATGAAATATATTTTTGGTATCCTAATAACCCTTATAATATTTACCATAGTAAAAATACTTTAAAGTCTTTTAGTATATATAATCTAGTAATAAAAAAATCACAAAAATCTAGAATTAATATACAGGAGATATTTGGTGAACAATTACAGGGTAAATTTAATGAAAATGTTATACCTAATGGTAAATTAAGAGGGGCAAGTAAGTTTTTTAGTTCTAAAAACTGTGCTTTAGTATTAAAAAGTGCTATGGGCACTGGCAAGACTAATATTATAAATGAAGTATTAGATAAACTTCAGCGCAGACGCATACTTATAGTAACTAACAGAGTATCAATTGCAGAAGAATCCGCTACTAAATATAATATGAAAATTTATAATAGAGACAAATATAAAAAAGGTGATTCTATAATTGTGCAATATGATAGTTTGTGGAAGTATGATATAGATGAGTTTGAGTCTGTTGTGATGGATGAGTTTATATCTCTAATAATACATGCTAAAACTAACATAACACAGAATCCTAAAAATATGGAAAATTTTCTTAAGTGCCTTGAAAAAAGAATTTTTATATCTGATGCTTTTATTACAGGATACGAGAACAATATACTTAATAAAAAAGATATTATAACTGTAGTTAATGATTATAAAGATAATATTAAATTAAATTCTGTAGAGCAGGAAGATATGTTTATTGATTTAATTTTAAAAAAAACAAAAGAATCAAAAAATAATAATTTGTCTATGACTATAGGTTCTACAAGCTTAAGATTTATACAAATAATAACTGATATATTAAGAGATAATGGTTATATAGTAAGAAATTATACAGCAACCGAAGATGAAATTTCAAAAGAAAATATAGTGAATGAACTTAAAAATATTAAACCGAGTTGGGATGTCTTAGTATTTAGTCCAGCCCTATCGGTTGGCATAAACATATTAAACCAAACTGATTATTATTTTCACTATGATAGCTCGATGTCAACCGATGTCATAGGTTCATTACAAATGCTAAAAAGAGTAAGAACTGCAAATACTATATTTTATTATGTTAAACCGTTTTATAAAAAATTACCAGTTAAATACGAAGATATAAGACGTGAGATGCTTGCTGGTAAAATAACAACTAACAATTCATACTTATTTAGTGTTAATAAGTATGGCGAAACAAATTTAAGCAATTTAGGGCAGTATTCGGCGCAGATAGATCTGTTTATGAATCTAATTAATATTAATCATAAAGCGTCGTTTGAGTATCTGTTAGATTATCAGTTTAATGAAAAACCTAATAAAATAGAGTCTAAATCTGTAAATGATTATTCAAAATATAAAATTAAAGAAAAGGATTTAAATGACTGATAATTGTACAGCAAAAAAATTAAATGAATCTTTTATATTATTAGAAACAAATGATCTTAAAATTAAACAGACTATTAAAGATAGATTTTCAGTGCCTATTAAAAATGCTAAATATGATCCTTTAATACAAGCAGGTATTAAAGATGAATATGAAAGATTCTACAGAGTTAACCCGAACAATAACAACCAAATAATGCTGCCTACAGGTCTTTCTAACTTCGTTAGAGATCTTTGCCAAATACCCGAAGAACAACCAGAATATAGCGAATATGAGGTAATAAAACATATCGATAAAGTAAAGAATTTTGACCCGTACGATTACCAACAAAATGCTGTTGTAGGTGCAATACAAAATAAAAAACATTTTATAAGAGCTGCTACAGGTTCTGGTAAAAGTTTTATAATAGGTTTAATAGTTGATTTTTTAATATCTAAAGGTTTAAAAGGATTAATATTAGTACCAAATATATTACTTGTTAACCAGTTTTACTCAGATCTGAATGATTATAAATTAGATTGTTATTTTAAAACACATTTGATAGGTGGTGAATTTAAAGAAAAGAATTTTGATAAACCTTTAACTATATCTACTTATCAATCAGTTATGCGGTTTAAGGAATCTTTAAGTCAGTTAGATTTTATAATTGTGGATGAAGCACATATGGCTAAGGCTTCTGAAGTTTTTGATATAGTTTCAAAATGTATAAATGCTAAATATAAAATAGGTTTATCAGGCACTTTACCAGAAGATCCAGCAGACCGTATGAAAATACTATGTTGTTTTGGTAAACCAAAAACTTATATAACAACACAGGGCTTAATAGACAGAGGCTTAGCTACGCCTGTATCTATAAGCGTTATTAATATTAATTATAATGTTAGTTTAAAAGGTGATTACCACACACAGTTAAAATTCTTAAAAGAATATGATCCGAGAAACAAACTTATAATAAATCTTACAAACAGCTTAAAAGGCAATACTTTAGTATTATTTCAACACACTGTTCACGGCTACTACTTAATGTATGAAATATTTAGATCCAGAGGCATACAAATACAACAAAAAGATATAACTGGTAAAAATGCATTGGTTATGCAAACACAACATAAAATATATTTTATTAATGGTTCAATCGAAGGCAAAAACCGAGAAACAATACGAAATATACTTGATACACAAACTGATGCAGTTATAATAGCAAATTATTCCACTATGTCAACTGGTGCTAATATTAAAAATCTACACAATATGGTATTTGCAAGCCCGTTAAAATCATATGTAACTGTTACACAATCAATAGGTAGAGGTTTAAGATTACATAAATCAAAACAAGTTTTTAAATTATACGATTTAGCAGATAACATAGGCATTTTTAAATCTCAGTTAAATCATCGCATAAAAACTTCATATGAACCAGAAGGATTCCAAGTTAATATAAAATCTATAATAATATAAAACATAAAATATTTAGAAATTTAAGTTTATTATAAGCAAAACAAGTGTATAATCACTTTAAAAGAAGGAGAGAAAATGACTACTTTAAGAGAAATAAAGACCTTAGACGATAAGCGAGAAGTATTTAAGAAAATCATAGAACAAATAGAATACGAGAAGCTCTGGCAAATAGGTTATTATTATAATGGATTATTTGTTTACTTATTCTCTGATGATACAGCCGAAAAATATACAATTACTGATAAACGAATTAGGCAAGTGCTAGAAATACCAAGCAGAACAGAGTCTATAGATGACGAAATACTTAAACATGTAATTTTTAAATATATGAAATCGCATGGTTTAGAAAATGATTTTATAGATTTTGCGCTATAAGAGAGACAGTATGTTAGAAATTAATTTAGAAACTTTTTTAAAAGAACTAAATAACCGTAATACTAACCAGCCTATAAAAATGCTTTTAAGAGGGTTTTGTTCTACCGATCATAAATCAATGATAATAATTTTTGACAATATATGTTACCACTTAACAGATAAAATACACAAAATTAATCACAAAGAATTCAAAGAAATATCATCTAAATATGGTTTGAGAAGACCAATGAACAAGGGTGATAATAACTGGAAAGTGTTTATTGATTTCATGAATACTAATTTCAATTTATGTAATTATCCGGAGATGTTAGTATGATTAAAGTTAGTTTAAATGATTTTATAAAAGAACTAAATAAGCAAAATCCAGAAAAACCTATAAAATTATTTTTAGGTAGTAAAAAAAATAGTACGGAAATAATGTTATTATTTAATAATTCTGGATACTACATACCCAATACTATACAAAAAATCGATTATGCAGAACATAATAAATTATTGCCTAAATTTGATATACAAATTAATATGTACAAAGGTGATGATAACTGGAAGTTATTTGTTGAGTTTTTACATAATAAGTTTGATTTATCTGAGTATCCGGAGATGTTAATATGAATAGAATACTATACAAAATACTTTGTAAGTTTTTTAACGAAGGTATATATGTTTACTCACAATATTCAGGCTGTTATAAAGATTTTATGATACAATTTGATAACGAATATTATTTAGTAACACGAACTGATATAAAAGAAGTTGATTATAATTATTTTAATAATTTTGCAGTTAATTTAAAATTAAGTTTGTATTTCTCAGCAGATAGTATCGATAGTATTCTAGAAGAATTAGATTATAGGTTTAAAATAAAATCAATGTTTCCAGAATTTGCATTATAAAGGATAATATATGAACAAAACAGTTGAAAATTTACAAGCTATAATAGAATTTGCGAAAACTCTTAATTTTTATGTAACAGCTTATATTAGTAGTGATTTAGAAGATGATTTTGAGGTTTTTATATTTGGTTTTTATTTTAAAATACAAAATAATAAAATAGAACGAATAGAATATAACGAATACGCAAACCTAACTAAAAATAAAAGATCTTATTTTATTAATAACAATAATGATAAAAATTTATTTTTAAATTTACAGAAGAAGGGATTTCAGAGGGTTAGAGTAAACGGGGATATTCTAGATTTAAATGATGTTATAGAACTTGATAAAAATAAGAGACATAATATAGAAGTTGTAGTAGACAGATTAGTTTTAAAGAAAGATGAAAAAGATTTTGAAAGTAGATTAACTCAATCAATAGAGGCAGCAATAGAACTATCAAATGGAAAATTGATAGTAAATGATGGTAAAACTGATTATCTATACAGTGAAAACTATTCTTGTCCTAACCATGAAGATGTTAGTATACCTGAATTAAACCCAAGATTATTTTCGTTCAATGCTCCTTATGGTGCCTGTCCTGAATGTAAGGGATTAGGGAAAAAATTAGAAGTTGATGAAAATAAGCTAATAGAAAATCCTGATTTGTCTATAGAAGATGGAGGAATGTATATTCCAGGAGCTATGGCAAGAAAAGGATATAGTTGGGAAATATTTAGAGCTATGGCAAAGGCAGCAAAAATAGATTTAACTAAGCCAGTCAAAGATTTAACTAAAAAAGAGTTGGATATAATATTCTATGGTTATGATGAAAAATTCAAATTTGATTACACAGGTGG
>ERZ773037.843-NODE-843-length-16205-cov-32.330712_pt1 | contig 16205 bp, 9 predicted proteins | sample MGYA00511466_ERZ773037 | MGnify/ENA primary metagenome ERZ773037 (study PRJEB29015, sample SAMEA2738146) | human oral metagenome | biome: human oral; feature: human-associated habitat; material: saliva | place: China | collected 2202 ... | reverse complement strand
TATTGTTAGGATCAATCTCATGGGCTAGCTTGGTAGCAATGGCTGAAGCGACCAATTCATGGTGAGCCGCCTGGTATTTGACCTGCTCCTCATTCTCCCCTTCTTCAAAGCAGAGACCTGCTCCCATAAAAGGCGCATGAAGGATCATATTGATCTCATTAAAGGTTAGCCAGTATTTGACCAAGCCCTTGTAGCGAGTGAAGAGGGTCCGGCAGAGTCGTTCATAACATTCCAACATCTTACGACTACGCCAACCTCCATACTCGGTAATCAAATGCATGGGACAGTCAAAGTGGGTAATGGTCACCAAGGGTTCAATGCCATACTTATGGCACTCCTTAAAGAGGTCTTCATAGAACTGTAGGCCTGCCTCATTCGGCTCTAGTTCATCTCCTTTAGGGAAGATCCGAGACCAGGCAATGGACAAACGATAGGTTTTAAAGCCCATTTCCCCAAAGAGAGCAATGTCTTCCTTGTAGCGATGGTACATATCAATGCCATCCTTAGCCGGATAAAAATAGTCCTCTTCAAAGTCAAACATCTTTTTCTGACCCGTAATAATGGCGTAACGGTCAGGCCCAATCGGTACCACATCCACATTGGCCAAGCCACGGCCGTCTTCATTATAAGCTCCTTCACATTGGTTGGCAGCCGTCGCCCCACCCCAAAGGAAACCATCTGGAAATTGAAGTTTGTCGGTCATCTCTCTACCTCACTTGATTTGATAGTTCTATTATACCCTTCTCTCTCCAAAAAATCCTACAAGATCCTATGAAAAACTGATACTATTCTAAGGTAACTCCTTTACTCTAAAAAAAGATCCCAAGCCCTTACTTGAGATCTAAAAATCCATCTTATTCTTTCCAAACCGTTTTCAACCAGGTTAGATATAAGTCCTTCCACTGTTGAACAAGAGTCCAATCATGATAAAATTGGGGCATCTGTTCTCCTAGACAGGCTCCAAATCCATGCCCACCCTGTGCAAAAAGATGTATTTCTGTAGAAATCCCCTTCTCATTCGCTTTATGCACTAAATCCAGACAGTGTTGAGCTGGAACTACTTCATCATCTAGTGCTGCACAGATAAAGAGTGGAGCATCTCCATTTCTCAAACCATTTCTCATATCCAATCGATCTGCAACAGCTTGACAAGTCACTGGATCACGATAACTGTCAGCACCTGCTAGAACAGCTATTATTTTATCCTTTTGAAGAGAAATAGCTGGATAGATGAGGCCCAAGGATGAAATACTAGCATCTTCCAAATCAATCTTATCCAATTGATAATCTAATCCTTGGAACCAATCCTGATTTCTTAGTAATAAGGAAGTTACACCAGCTAAGTTACCACCAGCTGAAAAACCAAGTAACCCTATTTTTTTAGGATCAACTCCAAAATCAGCTGCGTGATATCGGACATAACGAATAGCTCGCTGAGCATCTAAAAACATGATGGGTTCACGATAGGGGTAACTGCGATACCAAAGAACAAAAGCTGAAATTCCTACCTCATTAAGAAGTTCAGCAATTTGTTCTCCTTCCGTCACCATAGATTTTGTCAAATAGGCTCCACCAGGACAGATCACAACTGCCTGATCGCTCCCTTCCGATAGATAAGGAAGAAGAAAAGGCCGGTCTGTATACGTTATTTCTGCTGGTCCATGTTCAATTTCTTGTCGATAAACCATGGTATCATTGCCTGATAGATCTCCAAGTTCATCTGATGATTTATCCCAGACTCCCGGATATTTCTCAAATAAATCATGAGGGGTATACTCCTCGTGAATATTCAAGACATCTGTCTTTAAACGTTTATTATTTCCTGGGATTTGCTCACCCCATATATATAAAGGATTTTTCATAGTGCCCCTCCAAACTAAAATTTACTGGTTCGCGATTCTTAACTGAAGGCTATTTTTAAACATTTAAACATTCGTCAACCAAAACTCCATCTACTAGATTAAGATCAATAGATACCTTCATTTCTTTTGGATGACGAATCATCCATTTTTTCCCTTTTTTACAGATTCGAATCAAACCTGAAATCGTTTCATAGCAAAAATCGAAGTCATCAACAATCTCTATGGACGGTTTAATCTGAACAGAGCTATATCCTGGCTCCTGTGTCTTTAACCCGACAGTCTCACGAATCATCCAATCTAATACACAACCAAACGCGTAATGATTGAATGAAAAAGTTCCAACTGTACCGTCAGGTTGTATTCCTGCCCAAGATTCCCATATAGTTGTTGCTCCATGGTGAACTTCATAGAACCAAGAAGGGCAAGCATCTTGGAAAAAAATGGTCTTAGCTAATTGGCTATGTCCATGCTGGCAAAGGACATCTAACAAATATGGAACGGATAAGAAGCCTGTATCTAAACGATCTCCATTATCATGAACCAATTGGACCAAACGATCAACTAACTGTCTTTCGATTGTTTCGGGCACTAATTTGAAAGCCAGAGCAAGGACATAACAACCTTGATAATCAGATGTTAGGATGCCATCATTAGTTACAAAATATTTGGAGAAAACCCGTTTAACTTGTTCTGCATAGTCTTTAAAAGGAGTAGCTTCCTTTCCAAGAATATGAGAAATTTTTCCTAAAAGCTCAGCTGAATGGGCCAGAAAGGCTGTTGCAACTAAATCTTTAGTTACCTCAGCTGTCTTCATAGGATTAGGATCTTTCATCATAAAACTTGGGAACATCCAGTCTCCATAATGAAACTGAGTATCCCATATATACCGACAATCTCCCACTTTATCTCCTGATGCACTTGCCTGTTCAAATGTAAACCACTTCAACATTGCTTCGTAGTTATCTTGTAAGACTTTTTTATTATTATATCGTTGATAGAGGGTCCATGGCACAATGATGATGGCATCTCCCCACCCTGCAGATGCATAACTACCCGTAAAAACTGCATTTTTCCCATCTAACGGCATCGGAGAATAGTCTACAATTTCCCCAGTATCTCGCTGACTGATTCGGACATTCTTCAACCAACGCTGAATAAAGTCATTTGTATCGAGATAAAAAGTTGACGAAGGAGCAAATACTTGCATATCTCCTGTCCAACCAACACGTTCCCGTTGAGGACAGTCTGTTGGAATTGATAACATATTCCCTTTTTGGCTCCACAAAATGTTTGAAAGAAGTTGATTGACTTCACGATTACTGGTTGTAAACCAACCTGTTCTATTCATTTTAGAATAAATAGCAATCGCTTCAATTTGATCTAAATCTAATTGCAAGAGCCCCGTTACTTTGACATATCGAAAGCCGTGGAAGGTGAAATCTGGTTCTAATATCTCATTTTGCCCACGACCAATAAAGATATCTCTTGCATCTTTATTCCTTCCAATAATATTTTTAAAGAAGATTCCCTTCTCATTCAGTGCTTCTGCGTGATCTAGTATAACCTCTTGTCCATATGCTAACTCCGTCCTCAATCTGATACGACCTGCAATGACTTGACCAAAGTCAACAATAAGACTATCTCCTTCTTTCCAAATCTTTTGAGCAGGTAATACCTCTTGTCGATAAACAAGGGGACCTTCTTGAGGAACCAATGCCGCATAATCTGATACCATTTCATATACTGTTTCTGGTAGTGGACTCAGAGAAACTTTCCACTGATCATCAAGTCGCAAATCTTGTTTCTCCCCAATTTGAATATCGGCATAAACATGTTTTCCACAACCAGCTGAAAAATTTTTATCACTTGCTATATATTCTACTTGGCCATTTTCATAGCTTATTTTTAAATCAGCTAAAAGAGCTAGTTGATCACCAAATTGGGCACTTCCTCCTTGGACACTAATTCGTCCTGCATACCATCCATCAGCTACTTCAACAGCTAAGACATTTTCCCCCTCTTTTAGAAGAGCTGTTACATCGTAAGTTTGGTACATAAGAAATTCTGCGTATTCTGTATAGTCTGGTGTAAAAATGGCTTCTGTTACATTTTTCCCATTTAGAAAGGCCTGATAAATCCCTTTACTAGTGATCGTAAGCTCTGCCTGTTTCACAGATTCTCTAATAGTGAAGAGTCGCTTAAAGTAAACAGTCGGATGCAAACGCTCTTCAACCGGAGCCTGTGGCCGTAATTTCCCAGAGAACATCTCCTCTAAGGTAAATTCTGGTTCTTTTGAAATCCTAGCACGTTCGGTTGTAATCCAGTAACCTTTCCACTTCTGCTCCTTTATGTCCATACTGTACCCACCTTATTTTATAAATTCATTTTATTCTATTGTCAATATGTTTTTAATACAAAAGACCTAAGAAATACCTATTTCTTAAATCTTTTGATATCTATTCAATTTTTAACGTCCATCAGGAATAAAATCTCCGTGTTCAACTTTGGCTCCGAAACGAGTTACGACTAGTCCAATAACTACTACAGCTGATACTACACCGGCAAAAATGAAGGATGGTCCACCTGCAGGAATATGTAAGAGAGCAATGATTTTTGGAGCCAAGGCACCACTTAAAGAGTTAACAAAAGCGTACACAGACATAATCACTGGAATTTGTTCTGGCCTTGCCATCATGGAAAGTAAGAATGGTGATGTTGCTAGTACTGTTACCATCGCTACTGCTGAGAAGACGGCTGCGATCATTAGGACTACTGGACTAGCAAAGAAGTAGGTAAGGGCCAATGTGATAATAAGCATCAAGAAACCAAAAGCTAGGGTATTAGGCTTGGTAAATTTACGAATGTACTTCAAACCAAATCCTGTTGCAATTCCACCAATTGTACCAATAGCGTTGATATACCCCGTCATTGCTGTCCCACCAACACCGCGTTCTGCAACAACGATGGAGAGATTAGCCATATAAGCCGTATAAGCAATTCCAAGTAAGAAAACGATGAAATACATTACATAGACAGAAGGACTCAAACTTTTTACAACAGCAAGAGTAGATGTTTTAGGATGAATTGTATTCTCTTTACCAGCCTCATTTTCAACTTTATCATTTGGCAAGAAGAAGAGAACCAATAGGAAGACAAGAATCCCTACTACGAAAACCCAGTATAGATTCCGCCAGTTTTCCCCACCAAGATAACCACCAACACCGGTTAAGATCATAGAACCAAGGGAGGTAACGCCTGTGTTAATCCCCATCATTGTGGAGCGTTCTTCGCCATCAAAATATTGGGAAAGCAACATAGGGTTCAACGTTGAAATAAAACCTACACCCATCCCAAGAATGACTGAACAAGCTAGTAAACCAACCATGGAACTATTCCAAAAGGCTGGAATCAAACCACCTATTGTAACTAATGTAATCCCTAAAAGTACAAGGTTTTTTTTCGAGATTCTCATTGCCATTTGCCCTGCAATCAAGGTAATGATTAAAGCACCTAAACCAGGAAGTGTTGATAAAAGTTGGACTGTCGAAATCGGAGTATCTGGAAAATCCTTTGCAATAGCAGCAATTGCTGCTCCTGTTACTGAACCTGCCATAGCAAGTGAGGCCATCGAGATAACCCCAATACGTGTTTTAATATTATTCATAAGACATGTAGCCTTTCTTTTATTTTCTATAGATACAGTATACTATGAGCTTGATGGAGGTCTCAATCTCTAAAAAACAGGTCGTATATGTTCATTTCCTATATTTAGCAACACTCTTACAATACTCCTAATTTAAAAAAAGAATGTGCTTCTTTGAATTCATTAGAATCCCAAGATCACATTCTTCTTTCTATTTATTCCTCTACTTTTTTAATTCTAATAACTTCGGTTTTTCCTTCCTTGATAACTAGTGCTTTACCAGAAAAGAGATGGATTTCCTCTTTACTATCAGCTGAAATATCAGCTGGATCACCATTCCCAAGACCCCGAATAGCAGGATCCTCAATTCTGATCAAATCTACAGCTGTAGGGACTAAGCGACCAAGTGCATCTACTGCCTCAAGAGCAATTAGAGACGTATCCTTACCTTCATAAAGGATCTTTTGTTGCACTTGAGCTATTTTTCCACTTGTCTCAACTAGTTCCGACACTAGTAGTTTGTGATGCTGGTCAAAAGCCCTTACTTCTAAGAAGCCTTCTTCGTAAACGACATCCCACTCTGCTTGACAATCAATTAGTTCAAGCTCTCCTAAGCTCTGACCGTTGACAACTAATTCGACAGAATGTGCATTAGAAAACACTCTGATAGGGACGGTTCCCCGCTCAGAAATTTCTAGCCCTTCCTTGTTCCAATGGCTTGCAATATGAACCATTGGTTCTTTTGTCCATTGAGCTTTATAATAGTAGTAATAATCTTTAGGAAAACCACAACTATCTGCAATTCCAAATTGGGAACCAATTCCTGGCCATCCAAATGGAGACGGTTCTCCAAAATAGTCAAAAGCTGTCCAGAGGAAAACTCCTCCCATATAGGTGTGGGTTCTCATGTATTCCATGACTCTTTCAGGACTAGCTGTTCCACCTACACCTGGCTCTCCTGGTTGACGCTTGCCTGGCAAAATCATAGAATACATGGAACCAAGATTATTGCATTGACAAAGATCGGCATTGTCTTTGTAAATACCTCTAGTGGAAAAATAAGATGCATTTTCCGTACTCATCATTGGCAGTTCTGGATGATTCTTGTGGATAATTTCCGCCCCGTTTCCCATCACACCAGCTTCAGGGTAGTTTACTCCAAGAATATCAAAATTTCTTAAATAAGCCTCATCAACGCCTCCTTCGGGACTTAGTAATTCAGCAGAAACTATTAGAGCTTCATAATTTAGAGATTTGACAATTTTAACTAATTTGCCAACCGTTCGACTTCCAAATTCTGTATTACCTACCAATTCTTCGTTTCCAATAGACCAAAAGGCAAGACAGGCATGCATCCGGCTCCTCAGGATATTTTTCTTTAGATCTTCAATTCTCCACGCACTTGCTTCTGGAAGACGGTTTTCATTCATCAAAATAATACCTAGTCTATCGCAGGCACTAAGCAGTTCATTTGATGCAAAGTGGTGAGCACTTCTCCATGCATTGACTCCCATATCCTTCATCACCTTAACTTTGTAATCAACGATATCCTGATTTAGGGCAACACCGACACCTGCAAAATCCTGGTGTTCGCAAACACCTCTAAGTTGATAGGATTTCCCATTTAAATAGAACCCCTTCGTATCATAATGAAAGGTTCGAATTCCATACTCTTTGGTGACTTGATCATCCCCTATAGAAGCACTTGCTTGGTATAAATAAGGATCTTCCGGACTCCATAGATGAGGCATTTCTACCACTAATTCTGTAGTAAATTTTGCCTCTTGACCCGAGTGAATCACTTGCTTTTCAAAAGTGATTTCCTGACTACTTAGTTTTACCTTAGGTGCTAGGAAAATGGATTGATCTTCATCATTTACTACGGATACTTCCACTCCTAAAACAGCTTCATTCTCTGTTAAGGACTTGGTGTATATATAAAAAGAATCTGCATCAAGGTGTAGTTTTGGAGTAATGAGAAGACAAACATTCTTATAGATTCCAGCACCATCATACCACCAGCCCTCGTGACCTTGAGTAGTATCCACTCGAACCAATACAGTATTGGTCCCCTCCTTGCTATAATAAGCCAGCTCTGTCAGATCATACTCAAATCCTGAATAAGCACTGTGGTTTCGCCCTAGATAAGCCCCGTTTACCCAGACATCTGTAATTCCTACAATCCCTTCGAATTGCAAAAGGATTTTGTTACCTTTTTTTATGTCCTCTTCATCCAGATTAAACCGTTTACGATAATAAGCAACACCATCTGGTTTAGACCCACTCATTAGATTTCGTGGATTATTTTCGTAAGGTAGCTCCACTTTCCAATCATGAGGAAGCTTCACCTCTCTCCAGTGCTCATCTATGTGACTATCTAAGTCTGTATCACAGAGATTACGAAGTCCTATCTCACGATCTCCTTTGGCGATTAGTCGTAAAAAATGCTCTCCGCCTGAACTTATCGGAAGTCTATCAGTTCCCTCCATCGGTAAGGAAGCCGTCAAACCTCCAAAAGCGTAGGATTTCTTAGCAATTTTTTTAGGAGAAATTGGCAATTCTCCAAGATGAAACTGCCAGTTATCATTTAATAATTGTAATTTTCTCATGGATGAACCTTCTTTCTGATATCATTACTGATTTCAGTATACCCAATCCTTAGGTTCTCCTCTATAGTCAAAAAGAATGCAAGCTATGTTCAATTCCTAGCTTGCATTCTTTCTAAATGTTATCACGGTATTCAGCAGGAGAAAGACCCATGGTTTTTTTGAAAATCTTATAGAAATAAGATGGATTCTCATAACCTACTTTAGTTGCAATCTGTTCAATTGGTGCTTGAGTATAGCGTAAAAAATCTGCCGCAACATTAATTCGTTGCAAATGTACCAATTTAATAAAGGATTTCCCTGTGTGTTTTTTTAAGTATGTAGACAAATAAGATGGGTTATAACCGAAATGATCTCCCATCTCCTCTAGAGTAGCTGAAGCATAATACTTCTCAATATAAAGCATAAAGGACAATAGGTGCGATTCTGTCTTTTGACTACTAATCATGGCATTACTACGACTTGAAATACGGAGCAGTTTCACAAATAAAACTAACAATTCATAGCGAATGATGTCATTGGACTGTTCATCACCTTTATTGTAATATTCATAAATAATATTGGCAATTGTACTAGACATCCCGTCACTATCTTTCGTTTTAAACACAGTGTAAATCCCATTTCCATCCGTCACAGATGGTGTAAAAAAGAGCAAGTCAGATAAGTAACTGCTACTTCCATTTCTCCGTAAAAATTCCAAATCAGTCATAGTAAAAGCAGTCGGTCGAATCGCAATATTCAAAACAACTGTGTCTGGTCCACTCTCAATATTTTTATGAACCGTATTTGGCCCTACAATAAAGACATCTCCCTCATGCAGATCCAATTGTTCATTTTCAATCATGATAGATAAATCACCCTTCAACGGAAGTATCATTTCAACATAATTGTGAAAATGATAAGGGACAAAAGAATTTTCAGGATTAACAGAAAGTGCAATGGGTTGTAAATTGATTTCAAGAGAGTCATCTAGGTTTTGGAAAAATTCATAAACTGGCTCTCCATTAAAATACTTAGCGGGAACCGGTCTCATAGTTGATTCAATCTCTTTCCACTCTCTTTGTTCTCTCTTATTGATGAGTAAATCTAAAATAAATGAATCCATACTTACCTTCTTTCTTTTTCCATTATACCTTATTTTTTAAATCTAGGAAATGAACATATAGGTAACCTTTTTTAACGATAGTTTTTCCCGTATTTCTAGACTAGAATAAAGATAGAAAAAATACCGAGGAGAAATCGAATGCTCAATCTAACACAAAAACCTTACTTATTAACTACTAAACAAGCAGAAAGCATCCAACAACTCGTCTCTGAAATGACAACAGAAGAAAAAATCGGTCAGCTCTTTTTTGTTATAGGACAAGATGAAGAGCGCGTCTCTCTGGATGACTTTATTGACACCTATAAACCAGGTGGGCTCATGTTCCGACCAGGACCAGCGGCCCAAATCAGTCGGCAAATTAAACAAATTCAACATCATAGCAAATTCCCTCTCTTTTTTGCTGCAAATCTTGAATCCGGGGGAAATGGAATCATCAGTGAGGGGACTTGGCTAGGAAATCCTCTACAAATGGCTGCGACGAATGATCCTCAAGCAGCCTTTGAACTAGGAAATATCGCAGGCTATGAAGCCAATCAGGTCGGATGCAACATGTCCTTCTCCCCTATTGTAGATATTGATTTAAATTTTAAAAATCCTATTACAAATACGCGAACCTTCGGATCAGATCCTGATCGCGTCCTCCGTATGGCAAAAGCTCAAATTCAAGGCCTGGAAGCAAACGGAATTACTCCTGTAATAAAACACTTCCCAGGAGATGGCGTTGATGAGCGTGATCAACATTTACTCTCCAGCATTAATAGCCTATCAGCAGAAGATTGGTCTAGCAGTTATGGCCAGATTTACAAAAGCTTGATTGATCAAGGAACACCTTGTGTCATGATTGGGCATATCTACCAACCAGCTTGGGAACGTAAGCTAAACCCTGAAATCAAAGATCAGGACTTACGCCCCGCCTCAGCCTCTAAACTCCTCATTGACGGCTTCCTTCGAACAGAACTTGGTTTCAATGGATTGGCCATTACTGATGCGACTGCTATGGTGGGCTATAATGTCATTCTCCCACGTAAAGAACTTCTACCTGCAACCATTAATGCCGGAATCGATATGATTCTCTTTAACAAAAACATTGATGAAGATTATGCCATTATGACAGAAGCTGTTAGCAGTGGCCTTGTTTCAATCGATCGTCTTAATCAGGCTGTGACCCGAATATTAGCAACTAAACTTTCTCAAGGTTTGATGAACGAAGCGGGACAATTTATTGGACAAATTCCTGAAAAACCAATCCTAAAAACTAGTGAACAATTAGAAATAGCTTCTAAGATTGCTAAACACTCTGTCACTCTCGTAAAAGATCGTGATCAACTCCTTCCTCTCTCTCCCCAAAAAACACCCCGTGTTCGTCTAGTTGTCCTAGGTGATTCTGATGAAGGTGGCTTTAAAGAAGGTGGTAAAGTAACAGACCTCTTTAAAAATGGCTTAGATCAGTTAGGTTTCGAAGTCTCCCTCTATCAGATGGACTTCCATGAAATGTTTGAAGAAGGAACAACGGATTTAGAGGAAAAATTTGACCTTGCTTTTTACGTAGCAAATGTGGAAACAGCCAGTAACCAAACGACTACTCGTCTTAACTGGATCCAGCTCATGGCAGCCAATGCTCCTTGGTTTGCTCCATCCATTCCTACTGTATTTGTTTCAACGGCAAACCCTTATCACCTCTTTGATGTCCCTTATATTTCAACATTTATCAACGCTTATACAGGAACACCTGAAAATGTAGCTGCAGTTTTAAGAAAAGTGACTGGCCAAGAAGAGTTCACAGGTATAAATCCTATTGATCCATTCTGTGGTGATTTCGTAGCTACATTGTAAAAATAATATCTAGAAAAGGAAAGAATAAACATGAATATTCAATCAATCCTAGTAAACCATATGAAAGAGCCTCTCGGCTTCCTTTTAGAACATCTCCGCATTGAATTTACACTTGAAGCAGATCGTTTTGAAGAGATCCAAAAACAGTTAACCCTATCTGTAGCTGATCAACCAGTTTACCAAACGGAGTTCCTCCCATTTGATAATAACTTCTTTGAAGTAGATCTTGACCTCCTTCCACGCACACGCTACGATATCAAGATCACCGTACGCACAGCCGATCAGGAATGCATTTCATCTTCCAGCTTCTTTGAAACAGGAAAAATGGCGGAACCCTTCCTAGCAAAATGGATCGCAAACGAAAACAAAGAAATCCAAAACACACTTTTCAAGAAAAATATTACCATTAGCAAAGAAGTTGCCAAAGCTCGTCTTTATATGACAGCCCTTGGAGTGTATGAAACGCACATTGACCAAGAAAAGATCGGGAATGAATTTCTTGCTCCTGGGGTAGATGCCTATGATCAATGGATTCAATTACAAACCTATGATGTGACAGATTCCTTATCTATTGGAGAGCATGAATTGTTGATTTCAACTGCTGACGGTTGGTATAAAGGTCCTTATGGCTTTATCGAAGGGATCAAAAATATCTATGGTGATCAACACCGAGCCTTAGCAGAATACCATATCCAATATGTGGATGGAAGTCACCAAATCATCTCAACTGATGAGACCTGGTTAACAGCAGCAGGTCCAGTCACTCACTCATCTATCTATTATGGTGAAGATCGTGACGATACACTAGAACCAGAATACTGGAAACCCGTTGTCCTTCTGAATGAAAATTTTGATATCTTAAGTGATCGCCTCAGCCTTCCTCTCACTGTCAAAGAAACACTTGCAGTTCAAGAGGTACTCCAAACTCCTGCCGGAGAAACCGTCCTTGACTTTGGTCAAAATCATGCGGGGCTCTTCCGCTTCTACAACCGAGCACCAAAAGGGACCAAGATCTACCTTCAAGTTGGAGAAATCCTTCAAGAAGGGAATTTCTACCGTGGGAATCTGAGAACTGCTCGCGCTGCCTTTGAATATATTTCAGATGGAGTAGAGAAATGGGTGCAACCCTCCTTCACCTACTATGGTTACCGCTATATGAAAGTCGAAGGATTGGATTTAGTGGACCCTGCTGATTTCAAAGCAGATGTCATTTATTCTGATATGAGAAGTACAGGAGAGATTGAAACCAATAATGGCAAGGTCAATCGTCTCTTTCAAAATATTATTTGGGGTCAAAAAGGGAATTTCTTTGACTCTCCAACGGACTGTCCTCAACGCGATGAACGTCTTGGTTGGACTGGAGATGCCAATGTTTTTTCAAATACAGCCCTCTACAATATGGATGTCTATGCCTTCTACCGTAAGTTCTTGAAAGACATTGCCATTGAACAACAATTAAATGATGGCCGAGCTCCAATGTATGCACCATCCTTTGGAAATGAAGACGGTGGCGGAGCTATCTGGGGCGATGCAACAACCTTTATTCCTTGGAATGCTTATCAAATGACAGGAGATGATAGTCTCCTCAAAGAACATTATCCGGCTATGAAGGATTGGGTAGACTGGATCACTCGAAATACAGCCACTCCTTATCTCTGGACCAAGTGTTTCCAATTCGGAGATTGGCTTGCTCTGGACGGAGAAAATCCTGCTATGCCAACTGGGAAAACAGATGAAGACTTTATTGCTTCTATCTATTACCACTATTCTGCTCATATCGTGGCAGAAACCGCTCTATTATTAGGGAAAACGGAGGAAGCAAACACCTATAAAAATCTCTCTCAAGATATCAAACAGGCCATTCAAGCAGAGTATATTTCTGCTAATGGGCGGTTGACAATTGATACCCAAACAGCTTATGCTTTGGCTTTGGCCTTTGAATTGCTTCCAGAAAATCAATTGGAACGTGTAGCTAGAGATTTAGTCACTCGACTTGGGAAAGATGACGATCATCTCAAAACAGGATTCGTCGGAACTCCTTATATCAACCAAATGCTCTCTCAGTATGGATACCATAAATTAGCTACGACAATTTTCCTTCATGAAGACTATCCGTCTTGGCTCTACGCAGTCAATCTTGGAGCTACAACCGTTTGGGAGCGCTGGAATTCTGTTCTTCCAGATGGATCCATGAACCCTGAAGGAATGAACTCCCTCAACCACTATTCTATCGGTGCAGTTATGGAGTGGGCCTATAAATTTGTTCTCGGAATTCGAAATCCGAATCAAGGTTTTAAAGAATTTGCTCTTGCTCCAGAATTTGACTATCGTTTAAACTCTGTAACTGGGCACTATCAAAGTAGCTACGGAAAAATTGCTGTTTCTTATCGCATTGAAACAGATGAGAAACATACTATTACTCTTACTGTAGATGTCCCATTTGGAAGTACTGCCCATGTCACACTGCCACGTTCAGAAGGGGTACTGGTTTCCATTAATGATTCAAGTAGATACAGCGGTCAGTTTGATCTGACAGCTGGGCACTATGAGATTTCTTATATCCCAACTCAAGACTACGTCGAACGCTATGCTGCAAGCACGCCTGTTTCTACTATAATGGCTGATGAAGAATTAGTTGCACAGATTGATGCTATCCACCCCGTCCTTGACTTTTTCCGTAAAGATCCAGGAGCTCTCCAAGGCGGCTTAGGAAAACTCTCTCTTGCAAAATTAGATGAAATTTTACCATTTATTACCATTCCAAAAGAAGACTTGAAAAAAATAGAGTCCTTGCTCGAACAAACGATTATACTCAATCAACGAAACAAGTAAAAAAAGAGTCTGGAGCACCGTTGCTTCAGACTTGCTTTTCAACATTTTTCCATGAAAGGAACAACTATGCTTAAAGGAGCCTTATTTGATTTAGACGGTATCATCGCGGACACTGCTAGCTACCACTTTGATGCTTGGAAAAAACTGATTAAAAACCATTTTGATACCGACCTCCCTAATCAGCTAGAAGAAAAAACCAAAGGGGTCAGCCGAGAAGATTCTCTCTCTATTATTCTAGACTATCTTGGTATCCAAGTTTCAGAAGAAAATTTCAAACAGTTAGCAGCTGAAAAAAATGAACAGTACGTTCAGGCATTAGATGCATTGACCAGTCAAGACATCTTACCTGGAATTTCAGACTTTATTCAAGAGCTCAAGGAGGCTAAAATTCGAATCGCTCTTGCATCTGCCAGTAAAAACGGACCTTTTATTCTTGAAAAATTAGGATTATTAGATATCTTTGATGCGATTGTGGATCCTTCCAGTGTAGCAAATGGCAAACCAGCTCCTGATATCTTCCTAGCAGCAGCTCAGGCTCTTGAGCTACAACCAAAAGATTGTATCGGAATTGAAGACTCAATCGCTGGTATTACGGCCATCAACAAAGCAGGGAGCTTTTCAGTAGCTTGTGGAGGCAACGAGCTCCAGCATGCTCTTTTGCGCTTTCCATCGACTGCAGACTTGAATCTACAGATGATCCAAGAACAATTTCATTAAAAACGGAGAAGTTGGTATGACTATTACACAATATCAAAATCCTATTTTGCGAGGGATGTATCCCGATCCTAGTATTGTTAGAGTCGGAGATACCTACTATATGGTGAATAGCACTTTTGAATACTATCCTGGGATCGCTTTATCACGTAGCTTTGATCTTCTCAATTGGGAGAAATTACCAGGTATTGCACAAACAATTGAACAAGCTGACTTACGTTCAGCAAAATCCAACGAAGGGATTTTTGCTGTTTGTATACGCTACAATCAAGGTTTTTTCTATGTAATTACAACAAATTTTGCTGAGTTTAAAAACTTCATTATCCGCGGTTATCTAAACGAAGACCAGACGGCAATTATCTGGGAAAACCAACGAATAGAAATAGATATCTTTGGAATTGACCCTGATCTTTTTTTTGAAGATAACCGAACTTACGTTCAATTTACTGGCTATGTAGAAGGAGGGAAGAAAGCCATCCAACAAGTTGAAATTGAACTGGAAACCGGAAACATTCTCCGCGGACCAGAAGTTTTATCTTTCGGTACCGGAGGGCGAGATGTCGAAGGCCCTCATATATTAAAAGAAAAGGGAGCATATTACCTCCTTGCTGCTGAAGGAGGAACAGGCCAAGGCCATATGATTACCATGTTTAAAGGAGAATCGCTCTGGGGGCCTTTCCAACCAGCTCCAACCAATCCTCTCTTTACCAATCGTGATCGTGCAGAAGAACCCCTTCAAAACATCGGTCACGCTGATCTCTTCCAAGATACACTTGGAAACTGGTGGTTAACCTGTTTGGGAACACGGCCAGCCACAATTGATCACATTCAAATCACAAACCTAGGACGCGAAACACTCTTATATCCAGTAGAGTGGACAGAAGAATGGCCTGTAATAAACAAGGGAATTCCTAGTCTAGAAGTCGATTTGGCGGATTTTCCTAATCATTCACAGGCATTGTCAAACCCCCAAAACTTATCTAAGTTTACAGATTACTTTATCAGCGAGCAATTGGATCCAGAATGGACGACCTTACGTCATCAACTCGGTTCACGCTTATTGATAGAAAACCAACAATTGATTCTAAAAGGATCCAATCTTACCTTAAAAGATTTGTCAAATCCAAGCTTTCTTGCTGTACGCCAAACAGAACATGAACAAACATTTGTCGTCACTCTTGATCCAGAAACCTCTCAACTCAATCAAGGAAGTTTGGGAATTGCTGTCATCATTAACTCGGATCACTATGCTGCTCTCCTCTTGTCAAAAGAAGAAAATCGCATTGTCGTTCGCAAACATATCCAAATCCTAGATTTGGAATGGGATGAAATCATTGGCGAACTCTCTGCTCTTCCGGAAACTCTGACCCTTCATCATACAACCAGTGAAAAAGTGTTTACTGCTCAAACACAAACAGAGACAATCCAATATTCAATCAGTGCCCAACACTTCTCCAATGAAGCGATTGCAGCTCTCAATACAGGTGATATGCAAGGACTCTACGTGCTAGGAGATGCTCAAATGGTCGTTAAATCAGTAGAACGAAAGTAAATCTTAAAAAGAGAGTGGGACAGAAATCGGTAATTCGTTAGAATTCGATTTCGTCGTC
>ERZ773037.836-NODE-836-length-16231-cov-3.649604_pt1 | contig 16231 bp, 20 predicted proteins | sample MGYA00511466_ERZ773037 | MGnify/ENA primary metagenome ERZ773037 (study PRJEB29015, sample SAMEA2738146) | human oral metagenome | biome: human oral; feature: human-associated habitat; material: saliva | place: China | collected 2202 ... | reverse complement strand
TAACTCCTGCAGTTAAATCGTTCGACTGCACATCCTTAATCTTCCATATTCTATTTTCTTTTAGCATGTTTACTTTATAGAACACCTGAATACCAGAAGTCAAATCCTCATTATCTTCCGCTTTTACATTTGAACCTTTTGCATACTCTTCCTTATACTGGTATTCTGCTTCTATAAACAGGCTTGCAGAATTTTCGTCTTCGAAAACTACTTTTGGCTTTTTATTCTTCACTAATCAAATGTTCCTCAGTATTAAAGGAAACATCATCTTGTTCATGAATATATTTTCTGTCTTTCAGTAGTTGCTTAAAACTTCCTGCCTTCTCTGAAACTTGCTCTTGTATTGCCTTATCAAAAGCATCGTTATCTTTAATAGTTCTGAAATCCGAATACACAGACTTGATAAAATCAATAGCAGCTTTTTCTTTTGATACATTTTTTGCAGTTTGTGCATTAACCACAATTGCATTCTGTGTAGAAAACATGATTGACATTACAACAAAAACTATTAAACTAATCCAAGTAACAACTTTTCGATTTCTAGTACTCATTTTGCGTCTCCTTTCCAACACTACAGTTAATTATACTTAACTAACTATATATCATATTCTTACGCATAGTTCAACAATTTTGTTGAAATTCAAACAATTGATTTGTTCCAAACTGCATTTTATATACAAACATCCATGATAGCGACGTATCAAATTTCACATTCTTACCATCAATTTCTATTGTTTTTATCATACTTTCCTTCCTCCTATACTCCCGGTTTTGTTACTAATGTTGGTTCATATGGCGTAGTCCCATACCAAGAGGAATATGCTGTAGACTTGGCATCCGAAATGCTTGCCTTTACAAAATGATTATCCAGTCTTGGTACTGCTTTAATGGAAATCTCCTGTGTGTAAGGTGCGACAATTAAACTTACAATCCACACACACGGTTATTCTAGCTGAGTTTTATAATTAGATTGCACAAAGAAAGTGCAGTCTAATTTTTTTATTGCAATTTCAACGGTTTCAATACATGGGTTTGATAAGTTATCTCATAAATTACCTTTGAAGTAATATAAAAAAGTTATGATACGGACAAAGTCCGGACAAAAGTCCGCACATATTACTATTACTATAACTATTACTATAAAAGAGAAAAATATAAGTATATATAGTTATATAAGAAGGAGGAGAAAAATGGCAAAAAGAACTGGCTCAAACACATGGAATTGGGAGATGAGAAAAAACCTTGAGTTTTTAGTTTCTGAAGAAGGTTATCCACCAAAGAAAATAGCAAAGGAATTATCTGTGTCTGATGCAACAGTATATCTTGAACTAAAAAGAGGAATGACAGCAGAAGAGTATTTGATGAAGCGATATTCAAAGTACAGAGCTGAAGTAGCTTTATACAACGAAGCGGTATCAATATTCGGCATAGATGGACTTGCTGTAGTAATGAAGATTTTTCAGGCACAGGAAGAAAAGTAGGAGAATGACATGAACAGAGGTACAGACGATGTTTTCATTTGGTACTATAGGATGGTTTTTTCCTTTTTTACTGAAGAACGAATGAGAAACATGAAACATGTTCCAATGTATGGTTACCAGTTTATTGTTATATTTCTGGAACTTTGTGGATTAGCAACTCCTACAAAAGGAAGGATTACAATTCAAGGTTATTCTCCGGGAGAAATTGCACCAATTATTTGTAAAGATATAGGAGAGGATGCAGAAATAACAATGCTTGCACTCAAATATTTTACCCAGCAAGAACTAATAGAAGTTTGGTTGGAGAATGGAAGCACTATTATTCATATTCCGTTCTTAAATGACAAGATTGGAAGAAGGAATAAAGAATCTGAAAAGAGACAAGCAAGACGATTGCAACAGATGGAAAGAAAAGCGAATATGCTTGCTTTACAAGCTGGGCTTGAAGCAAGAATCCAAAAGTGCCAAACATATGGATTATTTGAAAATGTATATTTAACCGATGAAGAAAAAAATGAGCTTGATAATCTTTTCTGTAATTCTGATGAGATTATAAAAAGGGTAGGACTGGAAAAGAAAAGGACTGGAACAAGTGACATAGTAGAAACAGATTATGATTTGTGTCTTAAAAAAGGGAAACAAATTGGAAAAGAACGCATATGATGCGAGAGGTGTGATGTGGCAACATTATATGATAAAAATTATGAATTACCAAAGGGATGCTACGGTCTAACAAAACCTACATACATAGTGGTGACAGCCAGAATAAGAGCATATCCGGAGTTCAAAAGAAAAATAGCTAGAATCGATGATAAATCAGAAATCAATTTAACAGAGGACGATATACTTGCAAAAAATTGTATGCAGGCATTTGTAGATGCTATAGAAGCAGGAACAGCATGGATTAGTGAGGAGTATAGAGAGCCAATCTGGAAATATGCAATCAAACATTATGAACATGGAGTGACATGGGAAGATATAGCAGAAGAATATCACTATAGCTCATCTCATTTAAGATTGCAGTATGTAAAATTTGTTTATGGTGTAGCGTTTGAACTTGGAGAAATCATTTAGGAGGAAAAGATTATGAAAATAGTATCTGTTGTTAACCATAAAGGCGGAGTTGGAAAAACTACAATAACTATAAATTTAGGTGCAGAACTTGCAGAGCGAGGGAACAAGGTTCTCCTTATTGATTTAGACAGTCAGGGAAACTTAACGAAAGCTACAGGCATAGATGTACACAGAACTGGTGACAATCTATATACCGTTGCATCAGCCTTAAATGGAATTATGAAAGGGCAGGAGATTGATCCTTTGAAATACATATACAGGACAAATATTAGCGATAATCTTGATGTAGTACCTTGCTGTATAGATATGGCAGACACAAAGATTGCTTTAAATATCGCTATGGCAAGGGAAACAATGCTAAAACTTTTCATTGAGGAAATAGTTAAAAGCAAAAATTATGATTATGTGCTTATAGATAATGCCCCATCGATTGAAGTGGATTTCCAAAACTCCTTAGTTGCAAGTGATGAGGTTCTTATTATCACAGAAGCAGATGAATTTTCTACAGATGGAATGGAAAGCCTGCTAAAACAACTTGGAAAAATAAAGAGTTTTTTCAATCCGAAACTTGAAGTAGCCGGTGTACTCATAAATAAAGCTGATTGCAGAACAAATTTATGTAAAGACATGATTGGCATAATAAGGGAACTATTCGGCAAGCTAAAAGTATTTAATACCGTAATTCCGGCAAGCGTGAAACTAAAAGAAAGCCAGATTATGAAGGTTAGTATTAAAACTTATGATAAAGATAATGCTGTTGCAAAGGCTATTTCTTCTTTTACTGATGAATTTGAGGGGAAAGTAGCAAAGTAGGTTAAGGAGAAGAATAATGGCAATGAATTATAGAAAAAGTGTGTACATCAGAGACGAGCAATCAATCAAAAATGATATAGAAAATATAACTGATTTATACGGCGGAGCTGAAAAGAGACTTGAGGAAGCCAGTAAAAATGGAGTTAAGAATATAGATGTTAATTTGCTTCAGGAAAGTAGTCTTAATCATTTTCATGCTATTTCAGGAGAGGAATGGGATGAATTTGTAGCAAGCATAAAATCTCATGGAATATTAACACCTATCACAGTCAGACCTATAGCCGATGGAAAATATGAAATACTGGCAGGACATAATAGAGTTCGTGGAGCAAAAACAGCAGGGATTACAGAAGTTCCGGCAATTATAAAGGATGTTGATGATGTAGAAGCAAGCATCATAATTGCGGATACCAACCTTCAGAGAGAGGAAGTAACAGACCTTGAGAAAGGCTGGGCATATAGAAATATATTTGAAGCCATAAATCGAAAAGGCAAAAATCAGTATACAAGTGCTTCGGGTCAGAACGACCCAAAGCAAAATGTTTCAGAGGAGAGTGCTTCGGGTCAGAACGACCCAAAGCTAAGAAGTAGTGAAATTATTGCTGAAAAATATGGCATTGGTGAAAAAACAGTTAGAAGAAAAATCCGTCTAACCTACCTAATCTATCCGCTATATACTTGCTATGAAAATAAGCTTATAACACAGGAAGTAGCAGAACAGTTGTCTTACCTAAGAAAGAATGAACAGGCTTTAGCAGAAGGTCTAATTAGTGCCGGGCTGGGGCTTACTCCGGAAATTGCTAAAGTAATCAGGAAGGCAAGTGAAGACCGCCATATAAGTGATGTGGATATGCAGGAAATTGCAGGCACTAATATTAAGCAGGATACTACAAAGCCATCACGCCCAAAGAGGTACAGGATAGACGAAGCTCTATTCCCGCCAACAGTAAAGAAAGGGCTGAGAGAAGACTATATAGTTAAAGCACTAACATATATTAGGGATAATAATATTGAGGTGTAATGATGGAAAAGGTAAGCAAAAAGGAGCTGGAGCAAGGCAATACTCAGCTAAAGGAATTAGTTAAGTTTTGCAAAAAATATGATAATCCGTTTACTGTAGATTTTGAAAGCAAAGAACTGAAAGAAGCCTTAAGCGAATTTAAAGAAATGGTAACAGATCTTCCGGATTTGTATTTTAAGATGGATACAACATTCAGGTATCCAACAAGAGGTTTACCCGGAAATGTAGACTGCAAGACTTTCACATCATACTATGTGATGCGTATTCCAGAGATATATTTGCTATATAAAAATAAGGGTTATGGAACTTTCTTTCATGAGATGAGAGAGTTTCTTGAGGATGAGGTGCTTGGTGTGGAAATAGGAGATGATGCAAAAAGTATTGCACTGTCCTTAGAGGTGAAAAATGCTATAATCGACTTGATAGAGAGAATTGAGAAGAAGGAAGCATTGTTATGATATTCAGCCGAAAAAGAAAAAGAGAAGTTGCAGATTATTCACCACTTAGAAATACTGAACGATATAAAGGGGATAGAGAGCAATATAAGTGCCTGTTATACAATGTTCAGAGTTGGTACTATCAAAATAATGATAATGAGTATTTGGATTTTGTTATTGACCTACTCAGAAAAGAAGTAAAGCACGCCAGTTACCTAGAGTTATATCGAGGGAGAGAGCGCTTTAGATATTTATTCCCATTTCATAGAATGGATTCAGAAATGATAGGGTATCAGTATAATGATAATACAACAGTAGATTTAGATTTAGCAAAGACAGTTATCATTTCTGAACCATGGAAGCATGATAATTATAGAAGCTTATACTCGAAAATGAAAAAAGAAAAAGAATTCTATCCCGAAGAAAATCATGAAGCGTTTTACTATGAATATCTGGATGTTGCTTGTATGTGGAATGGGTATCATAGCGGAGCTATTGGGGGATATTTTGGGAAAGGAATACTACCGGCAATAAAATATGATACGAGAAAAATTTTTGACTATGTGGATGTTAAAGACGATTTGACTGTCGTATATAATGCAAAGAATATTGTTAATAGGTGTCAGGAAGAAAAAGTAAATCTGCCAGAGAGGTATGATGAATGTGTTGAGGATAAATACAAGGGAACTGATTACAGGTTGCTACTCATATATAAATTATCTAAACTAAAATATCAAAATTAAAAAAAGCAAGTGAAAGCATAAAAGTTAAGCGTTTGCGAAAATTTACATATGTTATAATAATAGCATAGAGATATATTATATAAATTAAACAAAAGTTTGCTATAAACTAAACAAACCAGTAATTGCAACGCATGCAGAGATTTAGTGGAAATGCAGGAGAATATATGATAAACATAGATTTTACGGAAAAAACGAAAAAAATAGAAAAAACATTACCGTACATAAAAGAAAAATTGAAAGAAAATCTGATATTTGAACCTTTCTATAAAGATTTTAAGTATTCATTTTGCTGGAGTTCTAATGCGATTGAAGGTAACACACTATCTCTTAGTGAAACCATATCCTTACTTGAATACGATGAAGTATCAGCAGGACATAGTTTTAGAGAGTATGACGAAGCAAAGAGGTTATATTCAGCAATTGAGAAATATTTAAGTTTTGAATATAAGGATATTACTGAAAGCTGGATAAAGAATATTGCTCAAGAAGTTACAGGCTTGTCAGGAGGGTATAGAAAAGAAAATGTGTATATAGGCACTCTTTCAGAAGCAATATATTATCCGCCAAGTCATGAAAATATAAATGAGCTAATGGGAGAATATATAAAGTATATAAAGCCATTTAGCAAAATGCAACTTGGGGATAAGATTACATATATTGCAAAGAAGCACATTGAATTTGAACGGATACATCCCTTTTTAGATGGGAACGGTAGAACCGGCAGGGTTATATTAAATCAATCCCTTATCAATGAAAGTCTGCTACCAATAGTAATAGAGCCGAAATCAAAATATAGAAGTGCTTTCAAAGAATATAACAAGTCTGGGGACACTTCCCTTATGGAAAACATAGTATATAACGGACAGCTTGAAGCCATAGAGAAAGTGAAACTTCTTGTAAGAAATATGGAGCATACACTTGGAAAATCAAAAGAAAGGGGGCTTGAGATTTAACTAAAAATGGCATAAAGAATATTCAATTTATGGAGGAATAACCATGAACATAAAGAAAATGGAAAGAGCATCTATTATCCTTTTGATACTTGTGTGCATAGGGATAATGTTTACCGGATGTTCTAAATCAGTAAAAGAAGAAGCTATGAATGAAGTTAAAGCTTTAAAGGCATCTGAATATATGACAGAAGACCAAAAGAGCATAGAAACACTAAAAAAATCCTTTATCAATAGCATTGACAAAGCTAAAGATGATAAGGAAATTAAGAAAATTGTAAAGCAGTTTAGAACTGAAAAGAAAACCTTCGCCACAAGGAAGGATAAGATTAAGGCATATAAGGATCTTGTAATAAAGCAGGCAGGAGACAAGAAAGCTGAAGCTGAGAAAATCTTAAAGGCATATGAGAAAAAGCTTAATGCTGTCAAATCGAACAAGGAACTTGAGAAACTAACTAAAGAAATAAACGCTAAAATTACAGAAAAGACCGGAAAATCAATAGAGGTTACAACTTCTGAAATTGAAACATCCACACCAGCCGGAAAGGAAATACAGAAACAGCAGGCAAGTCCGGCAAGTTCCAGAAATAGCGGAAGTTCTGCTGAAACTCCTAAAAGTAATAGTGGTTCGAGCAGTTCCAAGCAGAAAGTATGGGTAGTAGATAAGCCGGCATGGACGGAAACAAAATACAAAACTGAAACATACACATATACGGTGTATATATGTGGAGGAAGAGAGTTCCCAGATTATGATTCTGGATATGCATATTACTGTGAGCTGGGTGATGCAGGCACTCCATCAAGATTGTATCCATCTACCAAGACAGGTACAAGGCAAGTGCCATACACGGTAACACATCCGGAGCAAGGACATTGGGAATACAGATAAATGATTTAAGCCACTCGAAAGGGTGGTTTTTCTAATGCTTAAAATTCAAAGGAGAAGAGAATGGCAAAAAAACTAAAGGGTATACCTCCATAATAAATATAAAAATTAAAACAGATTTTAAGAGCGGTACACTTTAAGAGCGGTACACAGCCGTTTTTTTTCGTGTATTTTTTTACAAAGAAAGGAAAAAGATGATAAAAAAATATAAAAAATTAACTGCGATTTTTGCAATACTTGTGACTATGAGCATGACAGCAGTTCCAATTCTATCCTTCGCGGAAACAATTCCACAGGGAACTGCTAAAAGTACAAATCTGAAAGAAAATTCTGCTTATGTTGAAAGCGAAAAAGAAGCAGAAAAACCGGTAATTCCGGAAAAAGACAGCACTAACCCAGATAAAAGCGAAAATTCTAAAACTGAAAAGGCTGAAACAAAAAAAGATAAACCGGAAACTGAAAAATCAAAGCCTGAAGATAAAATAAATTCAGATATAAAAGTTAAATTTTCTGCTTCCGGAAATGGTTCGTTCATCGTTAAAAAGGTAGGCGAACCTGAAGAGAAACTTAGAGATATTGAAGCAGGAAAGACGGATTACATTAGTGCAGAAAAAGGGGAAACCTTTGAGGTATACACCTACGCATTAGATGGTAACAAGCTTACATATAGACTAAATGACATAGAGAAGGTATCTGAGAACAAGGAAACAGTTAATAACACTCTTTTGAAATTTAAGGTAACAGGAGATAAGCCTGAAGCAATTCTTTCTTTTACCGGTGGTGAGAGTTTAGGCTCATCTGTACAGGAGATTTTTGCTGTACCGAGGTCATTTGGAAGTTCTAAATCTATATATGTATCCATAGAAAAATATCAATATGGATATGATGCTAGTGGACAAAGAGTGGCTCAAAATAAATACGGCAAATTTACAACATCTACAAGTGGAGTGTATGGCGGTGCTGTATATTGTGCAGAACACGGTAAAACTCCAACAGTTGGAGGAATTACAGGAACTCTCATATCGGACACTACAATCCGTAAAATAATGTACTACGGGTATAGAGGTCCAGCTCAGTGGTCGGGGTTTGCATCAAGTTCCAATAATAGTGCATACAAAATTTGGGGGTCAAATACAAATAAGACGGAAATTGCCGGTACAGTAATAACATCACAGGCTCTTTCTAACAGATATAGAAGTTTGGGCGGAAGTGGTATAACTACAAATCCACAAGGGTTAAGTGCTTTTATGTCATATGTTAACAGTCAACCGGATCCCGGAAACAGTTATGCTGTATATAGGGCTAGTGCTAGTGGACAAGACCTAATGTTTGGAGTATATCAGCCTAAAGGGTATGCAAAGGTGCAAAAGAGTGTGGCAAGCAACAAACACCTTACAGATGAGTGCAAGAATATGTACTCACTAAAAGGAGCGGAGTACCGGGTGTCTAAGAACAAAGATGGCTCCGGATACTTGGGGTCGCTAACAACAGATGCAAGCGGTAAGACAAATACGCTGAAACTTACTCCTGGAACATATTATGTGAGAGAAGCGAAAGCACCGAAAGGGTTTGCACTAGACCCTACAGTACATACAGTAAATGTCGTTTCGGGACAAACTGCTACGGTGCAATCAAAAGACGAACCGCTTTTTGACCCAATAGGTATAGTTCTTCAAAAGACCGCTACAGATAACAGCTATTTAAATAAGTCAAATATGTCTGATGCTGAATTTGAAATAGCTTACTATAATGAAATGCTTGATAAGGTAGAAGGTAAAACTCCAACTAGAAAATGGGTTTTAAAAACAATGAAAGCTCAAAACGGGAATTATGTATCTCTTTTGCAAGATAAATATAAAGTATCCGGAGATGCTTTCTACAAGAGCGAGAAAGGCTCTATTGTTATTCCAAGAGGTACAGTAACAATTAGAGAAATTAAAGCACCTAAAGGTTATAAGGTTGATTCTAAAGTCTATGTAACTCATGTAGACAATGACCTGAATTTCAAAGACCAACTTGTATATAACTTTGGAAATACGCCTAAACAGCCCAATAAACCGTTAAATCCGGAAATTCATACCACAGCATCGGATAGGGATACTACGGATAATATCGGCTCATACGGAAAGAATATAACCCTCATAGATAAGGTGGCATATAAGGAACTGTCAGAAAATGAGACATATACTGTAAAAGGTGTTCTTATGGACAAGGCTACAGGAAAGCCACTTATGGTAAATGGGAAGAGAGTTACAGCAGAAAAAACCTTTACCGTGACAAAGGATAATTCTACTATTGATGGAAATGGTGCAAGAGGAACGGTAGAGCTGGAATTTAATGTGGACAGCACAGTATTAGCCGGAAAAACAACCGTTGTTTTTGAGCATCTATATTATGACAAAAAGGAAATTGCCACTCACACAGACATCGAAGACGAGGGACAGACAGTCCATTTTTCTGAAATTAAGACAACTGCAAAATCTGCCGAGACAGGAAGCATGCTTGGTATGCCAAGAGAGAAAGAGATTCTTATAGATACAGTTAAGTATACAAATCTCATTCCGGGAAAAGAGTACACTATAAAAGGTGTGCTTATGGACAAAGATACAGGTAAGCCTATAAAAGATGAAAATGGTAGAAAAATCACAGCAGAAAAGACCTTTACTCCGAACACGGCAGAAGGCAGTATAGATTTAGAGTTCACATATAACTCGCTTCTTCGTCAGGGGAAGACGACCGTTGTTTTTGAGGATGTATACCATAATGGAATAAAAGTTGGAACACACGCAGACATTAATGATAAAGGACAGAGTATAGAATATCCGAATATCCATACTTCCGCAGACTTTAAGAGCCTAGGAAGAGTTAATAACGGAATGGTTACAATACTTGATAAAGTGTCATATAAGAATCTTGCTCCGGGTAAAAAATACACCGTAAAAGGCATTCTCATGGATAAGGCTACAGGTAAGCCTTTTATAGCGAACGGTAAGGAAGTAAAAGGGGAAACTACCTTTACACCTATAAGTTCAACCGGAACTATCACGGTGGAATTTACATTCCCGGCATCTGCTATTGAAGGAAAGACTGTTGTTGTATTTGAGAATCTATATAATGACAACATTAAAATTGCAACTCATTCAGATATTACAGATATGAACCAGACTGTTGAAGTTGGTCGAATGAATGTAAGATACGGCGGTGCAAACGGTTATCCAATTACAGGAGATGAGAATGTAATCTGGATTTTTGCAAGCATTCTATTGCTTTCAGCCGGTGGACTTATGCTTGTTGTAAAGCGTAAAAATAAGAAAAATAAAAAAGATAAATAGGATACTGGAGGAAGAAGAAATGAGAAAAGGAAGGATTATATCTACTGTCCTTATTCTTGTATTTATACTTTCTTGCTGTTTTGCAAATGCATCAGCTGAGCTGGTAAAAAAAGAAATATTCATTAGCGAAACAAAGAAAGCTTCATATGATGCACCGAAAGAAATAGAGGAAGGCGGTAAAGCATATAGGCTAAAGAAGATAGATTACAAGGTTATCAGAAGTCCGGAGGAGCTTAAGGGGGAAGTTGAGATTAAAAATCTTAATGAGAAAAAAGTTCCTTTAACTAAGAATATTGAAATTGATGGAAAGAAATACACCCTTTATCTTGATACAGGTAAGACCAAATACAAGAAAGACAATAAAGAAGAAAAATATGTGTATGAAGCAAGAGACCCAAATAACTTCGTTCCTGAGCAAACAAGAATTTTTAAGCACGCTGATGGTAAAGAACTTACAGGAAAACTAAAGTCCACAGTTAAGGGACAAAACTACGGAAAGGGAATTACCGTACCGGGAAGATTTGATGGTTCTCCTAATGCTAAATATTTTCGTTTCGCAGGTTCAGGAAATTTCTATCCGCTGGATACATCAGTTCCAACATGGAAAGGCTATGAAGGAGACATACTAGCTCATCTTGGATTAAATCCAAATACACATAGCATCACAGGCGGAAGATGGACAGGAACTGATGGAAGCGGAAAAAACGCAGTCTTTTCTGGAACAAGAACAGTATGCGATTACACATGCACCTATACGACTGAAGGGGGCGGAGATACATATACAGCAAATGCAGTATATAACGGATATGAAATTGAAGCTTCAGCCATATATGAGGAATATATGACATTAAAGACAAAAATCCTTATCGGAATAGGTATAGGAATCCTAGCACTTGCAGTTGCAGTAATCATATATTTTCTTAAGAGAAGGAAAAAGAACAAGGAAGAACAATATATTTAGGAGGAGAATATGAGTGAGAAATTAGCTGTTGTAATAGAAGAAGAAAACTTTGAGACATCTCCTGAAGAACTGGATGGAATGCTTGGAAGACCGGATAACGACTATGACCCAGAAACAGCTTATCAGGTAGATGAGGTTGAAATTATACTACCAAAAGAAGTAAGGGAATAACTGTTAGGTGGACGGAGAACCGTCCTTTTTTATTGGGAAATTATTGGCAAAGGAGCTGGTAAATATTATGGCAAATAAGAAAAGTGAGGAATTTAGGCGTCAAGTTGCAGACATGTTTATAGAAGGCTTAAGAAAAGACGGATTAGCATGGAAGCAAGGCTGGAAAAGTGAATCTATTCTTCCTACAAATGCTAAGTCCGGTATTCCATATAGGGGAATGAACAGGATAAACCTTTTCTATACAGCATTATCTAGGGGATATGAGGATACAAGATGGCTTACCTTTAATCAGATAAAAGATGCCGGATATGCACTAGAGAAAGGCTCTAAAGGAGCAAAAGTCGAATACTGGTATCCATTTGACAGACTGGAAAGAAAACCACTCACATGGAAGAAATACAATATGCTTATCAAAGACGGGATAGACAAAGAGCGGTTTGCAATATTCGTCAAAATGTATACGGTATTCAATGGTGACAATATCAAAGGACTTCCGGAAAAAGAAGAATATATAAATCCGGATATTAAGCCGGGTGAGCTAATAGAAAAGCTTTCAAAAAGTATGGAAGTGCCAATAATCCACGACATAAACCATGAAGCATGCTATATCCCCTCAAGAGATGAGATTTTTTTACCACCGGTAGAAAAGTTCTTGAATGCAGAAGCATATAACGCTACAGCACTACATGAGCTTGCACATTCTACCGGGCATGAAAGCAGGCTTGATAGAGAAATGGCGAACGCCTTTGGTAGTGAAGGGTATTCTTTTGAGGAACTTGTAGCAGAAATGACCTCTGTTTTTATGAGTGTCCATACGGAAATAGACCCTATGAATACGGATATTGAGAATCACCAAGCATATGTAAATGGATGGATAGAAGCTATAGAAAAAAGTCCGGAAGTTCTTTCTAAAGCTATTAAATATGCTGAAGAAGCTACCGCATATATGGAAGAAAAAGCAGGGATTTCGGAAGAACTATTGAAAGAAGCTGAAAAGATTAAGGCGTTTGAATTTGAATATAGGATGCTTGGAAGACTGCAACAGGACTGTGAATACTACTTAGGAGCTGGGGGAAAAGATGCTGAACATGCACTTTATTATCATGACGAAAAAAGACATATAGAAGAGATGAAAAATTTATATGACAAAGTACCGATTAAACCTGAATGGCTTTCAGAAGAAAAACTGAAAGAGTATGAAAAATTACTCTTGAATACGAATGGTGATATTTTACAGGAGTTTAATGATAAGTTCTATAAATTCGGAGTAGTGTTAACCTCTGAAAATGAAGTTAGAGCCTTAACTCATGACGAGGGATGGATTACATGGTTTGATAAAGAGGGTAAATGCATGGGTAATACCGACCAGCTGAATATTTGGTTGTCAGACAGGGGTAATTCGGATTATCCGGATAGTGAGCAATTTTTGATGCCTACATGTGAAGATGTCCTTGAAATGGTGGAGAGTATTGCTAAAGTATATGGCATTACAATTCCTGAAGCACAGCTAGGGAATGTAATCGATTTAGAAGATTTTGGAGAACTTAGCTTTAATGCGACTAATTTAAAAGCTGATTTTCTAAAGGATGCTGAAGAAAACTTACATGAAGAAAGTCCGGTAGAAAGGCTTAAGGACATGTTTAACAGTAAAGAAAAAGAAATTGAAGCAGAAGGGAATACTTCATCGAAGGTAAGGCATAAAGCACTAGAGTTAGAACTGTAGGAGGATGAAATGGTAACAAAAAATACACTAATAGAAATTATTGCAGAAAAAGAAGATATTACAAAGACTAAAGCAAGCAGGATTCTATCACTTATAGGAAACGGCATTATGGAAGCTGTTTCCAACGGAGAAAGAGTAACGATTGCCGGGTTTGGAACTTTTGAATCAAAGGAAAGAAGCGAGCGGGATGGAGTCAATCCTTTCACCGGAGAAAAAATTCATATTCCGGCATCAAAGGGAGTTAAGTTCAAGCCCGGTAAAGCATTTAAGGAAAGCGTTAACAAATAGGAAATATAACTTAAAATCACGGAGGTAAAAATGGGAAGTTTTGCATCACAGCTTACAGCATTCGTACAGAGTGCCAGACCGCTTATTATTGCACTTGTTGCAGTAGCACTACTTATTAACGGTGCTATGATGATATATCCAAGCGAACGAGGAAAGGAAAGGGCGAAGGAAGCTCTCCCTTGGGTTGTAATTGGTTCAGCTATAGCGTTAGGAGCTGTAGCTCTTGCATCAGCTTTAACAAGTGGATTTTAAACTATATAGACCGGAGAGATGGTAATTCCATCTCTCCGGCATTTATATAAAGGAGCTGGATTATGAGTGAATCTATAAAGGATAAAGAAATAAAAATGACAGCAGATGAACTGAAAGAATATATAGAAAACATGCCTGAAGGAACTATAGTAAATATTGATTTTGATAGGGAGACTGAAGACAATGCCTAAAAAGAGGGAGCTTAATGTTGTAAATGTAAGACTTGTGGATGCACCTTCACTATATAGCGAGGAGGTATTGGATTCCCCTGAAGCTGTTTCTAAAGTTGTAGCTGAAGAGTTTAAGAATTATGACCGTGAAGTTTTTGCTGTTATAAATTTAAATACGAAACTAAAGCCTATTAATATAAACATTTGTAGTGTTGGAACGCTCGATGCAACATTGATAAATCCCAGAGAGGTTTTTAAATCTACTATTCTCTCAAATGCTTCGGCGTTTATTGCTGTTCATAATCATCCTTCCGGAGATGTGAACCCATCAAGAGAAGATATATCAGTAACAAAAAGGCTCATGGATTGTGGCAATCTACTAGATATAAAGATGTTAGACCATATTATCATTGGTGGGGGAAGTGGTGAGATTTACAGTTTTAATGAAAAAGGTCGTTTTGACAACCTATACATTGAAGCTACTGAAGTTAGAGAGAATATGGTAATGGAAAAGGAAGGGGTAAGAAAAACAATGGATAAAGAAAGAGTATATTTAAATGTGCATACCAGTTTTGCAAAATTAGGAATCGAAGACAAAAGTGGAAACGGACAAACTTACAATGTGGTTACATTGCCACGAGGAACAAGCGTAGATGGAAAAGACCTTAGCGGTGGGAGACTTTATCCTTTTGGGATGTACATATACCCAAATAAGTTTAATGATAATCTAATTACCGTGCAATATAAACCGGAGCAAGAGGTACAGGTTAACCTGAAAAACGGTGAAAAAGTAAAAGTTAAGGCTGAAGAACTATGCGAAAGTGTAGATAAAGCTAATAAGAAATATCTTAGTGAACATAAAGAAGTCCAGAATAGTAAAGTAAAGCAAAAAGATAAAGATAAGGAAGTAGAGCTGTAATATGGAACACTTAAAGAAATATATATCCATAAATTTTAGACCGGAACTTACCACAGACAATGTTAATAAGACTATGGTGCTTAACCGCTTTTTAGGTAATCCTCTCATAGTTTTAATATATATAGCTATATTAGATATTGCACTTACACTTGCATTTAGTTTCGTGCTTAATGTGGTATCGAGTATACCCTTAATGCTTAAAGACTGGGAACATTTAGGTAAATATATCAACTTTGCCCAATGTATACCTAACATAACGGAAGGAAGAAAAGTAATCTACTTTTTCTTTTTTACTGTACTGCTACTTGTGGATATTAGGCAGGCATATATGCTTAGGGTTTCCTTTGCAGAAAAAGATATTAACAAGGGGAATCAAGGAACTAGAAGATGGACAACACTAAAGGAAGTTGTTAATCAGTATAAGGAAATTGAACTTATCCCTTCTACATATAAAATCGTTCCGGCTGGAAAGAACATCGAAGAAGACAAGGAACTTCCGGAAGAGGGAGGAAGCTATGTAGATGAAATAATTTGTGATAAAAATGGTGAGGTTATAGAGGAAAAAGTGAAAACACCGAATTGGTATCAGGGAAAAGGAGGTATCCCGGTAACAAGGTGGAGAGATAAACTGTACATAGACCCACAATTAACGAACAACCTCTTTATAGGTACGACACGGTCAGGAAAAGGAGAGATGTTCGTATTTACCCTTATAGATATTCTATCAAGAGCGTATAAAATGGTAGATAGACCTTCAATGATAATTTTTGACCCGAAGCTTGAACTATATAAATCATCGAAGAATACATTAGAAAAAAGGGGATATGTAACAAGACTATTGAACCTTGATGACCCTAAAAAATCTGCCGGATACAATCCACTTGCAATAGTAACAGAATATTATGCTGAAGGAAAACATGATGAAGCACAACAACTTGCTAAATCTTTTGCCTTCAGCATTTTTAATTCCAGTAAATATGTAGTTATATCCTGATTTAGCTGATGGACTT
>ERZ773037.826-NODE-826-length-16393-cov-9.191762_pt1 | contig 16393 bp, 20 predicted proteins | sample MGYA00511466_ERZ773037 | MGnify/ENA primary metagenome ERZ773037 (study PRJEB29015, sample SAMEA2738146) | human oral metagenome | biome: human oral; feature: human-associated habitat; material: saliva | place: China | collected 2202 ... | reverse complement strand
TTTGTTTAAGATGTAAAGACAGTTCTTTGTGAGCTGTCTTTTTTGTTTTCTACTCTTTTAAGCTGATGAAACAGTTAAAATCATAAAAAGGAGGAACTGATATGAACTATTATGAACGAAGTTTTCAACGAATCTATGAAAGCTTCGTTTTTTCTTTAAAAATATATCCTGATGAATACCACCAAAAACTCTTACTTCATCAGATTTTAGAAAGGATAGATACCTTATTTGAACATTACCGACAGCTAGAATTGCCACTTTATCCCTTAATACAATGGAAAAATCACTACAAATTTAAAGTACAACACTATTACATGATGAATGGAGGTTAAATAGATGAGTTACTTTGAAGAACGATTTCAACAGATTTATGAGAAATTTCTTTTCTCTCTTAAAATTTATAGTTATGATTCTTCACGTCGTGAAGCCTGCTACCAAGACTGCCTAGGTGAAATGGACAGTCTTTTTTTGCGCCATGATACCCATGACCGATTTGCTAAAAAGCTTCTGGACTGTAAGAATGCTTTTCAACGCAAAGTCAAAAAAGCCTATCTAGGAATATGAGGAGATAGAAATGACTAGAGTAAGAGCACCAAATCACTAAAACTTGAACCAATTATTACTTAAATTGACATAGACAAGTCATGAAAAGGTCTGAAAAACAAATGAATGAGGTAAAAATCAATGGAAATTACAAAAGTTTATGTTGACCAAAACACTGTCCTTGGAAATGAGGTCTTTGTATCAGGTATGGAAGAAATTCGTGCCAATGACTATAATCCTGTCTCTTATCGTGTCTTTGAAATTTCAAGCCGTAAAGAGCCATCCGCTTTCTTGATTGTAGAAGGCTTTAAAATGTCAGATGTCCCTGAAGGTCGTCAAAAAATTGTCTTCCCTCGTGGGATTGCAATTGAGCGCCGCAACTTCCGCTTTGGAGGAAAACGAAAACGTGAAAATGTCTTTGTAGCTGAAGAAATGCGGATTATTAAAACAAAATAAAAACCTAGAAAATAGCTAAATAAAGGAGAATAAATATGACTGTAAAATATGCGACTGATGTAATTGAAACATTTGATACTGAAAAAACACTAGGAACGCTAAACTTCCTAGAAACGATTCTTCACAAAAAATGGGAAGATTATGTAGATGAAGCAACAGGCGAAGAAAAACGTCGGGAAACAGATTTTGTGGAAGAAGTTGATGTCAAACTCTATTCTTCTGCCGTAAATGGGGATATTACAGTAACGGTTCCGCCTGAAGCAAAGGTAGCCCAAATGACCGCTGAAAAGAACTACAATGATGAAGTGGTGCTAGTTGCTCCTACTGCTCGTTTCTGGACAAATACGGAAACCATTAACGGCAACCGTGTTGTATCAAGCGGTGTAAAAATCCGTGCTAAAGATGTGTCCCTGCTCAATAAACCCGAAGCTAAAAAGGAAGGGTGATAAGCTATGAAGCTGTTCACCTATCGTGGTGTTCGTGTCAAAAAATACCATGAAAAGATTAGAAGAACAACCTTCTTTATTTTTTTACTACCATTCCTAATTGGTTTTGGCTTTTTTATTTACGCTCATCAGGTTCAGCTTCAACAGTCCCCTCTTCCTTATGGTATTGGCTTAGGAGTAAGTCTTTTAATAGTCATACTCCTTCTGCTTCTTCTTCAAGCAATTTGTTACCAGAAGTTACTCTTTTTTGGTCGATTAGATAGCTTGCGAATTATTTCCCACTTTTTGATAGAAAATAACTTAGTGCTGGTCAAGAAAATCAAAACAGAAAAAGGATTTATTGAACGAACAAGCTTGCCTAAAGTGTATCTCAAACGTGACCGCTTTAGTGTCACTGTGACCTTTCAGCTTCAAGGAAGCCGATTTCAAGAACGCTTTATATCCCTTGAAAAATCTCTAGAAATTATGTTTGACGGGGATTTTATGAATAAGCAATTTACCAACGGCTACGTCTCTTATACCATTGCGATTGACCAATTTTCAGGGCGCTTGTCTATCTTTGATGTGAAGATGACAGATAAGGGAATCCGCCTTATGAAAGGTATCTATTGGGATTTTGATAAACACCCACACTTGCTAATCGGTGGTGGGACTGGTGGAGGTAAAACCATTCTTATTATGGTTTTAGTCTGGATTTTAGCTCAAATTGGTTATGTTGAAATCCTTGACCCCAAACGTTCGGATTTTGTCGGCTTAAAAAATATCCCTGTATTTAAAGGACGTGTTTTCTGGGAGAAAGAAGATATGCTGAATTGTCTGAAAGAAGCGGAGCAGGAAATGGATAGGCGCTTTGATTATATGACTAGTCAACCTGATTATCAAGCTGGGAAAAAATATTTCGCCTATGGTTTGAAGCCCCGTTTTATCATTGTTGATGAACTAGCTGCTTTAGCTGCTAAATTAGAGCGAGACTATGCTTCTGCTAGTGCTTTTATTGAGTACCTAACAGAGCTAATTCTAAAAGGTCGTCAATCAGGTGTTTATCTGATTTCTGCCATGCAAAGACCTGACGGAGAATATTTGAAAACCTCTTTACGCGACCAATTCATGAAGCGAATTTCAGTTGGGCACTTAGAAGATATTGGCTATAAGATGATGTTCGGAGACGCCAACGCTAATAAACTTTTCAAGAAAATAGATGAGATTGACGGAGAAGAAATTTCTGGTCGTGGCTATATTGCCAATGGCGGGGAAATTGCTAGAGAATTTTATTCTCCTCTTGTACCACTTGATGACGGTTTTTCTTTCTTTGATGAGTTTAAAAAGTTACCTCCTCTTGAAGACCCCTTGGCAATCACCCAATCCGCTAATCATCTACCTAACACAGTTGAAACGGAAGAAACAGAGGATAAACTGTTATCTCTCAATACATTTGCGGAAGATACAGAAACGCCAGTTTCAACGCTACGAAATCTTGTCAAATATATAGAAGAACAGGACTATACATTTACAAGAACAGAGAATAGCATTATGCTAGATAGGGCGGATATTAGCTTATTAGAGGAATTATTAACGGAAAAGGAACAATCGGGCTTATCTTATAAACAGGTCGTCTTAGAGCATTTTACAGCTACTGAGCCGGCGTAGGCACGAAGGTCAAGGTCAGGGCGTAGCCCGTCCGACCTGCCCGACCGAGCTGACAAGCTTGGCGCTTTGGGGTGTGCCGTAGGCACGCCCCAAAAGGGCTTAACCACCCGATACTAATAGGGGGGTTAAAACTAACACAAGCCCCAAAAAGGCTGTTAGCTTGCCCGTTCCTAGACACCGTTAGAATGAACATAAAAGGAGGTTAAACAGATTGATAAGCAATACGGATTTAAAGCGTATTAGGCTGGAGTTAGGCTTTACCCAGCGGAAAATGGCGGATATTATCGGCTATAGCTACTACAATTACCGCAATATCGAGCAGGGACAACGAAAAATGACCAAGGAATTTGAAAACTCTCTTTTTCACTTCTTGAATCGCAAGTCTGAAACAAAACTAGAAAGCACCGTGGACTGGTTGAAAATTCGTTTTAAAACTCTAGATTTCAAAGCAGTCATTACACGAGTTTTGCAGTTAAAGCCTGCTGACTTCTTTCATGAAGAAAAAAGCCTCTACAGTTATTCAAATATGGTGACCTATGGTTCTATCCGTGTTCTTTATTCCGATTCCGAGAAAAAAGCGGAAGCTGGAACGCTCATTGATTTAACAGGAACAGGTTGTAGAGAATTAGAATTACTACTCCTGCAACAGGGGCGGGATTGGTTTTCTTTCCTTCATGATGTCTTTCTTTTTGCGGAACAAGAACGAAAAGATAGAACCCTAGAAGATTTTCTAGCCTTTCCTCGCTTTGATATTGCTCTTGATGAACTCTATAAAAAATCTGGCAACCTTGATTTGTTTGATATAAAGGCACGTATTTTTGACAATAAAATTATCATGCGAAAACTTCGTACCTTTACTGCTATTGAGGGCTTGAAAAAATTAGAAAATCGCTTTGTCAATCAGGGCTTAACACTAAACTTTGGCAGTCGTCAATCTAGTCTCATGATTCGCTTTTATCAAAAAGACTATGAACAGGCGCTTCTAAAAGATGTGTCTGTTGACTATATCCATGAAGCCTATAATTTCAAAAACCGCTATGAAATTGAACTTCATGATACCAAAGCATTTGATATTTTGGAAGAATGGTACACGCTGGAAACGGACTTAACAAAAATCGGAGCTAGAATCTTAAATAACTATTTTGAAGTGAAAGATTGGCAGGGTAACTATGATAGCGAGTGGGATAACCTGCTAGGAACACAAGAAGGGTTTAAATTTGTCACACGTCCCCGTCAAATCGACTATTCAAGGACAAAGCACTGGGTCACTAAGCAAGTTTCCAGTGCTTTAAAACTGCTGAAAATAGTAGATATGGTTTATCAAACAGATGAACTTTCTGAAATCATTTCTGAAGCTTATTTGAGTAACAATCATACCAAACTAGCTGAAGAAATTTGCGAACGAAACGGAGTAGATTTTAATGTCATCATTGGACAGATATAAGCCAATCAATATTCCCGACAAGTTCAATCGTCCCATTCAAACTAAGTCTTTTCCAATCGGTTATGAGGAACTTCACTTGTCTTTCTATGATGTTGACTTGGTAAAAGATTTGATAGACTTTTGGGGGCTCTTGTATAGAGAACCAAAGAAAGATTCTGAATTGAAATACATTGACTTATTCCGAGATAGAAACTTTCAAGACGAAGACCACCGTAAAAATGCAATTAAAAAGGCGACTAGACAAGAGGCTAGACAGCCTTTTTTTGATGAATTGACCACCAAGCCACTTAAAAAGATGAGTGAAAATGTCAGGTGGGTAGCAGAAATGCTCGTACAGACAGGCTATGCACAATTTGTTTTATAAGGAGGAACCATGACACAAGCAACGATTACCATTACCAATACCGTAACGGAACAAAAAGCACAATTCCCTCTGCCTTTCAATCCTATGTCTCTATCTAAAATTGGAGTAGATGAAACAAAGAAAATATCTCTAAAGACTTAAGACTTATGCTTATCAAAAAAATGTATGAAGGAGTTACTTATCTTCCCAACCGCAACGAAATTTGGAAAGTCTTTGTTAGCTTGATGAAAGAAAAAGACTATTTCTATAGCGTTTTTGCTAGAAATATTTCTGATGAGGGAGATAAGCGAACCTATGAATATGCTTATTTTAATCTAAAAGGCGAGATAGTAGATTTTAATTGTCAAATGGAATCAGACTTGATTCTGTTGTTTCACCAATTATTCCAAGAAAATAACAATCAATTTATGGAGGAAATACAAATGGCAACACAAGCAACACTTGAAAAGAAAATCAAAGCAGTTTTAGTTGAGCTAGGGGAGCTAATGAAAGCCCACAAGGACAAGGAAGCTTGGACAAAAGCTGGTGAATTAAATGGACTTTTAAAAACAGAAGAAGCCCAAAACTTGACTGCTGGCTTTGTGGAACCTATCCGCAAAGAGCTTTCAGGTTACTATTATGTCAACGGTGAAATCAATAAACTTCACAAGCAATTATATGCTAAAGGAAATAAATTGATTGAACTGGCAAACCAGTAAGGAGGAAGTATGGATAAACTGAAATCTATTTATCATTACCTAAAAAGTTATTTTGGTCAGTTTTCTAAACGCCCTAAAAAGCGAGGAAAGCCTAAGCTAGCCACGGTCAATAAGAAAACAGTCAATCTTGCAGTTCTGTCAGGATTGGCCTTTATTTTGTTTGTCGGTTTGCTAGGAGGTATTCGAGCCATGACTTTATCCAGTAAGGTGACAAACCTTGAAAAAACAATCTCATCTAATAAGTCCAGTTCCACTAGTAAAGCCACTACTTCTGAAATAGATAATCGCTTGCAATATTATCTAAATGACTTTGTGACTTGTTATTTCACTATTCCCAACGATTCGGATGGTCAAGCTGAACAAGCCAAGAAGCTAAATAGTTTTTATGGTACAGAGCCAGATATTCAAGCACAGGGTCAAGTCAAAAATCCTAGTCAACTTGATTGGTCACGCTTGCTGACGATTCAAGATAATGTTGCGACCTATGAAGTGCATTATAAACAAACCGTTAAAAATGGAGATAAGACGGAAGAGCAAGAAGTAATCACCGCTTTTAATATCCCCTATGCCAAAACAGATAAGGGATATTATGTAACGGGCTTGCCTTGGTTTTCTAGTCTTGCGGACGACCAAGCAGACAAGATAAACAAGGATAATCAACTCAAACTCAATCAGTCAGATAATGTTTCGGAGAAGACAAAGAAAAAACTAGACAAGTTTCTCCATGTCTTCTTCACTAACTATACTACTGACCAAGACAACTTGGACTTAGTGGCTCACCAGCTAACGGTTGTAAAAGAGACAACCTTTAAAACCTTGGATTTTTCTTATTATACCTCAACAGATAAGAATATCATTGCCTATGTTCAAGCTACTTTTGAAGTAGCAGGTACAACACATGCTGAAAACTTCACTTTCACTATATCCGAAAAAGGGAAGTCTTATTATGTTGAGAAACTAAGCCACACCATTCCTGCTAATTATGCAGAAACAAAAAAATAAAAAGGAGATTTTAATATATGAGTTCATCAAATTTACAAGCATGGCTACAAGGAGACGGCTTCTGGTTTATTACTTTTGGTGCTATTATTTTGATTATCATTGCATGGAGAAACAGCTCTTGGGGTAAACTCTTTACTACGTTAGTCTTCTATGCCGTGATTGCTTCTCTCACAGGAGGAGGACGACAATTACTTAGCTTCCTTGGTTGGTTCCTCCGTCTCTTTGGTATTGAAACGGGGCTCTGATATGGAAGATGAAAAACTGTATGATTACGCTAGGGGGATAAATGCCCCCTACTGGATTCAAGAGATAAAAACACAAAAGGGAAAACGCATTTGGTATTTTGCAACGCCAATGCAGCTTTCTTTTTTTATTGTCTTTATTCTTGTATTTATTTTAATGTTGACTGTTTTTAGCTCCTTTCTTCTTCCCTTAGTCAAATTAACCCATTCTATCTCCCTTTATCTATACTGGTATATTCCTTACAAACTGGCTAGATTCTACACCGAATACGAGCCACAAGGGAAGAAAATGCACATTTTCTTAATTGATTATATCCGATACGTGATTGATTTTCGTTTAAATCGCAAGGCTATTTACCATGAAGACAGAGTGAAGACTTATGAGGAGGAAGAAATTGTCTTTGAAAAAACAGATTTATAAAAGGAGGTTATATGACTATTAAACTGGTTTATCCCATTCTCAAAACACATGAAAACTTAGCCCTAAAAACAGATAAATCCGTCATGAGTTTCTATCGTATTCCCAACACCCATATTACGATTACCAATCGGACAAAGAAACAAGAGCACAAACTAACCATCGCTCAACTGATTAAGAAGCTCGTCAAAAACAAAACCTTTGAAATATCTCTCATCCCCAAAGACTATTTACTAGAAGAAAAGATGAAAGACTTCTCGGACGCCCTTTCTCCTGATAGCCGAGAACTTGGAGAAGAAATGTTAAACTATTCTACTGACAAGCTGACACAGGAAATGGAAATTCCCTATCAGTTTGATTGGTTAGTCGGCGTAAATGTCCTAAAAGACAGTGAGGATACAACGGTTCAAGGAATGGCTTTAGAGCGCTTTTCTGAAGTCTCTGAAATGGTCGCCAACGGTCTGGGCTTTCAATATGATATTTCTGAAAATTGGTATCAAGACTATTTAGTGAATGAAGACGCCATTTATCAACTTCTTTCTTCCTTGCGTGCTCAACGCTTGACCAATGAAGAACTCTTTTATTATCAGCGCATGCAGTATCTACGCTATATTCCACACTTGAAGCAGGAGGTAACCGCCAATCGTTCCTTGTTGAATGTGACAGATACGGTTATCAAACCAATGGCTGGGGGCTTTATCAAATTGGATAGCCCTTATGGTTCTTCTTTCTTAACCATTCTTCCTATCGCCAAAACACCCATTATTTTTAATGGCTTCCACCTTGGAGAATTTACCCAACGCTTTAATTTCCCTGTAGAATTACGAATTAAAGCCGAGTTTATGGAAAAGAACTCCCTCAAAGGTCGGATGGGACGTTCCAACATTCGCTATCGAAATATCATGAATGAGGCAGAAAGTACAGATACTGCCCAACAAGATGATATTATCCTCGGGGCTATGTCTCTCAAAGATTTGATGAAAAAGGTAGGCGGAAAAGAAGAAGTCATTGAGTATGGAGCCTATCTGATTGTGACATCCTCTAGTTTATCTCAGCTACGACGCAGACGCCAAGTTGTTCTAAGCTATTTTGAAGATATGCACGTGGAAGTCAGCGAAGCAAGCCATGATACACCTTATCTGTTCCAATCTTTGCTCTATGGTCAACCGCTTGAAAACAAAACCCGAACTTGGACACACTATGTCACACCAAGAGGCTTTGCGGAACTCATGCCTTTTACCAATACTTCATCAGGAAATCATGTTGGCTGGCATATCGGTCGAGTGGATAACTGGATAGGTCGCTGGGAAAGTATCGAAAAAGCTCAGGAATCTTCTAAAAATATGGTTCTTTTTAATGCGACAGTCGGAAACAAAGAGGGGATTGCAGGAAAATTGACCAAGAATCCGCATATCCTCATTACAGGAGCGACTGGGGAAGGAAAATCTTTTTTGGCGGAATTGATTTTTATTCTTACATCCCTTCAAGATGTCAAATGTTTGTATGTCGACCCAAAACGCTCTATTCGTAAACATTTTGAAGAAATTATCCATCAATCAGCATTTCAAGAACAATTCCCACTTCTTGCCCAGCATATCAAGGAGATGAATTTTGTCACCCTAGATAGTAAGGTCAAATCCAATCACGGAGCACTTGACCCAATTGTCATGCTAGATAAAGATGACGCTGTTTCTGTTTCAAAAAATATGCTCAACTATCTTATCTTTTCTAATAAGAATATCAAGGTCACTATGGACCAAATGACGGCGATTAAAGAAGCCATTGATACGATTGTAGAAAAGCGCCAAAAAGGTGAGACGGTAGGATTAAAACATGTTATTGACCTGCTCTTAGAGGATGAAGAAAAAGAAATTCGCTCTGTCGGAAAATATTTACATTCCGTGGTAAAAAACTCCATTTTAGAGCTTGCTTTTTCTTATGGCGATGTGGAAGGGCTCTCTTATGATAAACGGGTAACGGTTTTAGAAGTCGCAGACCTATCTTTACCTGACAATAAGAAGAATCAGCAGGAAGTGACCCTAGAAGACAAGGAAATCAACTCTACGGCTCTCATGTTTGCCTTGGGGGCTTTCTGTAGTCGTTTCGGTGAACTGAACCGCAATGAAGACACAATAGAATTCTTCGATGAAGCATGGGTATTGATGAAATCAGCTGAAGGGCGAGCTGTTATCCAGTCTATGCGCCGTGTCGGGCGCTTTTATAATAATATCCTCTGCCTCATTACCCAGTCGGTACATGATGCTGAAGGAGATGACGATACCACTGGGTTTGGAACGCTCTTTGCTTTCAGGGAAGATAATGAACTACCCGATATTTTAGAACATGTCGGACTAAATGCAAACGAAGAAAACTTGGAGTGGCTCAAAAATATGATTTCTGGGCAATGTCTCTATAAAGATGTGTACGGAAATCTCAATATGATTTCTGTTTATAATATTTTTGAAGGCATTGACCCACTCTTAAAACCAATGAAAGCCACCGTTTCTTCTAATCTTGAAAATAAATATGCAGCATAAGGAGGTGAGTATGTGCAAGAAGCATTTGAAAAACTAAAGGGCATAGATATTTTTTCTTTAAAGTCTTATATTGAGCCAACGAACTTCCCTAATATGAGCGGAGTATGGGCAATGCTTACTGAATTATTCGTTAATTGCCTTTTCTTTCTTCTTAATTTAGTAGTTGGTTTTTTCTCTGTATTCATTCGTATTTTAGAAAATATCAATCTCTATGATACCTACAAACAATACGTTTTTAATGGGGCTCAATCCATTTGGCAAGGTTTTACAGGAGCTACCTCTGGCTTTGCTCAAAATTCGCTTGTTTTCCTCATCTTCCTTTGCCTTGCTTTTTACCTGTTTTATCAATTCCTTTTTTCTAAAGGAAACTTCCCTCAACGCTTGCTTCATGTTCTTTTAGTAATCGTTCTTGGGTTTGGTTGGTTTGGGACAGTTTCTGGGACTTCTGGTGGGCTTTATATTCTAAATACCGTCAATAATGTTGCGAATACAGCGATTAGTAAAATTTCTAGTATTTCTGTAGCCTATGGTGATAAGCAACAACTAAAAATCGGTTCTTCCATGGCAGATAGTTATATCGCAGAAACTTCTTACGAAGCTTATCTTTTTGTCAATACAGGTCAAGAAAACGGCAAGTACAAAGACCGACAAACAGGAAAAGAAGAAACCTTTGAAGATTCAAAAGTATTAGGAACCACGGATAAATCAGGAAAGTTTAAAGCCGTTTCCAATGGGGAGAGAAAAGATTATTTAGATAAACTAGGAAATGACGCCGATAATGATAACGAGCATAACCGCTGGGTTTCAGCAGTTTCTGATTTTCTTTTTGTAAAATTTTTCTATGTTTTCTTTAAAATCATTGAAGCAATTGTCATTGCCATTCCAATTGTCTTAATTCAACTCTTAAATGTCATTGCACAATCTCTTGTACTGATTATGATTTTACTATTTCCGATTGCTCTTTTGGTCTCTTTTCTCCCCAAAATGCAGGACATTCTCTTTGGTGTTTTTAAAATCATGTTTGGAGGGCTTGCCTTTCCTGTTATCACAGGCTTATTAACGCTATCTATTTTCTACCTTGAAAAAATCATTGAGGGCTTGATTGGTACTGGCTTTGATAAAGTCATTGGGAGCTTTTCTTCTTTATCCACTTTCAGTGCTCTGTTTAAGCTAATGGTCTCTGTTTTTGCAAAGGCAGTGATTTACTGGCTTCTTTGGAAATATAAGGGAGAACTGATTGAGTTATTGCTTGGGTCAAGAGCTCGTATCACATTTGATGATATGAATACTAGTGTTCAGCAAACCGTATCAAATGGACAAGAAACTATCCAGCAACTTCCAACATCAGCTACCAATGCTTTTGAAAGAGCTCAAAAATCAGCTAACTTTATCCTTGCAGGAACAGGATTTGGAGCAGGGCTATTCATGAACTCTGGCAAGCATGTTAAAGACTTCTTTTCAAAAAATCAACCCACATCAGATGTTCCTGAAACTCCCGCTCCCCCTAGCAATACAGAGGAAACAACTTTAGATGGTCAACCGCTTGAAAAAATAAGTGACCAAAACGGAACTTCTGATAATTCATTCCAGGAATCAGCGATTACGGAAGAACCAAGAAAGAAGAACCTCTTTAACCTTGATTCTCCTCCTCTGATGGATACAAACCAAGAAGAATTTGAAGAACGCCGTCAAAATCGCTTATCTTGGAGACAAAAACATAAAATCAATAAACTAGAAAGAGAGCTAGAACCTTACAAAGATGATGAAGCATTGTACCAAGCGCAAGGCTCAAATACTTTTATCAGGAATTATCGCAAGACCTTGCCAAAAGATGATAAATTGAAAGCCAATATCAACCGTCGCAATCAAATTGTAGACGAACTGGCTAGATTGAGAGGAGACAATTAAAAATGAATGCAAGAATTTATTCCCAAAAAGGAGCAAACCGACTGATTGATAATGCCATCAGTCAAGCCTATGAAAGGAGAGAGCGCTCAGTCGATTTTCTCCTTTTATTTTCGGTGAAGGAAACAGAGAAAGAAAAGCTGTTGACAATGGTAAAAGAAAATCCCCTTGTCTTATCGGCGCAATGGAAATTTGGAACAGTGCTATTTACGGCTTATGTCAAAACTTAGGAGAACCTATGAAGAAAAAACTATTACTTTTTGGCGGTTTAGGTATGTTTCTTTTCCCTCTGCTTTTAGTTGTGATTGTGATGGGGGCAATCGCAGGAACTGGGGGAGGGGGTACTAACACAAACAGCCAAACGGGGTTACAGACAACTCTAACAGCTCAAGAGGTGGCTCAAAAAGCCAATATTTCTGAAGAAAGAGCTGTTGATGTGATTAAAATTCTCAATTATGAACTCTCCCAAGAACAATTTACGATTGCAGGAGCTTCTGGAAGCTTAGCCGTGGCAGAGCGAGAAAGTGGCTTTGACCCTGAAGTAGTGAATACAAGTGGTGGGGTCGCAGGCTATTTTCAATGGTCAGGCTGGTCATCAACCATCAACGGTAACCGGTGGGCACAAGCAAAACAAAGAAAACTAGATTCTGATGTAGAACTAGACTTATTATCAACCGAGCTAAACGGAGCTTATAGTAAAGTAAAAACGGAAATGCAAAAAGCCACTGACCCTGAACAAGCCGCTCTTTACTGGTCAGAACACTATGAAGGTGTTGCTTTATCGGACGGTCAAACAAAAACAAGTGAACTAAAGAAAAATGCGAAGAAATGGCATGCTATTTTCAAAGATAGCCTAAAAGGTGAGACCAAAGCTCAAACACGAGACGGCGGAGGGGTCACTTCGGCAGATATACCAGCAGGGTATAGTCTAACAAAGAAAATAGAATCATCAGCTTATACTTCCGCAACTTACCCTTGGGGACAATGCACATGGTTTGTCTATAACAGAGGGAAGGAGCTTGGAGTAACCTTTGACCCTTATATGGGAAATGGGGGAGACTGGAAAAATAAAGCAGGCTATCAAACCACAAATACACCTACTGAACACAGCGCCTTATCTTTCTCTCCCGGACAAGCAGGGGCAGACCCTACTTATGGACACGTTGCCTTTGTGGAGCAGGTAAAATCTGACGGCTCCATTCTCATATCAGAAGCAAATGTTAAGGGATTAGGGACTATCTCTTACCGAACTTTCGACAAAGCAACCGCTAGCCAGTTTACTTATGTGATTGGAAAATAAAGAAAGAAAGAAAGGAAAACAATATGCAGGTTATTTTACCAGAAGAACAAACGAAAGAAATCCAACTTTTTATTGCAAATCTTATCAAAGATGAGATTGAAACCGTTAAAGAGGATTCGGGACAAATCAGCCCGTTTTTAAATAAAAAGCAAACTTGCCAGTATCTAGGTATATCAAATAATACGCTAGACATCTGGATAAGAAAGGGAATGCCACATATTCGGATTGGAAAAACACTCAGATTTGATAAGGATAGCATTCGTAGGTGGATGATACAACTGGAAAATCACTTTTGATTTCATTATAATAGGGTCATGGTAATTTTCTAGCTCAGTAAACAGGAGGTTACTATGACAATTACAAAAACAACTAATGGTTCTTATCGTTTAAAAGTCTATGTCCCAGCAGAAGTTAGAATTTCACTTGGAATTTTAGGCAATTATTATGATAAACGTTTTAAAACAAAGAAGGAGGCTAAAGAAGCTGAGTTACAGATTTTGACAGACATCAATACAATCCAAAAAGGGGAAGCGCTCCCTCATCAAGCAATCAATGGTGATATTCTTTTCAAAGATTTTTTCCATAATTTTTGGTGGGAAGCATATAAAGCAGGTCAAACAACTTCAACCAATAGACCTCCTACTCTCCCAACCGTTAATAATACAGAAGCTATCTTCAGATTACATATTTTACCAATGTTTGGAAACTATTCAATTAAGTTTTTAAATCAGAATAAAACAGTCGTCTTAAATCTGATGACTACTAAAGCAAGTGAATATGCAAATTTTAAGGTTGTACGTAGTTATGTTAATTCTATATTTGATTGGGCGGAGGAACTAGAGTTTATTGAAACAAACCGTCTATCTAAAACAATCAGTCGTGTGAAAGCTACTAAAAAAATTAGACTTCAAGAAAACAAAGTAGATAAGGACTTATACCTTTCTCTAAACGAATTGCAAGATTGGTTTAGTGCATTTAAAGAAGACCTAAGGCAAAATAAACTATCCCTTAAAGATTATGTTTTATTTTTTACAACCTTTATTTTAAATGACCGTAAATCAGAAAGCTATGCTCTCCAATGGAAACATATTTTCCTAGATAATTCAGAAATTGAATTACTTCAAGCTTTGGATAAGTATAAAAATCCAAAATCTACCAAAGGGATAAAGAAAACCACTTTTTTGATTCCAAAAGAACTGACTGCTCTATTACATCAATGGAAAGAACAACAAAAGATAGAACTAGAAAAATTTGGTATTATGCAAACAAAGGAACAGTATGTTTTTACTTATATTGATACTAAAGGAAATATCAATAGTCGTCTACACGCAGATTACCTTAATAATAAGATGAAATCAGTAGAACGTCGCCATAAGAATCTTAAGCATGCTACACCTCATATGTTACGCCATACTGGGGCTACCTTAGCTAAAAAAGCTGGTATGTCTCTAGAAGCTATTTCAGAAGCATTAACACATAGTGATTTGAGTACAACCCGAGTTTATGTTAATACTTCAAATATTGTCCCTCTTAGTGCAGGAGAAGTCGCTTATAGAGAACTCAAAAATAAGTAAGGTAAAAATAAGGTAAATTTTGAGGTGAACTTTCCAAAAAGTGCAATAAAAAACACCCAATGAGGTAAACATTGAGTGTTTGTAAAAGCTGTATTGTAGCCCTTCTTAACGTTTTGAGAACTGGCTTGCTTTACGTGCTTTCTTAAGACCTGGTTTCTTACGTTCTACCATACGAGCATCACGAGTAAGAAGGCCTGCGCGTTTCAATGAATCGCGGAAGTCAGGGTCTACTTGAAGAAGGGCACGAGCGATACCGTGACGGATAGCGCCTGATTGACCAGCGTAGCCACCACCATCAACGTTTACGAAAACGTCGTATTGACCAACAGTTGAAGTAACTGCGAATGGTTGGTTGATAACCAAACGAAGGTCAGCGTGTGGGATGTACTCTTCAACATCTTTTTTGTTTACAGTGATTTTACCAGTTCCTGGAACAAGGCGAACGCGTGCAACAGCGTTTTTACGACGTCCAGTACCTGCATATTGTGCTTGTGACATACTTTATTGTTCCTTTCCTTAGATAAGTCCTGAAATATCAAGAACTTCTGGTTGTTGTGCAGCGTGAGTGTGCTCAGCGCCTACAAATACTTTCAGCTTCATACCTTGAGCGCGGCCAAGAGTATTGTGCGGAAGCATACCTTTAACAGATTTTTCGATCAAACGAACAGCGTTCTTAGAGCGAAGCTCACCTGCTGAGATTTGTTTCAATCCACCTGGGTACATTGAGTGAGTGTAGTAGATCTTATCAGTCGCTTTTTTACCAGTCAATTTTACTTTTTCAGCGTTGATAACGATTACGAAGTCACCTGTATCAGTGTGAGGTGTAAAGGTTGGTTTGTTTTTTCCGCGAAGTACGCTTGCTACAACAGCAGAAAGGCGTCCAAGAGGGACATCAGTAGCGTCCACTACATACCATTTGCGTTCAACTTCACCTGGCTTAGCCATGTATGTTGTTTTGTTCATGATTTCTCCTATGAATATCGTTTTTGTTTACAGGGCGGATGTTCCGGTCCGCGAGTTATTTGAAAGGTTCCGGGGCCTTACAAATGGGGTAAACAATACCGCCTACTATCATATCAAAAATAGTAGGCAAAAGCAATAGATTTGAAGCAATTATTTATGAAATAGCGATTTCATTCTTTCTTAATCTTGAATGTCTTGGGCAATACTAAAGAGTCCCAAAGTTCCAGGACCAGTATGGGTAGAAATGACAGGTCCCAGAGGCATGAGGAGAACTTCCTCTACTTGGTCGCTTTCCAGCAGCTGGGCTTTTAAACTCTCAGCAATCTCTTTGGCACCTGCATAGGCGATGACCACCCGCGGGTCAGCAACTCCCTCCAGAGTCATGCGGATCACTTCGGCCTGCGCCTTCTTCTTTCCGCGAACTTTAGCGACCGAGTCCAGAGTTCCATCTCCCTTGACAGCGATAATCGGCTTGATATTGACCAAGCTCCCCATAAGTGCAGCAGTTTTAGAAATCCGACCGCCCCGCATGAGGTGATTGAGGTCATCAACCAGAAAATATGTCTTGACCTTAGGCACCAAGCTCTCAATCAAGTCCGCTGTCTGCTCCAAGGTCTGGCCTGCCGCTCTAGCTTCTGCCGCCTTCATGACTAAAAGTCCTTCACCCATGGAAGCCGCCTTGGTATCAATGATACGAATCAGTGCATCTGGAAAATCTTCCAAGACTATCTCCCGTGCCATGACTGCACTCTGATAAGTACCCGATAGGGCCGAAGCAAAGGCTACATAGAGAACTGGTGTCTCTTCCTTGGCATAGCTACGAAAAACATCTTCAAACTGGCCGACATTGATCT
>ERZ773037.825-NODE-825-length-16426-cov-2.747725_pt1 | contig 16426 bp, 9 predicted proteins | sample MGYA00511466_ERZ773037 | MGnify/ENA primary metagenome ERZ773037 (study PRJEB29015, sample SAMEA2738146) | human oral metagenome | biome: human oral; feature: human-associated habitat; material: saliva | place: China | collected 2202 ... | reverse complement strand
TTTAGCGAGGAGGCGTTGCCCATGTTTCAATCCACGCGCCCCGTGCGGGGCGCGACGGAGACGCCGTCGCCTGCTTTTGTCGGATGATGAGAAAAGAGATATTTACCTCGGCGGAGGAAGACAGCGTGCCTGTCTTGCTCTGCGATGGTCCCTATCTCGCCGAAGAAGAAGCGAGATAGAAAAAGCCGCCGACTCCATTCTCGGTGTGCTGCAAAAAAACATCGACGGCGACTTGGCGTTTGCTCATTTACAGTACATCAACCGAGAGGCAGCTTTTACCAGTCGCGGCGGCTGTCTCGCCGTCGGTCATCATCTTCCGCAGTGGGCGCAGGATTCGCCGCTGCGTTTTTTCCATGCCGCCGATCGTTTCGAGCGCGTCGGCGGCGAGCGGTACAAGGAGATCGTTTTTTCTCTTCCGCAGGAACTCACGCTCGAGCAAAACAGAGAAATTCTTGATCGCTTTCTGGAGAAACATCTCGCCGGACATTATTACGCATGGGCAGTGCATGAGAAGGTCGGCGCGATGTCAGACGGCGAACGTCACCCGCATGTGCACATCATGTTCTACACGCGGGAGATGGATGCCGTCGAGCGGACAAAAGAGCGCACGCCCGAAAATTTCTTCCGTCGTGCGAATGCAGAGCACCCTGAACGCGGTGGATGCCCAAAGGCGGAGAAGTGGATCGGCAAGAATCGGCGTGACTATCTCCTCACGCTGCGCGAGGATTATGCGCGCATCCAGAACGAGGTGCTCGAAAAATACAACATCCCCGTGCGCGTCAGTCACCTCTGCCTCGAAGCACAAAAGATGCAGGCAGAGATGCGCGGCGACTGGGTACTCGCCGAGATCCTTGACCGTCTGCCCGAGGATCACACATCGCCGATCTCTATTGTGCGTGACGATGATGTCGTGCGCCGGCAGAAGCAGCTACGCAAGTTCAACGATCAGAGAACAGATAAAATCATCCGTCGTGCACTTCATGAGGATGCAGAACGAGAAGACGAAGCGGAGCATATCCTTTCTGCTGCGCAAAAAACGCATGACCTCCTGCGCACAGAGATCATCGCCCAATACAGCAAACAGGACAAAGAGGAAATCGAATCTCTGCGTGCGGAGATGGATGCCGCACGGAAAGAGCTCGATGTTCTTTCTGCCTCTCTCGTATGGGGAAAGGACGCGCTCGAAGAAGCCCGCCTCGATTTTCTCGGCGAGGAAGGGCGTGCTGCGTGGGAGGATGTCATGATGCTGCGCAGAGATCTCCACGAGGCGGAGGAGTTCAGTGCATCGTTCCACCTGCCGCCGGATGCGACGGAGGACGAGGACGTGGCGATGGGTGAGCTCGAGATTGCCATGCACGAGCGCATCCAAAAGCTCACGCGCGACTACAAGGCAGCCGCAAAAAAATTACAGCCACATCTAAAGAAACTCAGCGAACGCGGCACACATAAAAATATCCAGAAACGCATCAACGAATATCTCTTCCGGAACGAGCTGGCAAAAGCACGTTACATGAAAGCACTGAAGGCATACAGTCGGCTCGTTGAGAAGACAAGATGCCGTCTTGATGAGGTGCGCGCCGGATTCGCCGTACCGAACAAGTACACCCTCATGCGCGATGATCTCTCGCTAACGCTCGACGATGCAGCGGCGATGCTGCGCCATGCGAAACAGCACGCCGACGAACAGGTGTGCATGAAGGCAGCTGAACTTGCCGAGGCGAAAAAAGAAGTACTCTCCTATGAGTGCATCATCCAGATCGCCGAGAACGTCTACGAGCACGGCGGCATCAAACGGCTGCGTGAGCGTGAGCGAAAGCTCGCAAAAGACGAGACCTATCTCGCAAACGATCAGGAAAAACTCGAGAGTGACGAGCGTGCCTTTGCAGCAAAACCCGTTCCTAGCGCACTTGCCATATTCGGCAGCCAGCGCGAAGACTACGCAAAGGAAAAACAGGAACTCGCCGATCGGCGTGCAGCACTCGAGGAACGTGCGCGTCACCTTGCCGAGGAACGTGACGACTGTGCACGTCTACGCCAAGAAATTGAGGAGCGCCGTGAGACGCCCGAGGCAGAGCAGAAGATTCAGCAGATCGCCGTCGGTGTCATGCGCAAGAATTGGTCTGCCGTCGTGAAGGTCAAAAAAATAACCGCAGAGCTTCATGCCCTGCGGGAAAAATCCGATGCAGCCGATGCACAGATCGATGCCGTCGATGGAGAACGTGATCGGCGCGGCGGCAGTGCACGTTATCGTCCTGCATCGAAGAGCAGCGGCTCGCCGATGGATGATGCACGCGCACTTGCCGATCATCTGCGCAGCGTACCGCGTGCCGTGCAGCTCGTTGCCAAAGACCGCAAGGATCGCATGGATGATAACTGGGCACTGCTCTCGACATTCGAGCGCGACGAGATCGCCGAGGAGTCCTCGCGCGGTCGCTGACAAGTCACCGCGTCTTTTCTTCGCGCTGCTCTTTCGTTTCCTGGACAGCGTCCTTTGTATGATTTTCTGCCTTGAGAATTTCTGCATGACGATGCTCCACTGCCATTGTATGATACACAAAAGAATCTGCAACGGCGGAGAGAACATCTCTGACTGCATCATGCGCACAACGATCCAGATGCGTCCGCACCTTGGTCGGCGCAAGCTTTATGCTGTAGTATGCTTCCTCAGCTACTGTGTTAGATGCAGCAAGCATTTCATCACCAATGTCATGTGACTGCGTTGTGGCTTCACCTCGAAGATCATCGAGTGCAGCAAAGAATTCTTCTGATGCAGAAAGACATCGTGCAAATTCTTCAGGAAACTGTGACTGCGTTTCTCGACCGAGCTCTTCGATGCGTTCGCGAATCCCCTGCATACTCGAAATCAGGCGTTCTTTTTCTTTTTTATACTTGACAAGATCATTCTCATCCTTTATTCTATACGTAAGAAAGCCGTTAGTTTGCTCTTCCATGGGGAATTGGACCCCGGCGGATGTGAGAAACTGAGCGGCTTTTTCTCTATGCGCATAAAGAAGAAGCTTCTTTTTGATACAATCTATATACCAGCTATAGCGTGGACGTCCATTCTTTTCCTTAGCATAGATTGATGTGATGACATTTGCTTGTTTCCATGCTTTAGGTTTATCTAGGGCAAATGGGACGATAATTTCTACGCCTGAGGTATCTTTTAACGAAAGTGATGCGACAATGCGCTCAGAATGCGTCTTCGATTTTAAGATCATCATAGGATCCCTCAAAGCTTGTGGTAACTGTTTGAGTATCTCCAATGTAATTTCAGGATGCTTCTGATCCATGACTTCGCTTAATTTCGATGGATCCATATAAATGGGAAGATCTTTCATCCCGATTAACTGCAAAGAATATGGGGTTTGCATAACTCGAATTGGCGGATGTCCATAACTATATCCGTTATTTGCCCACGCCTCAAGGTCTTTGGCAAATGCGTCATCATCCAGTTTTTTCATTATACACACCCCATACAATCGTCAAAAAACATATCAAATGCCCTATATATGTCACCGCGTCTTTTCTTCGCGCTGCTCTTTCGTTTCCTGAACAGCGTCCTTTGCGATGTTCTTGGCGTCGCCCTGCTCCATTTCTTTGCGGTAGGGCGATTCGGCGCGCAGGACTTTCTCGATGGCGTATGCGCCGAAGCCTGCCTTTGCCATGCTGCGCGCGATCGTGCGCTCGGTCTCCATGCTGCGCTCTGCCTTGCTGTCCTTCAGCGCCTCCTCCAATGCGTCCCGATAGAACTCGGACGCCGACTGCATCTCATGAGATTTACGCAGGATGCCTGCGCGTCTCTGTTCGAGTGCGGCAATCCCCTCGTCGAATACGCTTGCGACGCTGTGAAGGACACCATCGATTGCCTTTTGCGCACGCTGACGCAGATAATTTTTCACCTTGGTCGGTGCGAGCTTGATACTGTAGTAGGCATCCTTGACTGCCCTGCGCGATGTGGAATACATCTCGGATGCGATGATGCGCGGCTGCGCTTTCGCTTCACGACGGAGATCCTCGACGGCGGCGAGGAACTCCGTCGATGCAGCAAGGCAGCGGGCAAGCTCTTCGGGTAACTGTGCCCGCACCTCACGCTCGCGTTCCAGTTCCTCGATGCGGGCTCTCAGTCCTGCGAGTTCCTCTTGGTACTCTTTCTCCCGCCGGAGGATCGCTGCACATCGCTCCTCCATGTACGCTGTTCCCTCGCGCAGAGATTCCTGTGCGTCGATGAGCGCATCGCTGCATTCCTCCTCGGACTTGCCCTCACTCCTTGCGTCACCTGCTGCCTCGATCCGTCGGACAATGTTCTCGTGGCGCGCAGCGTAGCCGTCCCATGTTTCCTGATCCGCGCCGCAGGTCTGCTCTGCCTCCTCGACCTTCTCCATACTCACATGCAGATTCTTCACAGCACGATGCAGCTGCGCGGCATCCTCCTCATGCAGGGACTCCTCTGCGACGGTGAGACTGTTGGCGATTTCCTGATGATACATAGCGGCGTTTGATACTGCCATTTTCTTCTCCTCCTTCTGCTCGGGGTAAAAACTCCCGATGACATCTTGTAAAAAATCTGATATTATACTAAATAGGGCGATACCTCTCAGCTGTAGGTAACCTTGGTTAGCAGGCTGGGTTTGAAGGGTATCGCTTTTCTATTTCTAAAACTGCCTTATCGGCTGTACTTTGCCGTGTACTCCTCGACGATTGCCGGCTCACGTTGGATCACTTCGTTCACGGAGAGCAGCTCTTTGATGGACGGATCTTTTTCTGCGTTACGCACGAGTTCTTTCCCATACGAGCGATCCTGTGAGATCGCCGCATAGGGGCTGTTGCGCTGAATATCGCCAGCGACAAAGCTGCGAATTTCATCCAGCTTGAGATAGTTGTCTGCGTCATCGGCGAGTGCCCTCTTGAATTCCTCTACGGCATACGCCGTATCCGCCTTTTTCCACCCCCGTTCATCTGTCGGCGTGTAGCTCGACAGTCCATTCTGATAGGCGCGCTCACGAAATCCTTTTGCGTAGTCCTCGTCACCGGATATGCGCGCTCCCTCGCGCGGATCATCAGTGTATGCGAACTTGCCCGGATGCGCGGACAATGTGTTTCTGTCCTGTTCTGCACGATAGAACGTCTCCCGCAGCTTTTCCGTATAGAGGCGGTAGGCATCTGCGCCGATGCTCTCCTCTGCTGCGGCACTCAGCTGCCGGACGCGCTCATCCACGAGCGGCGTCAGGACAAAGTCGCCCTGATGTGCGTTCAGCTCCTGCTCCACAAAGCCGACATCTGCCACGCGGAAGATGCGCCCGTCTGTCTCGATGAGGTCGCCCTCGGCGATCGGACGTCCCTCCTCCGGCGGGTGCACACAAAGATGCGCGAAGATGCGATCAAGTCCATCGGTGCGCATCGCATCCGTACGGATGTAGTTCTCCTGCATCGTGACCTCATAGTCGCGCTGCAAATAGGACGGCGCACCCTCGGGCGCGGCATCACGCCGACGCTGATGGAGTGTGACGTGCATGGACTTGTTCGCAAAATAGCGATAGTCCGGCGTCAGTTCATGTGCCGCTGCCACGCTCGCAGGCAGCTGTTTCTCATAGTAGACCGCACCATAGCGCGCCGCAGAATCGTCGGGATCGACGAGATAGAGATGCTCCTTGGGGAGTGCACCGACATCTGCCGGTCGCTGCGTCAGGAGATACTTGTAGAATCGCGCTGTCTCACGCGTCAGCGTCTCGGACGGGAGTGTCAGCTCCGCCGTATCCGCGACGCGATATACCGCACCCGCAGTCGCAGCAGCCGATTCCTCGGCCTCCGCTGCTGCGCTGTCCTCCTCCGCTGCCGTATGTCCGCCAGCGATAGGCTCTTCCTTGGCTGCGGTCTTCTCCTCGGCCGCCGTTTCCTGCACGGCGTCGAGATCGACGGTATCCGTCTCTGCGATGGTCAGCTCCTCGCTGCGGAAACGCTCCGGCATAAAGCCTTTGACGTAATCTGCGATCTTTCGTGCCTCATTCGATGCGGTAAAAATCGCCATGTTATCCTCTTTGAGGTCTTTGATCCAGTGCTGCACGTAGGCGGCATGATTCGTCGGATTCATCGGCAAGCCGAGGTCGAGTGCGAGATACGCTGAGGAGAGCTCGGCGCGCAGCTCCTCCCTGGCGTACGCCTCTGAGGACAGATCCCCCGACACGTCACGATTCAGCCGGCTCTCGTGGCATGTCCAATGGGAGAGCTCATGCAGAGCCGTCGCATAGTACTCACCGAGGGACGAGAACGCCTGCTTGGGCGGCAGATGGATCGTATCGTTGTCCACCGTATAGCATGGGTACTTCTTGACGGATGGCACATCATGAATGATCTTCGCTCCGCTTGCTGCAAGGATGCCCTCGGCGATCTCATACTGCTCCTCGTGCGTATAGAACCTCCCTTTGGGCACATACGCCTTGAGTGGATGCTCAATGTATTTATTCTTGCCGTCTTCGTTAAGGACGGGATTCCCGTCCTTATCCTTCAGATACTCCCGCCGCACGCAGTCCGAGGCGTGAAAGACGTTGCAGAATCGCTTTGCCCAGTACTGCTCATCCTCCGGCAGTGGATTCCCGTACTTATCCTTCGTCTGCTTCCACGCCATCTGGATCAGCTCAGATTTCGCGCCCTTGCGGACGCCGTACTGCCACTCCATCTCAGGATTGACCGGCTGTCCCTGTTCACGTTTCTGTGCGACACGCTCCCGAAAGATACGATTCTGCGCATTGAGCATCCCCATCGTGAAAAACCGTGGATCTTCGCTCTCCTTCTCTGCCATGACGAACGAAAGAAAAACACTGTTGAGCCGTGCATAGCGCTTTCCGCTCTTCCCGTTGATCGGGCAGACGAGCGATGCCCCGATACTGCGATCCCAGCCCTGCTGCCATGGGAGTTTACCCGTCTCCATCAACGCGATGATCTTCTCGGTGGTCTTTGCGTAAACATCCGCTTTCGGCGCACGCTGCCCGGCGGATTTTTTCTTTGCCATGATGCTCTCTCCTTCTTATCTTGCATAGGCGGCGCGTGCCGGCTCCTCGCTGACGGCTGCACGGGGAACTACTGCACGCGCGGCAGTCGCCACGTCAGAGCCTTGCTCCATCTGCCGCACAATCTCAATGAGCCGCGCCTTCTTTTCCGCCTCCTCGGCTGCATACGGGAACGGCTTCTTGATCTTTTCCTCCGCTTCCTTGACATCCTCGGCGATGCGGCTGCGTTCCTCCTGCGTCGCTTTCAGCTCCTTGACAATCCCGTCATGGAGGGCATCGAGACGGCGCATCGTGACCTCCGGCTTTTCGGAAAAGCCGATGCGGTATGTCCGTGCACCCGAGAGCGAAAGATAGGGCTCCATCGCCATGGGGTCAATCAAAATACGCAGATTCATCCCGCGATATGACCCCTTGACTGCCGTTGCTGCGGTAAATCCGCCCTTTGCCGCTGTCATCAGAATCTTTGCCGCCTCGTCGCGATCCGTGATGATCTTCTCGCCGAGCGTCATCTGAAACAGGTTCTTCCCATCGCTGGACTGAGAGCGCGCATCGTCCATGCGCAGCTTGTCTGCCATCAGTCCGGCGATCTTTGCGTCCTTATCCTTGAGACGTACGGGACCGTCAATCGCCATAAACTTCTGCAGTTTCTGCCGTGTGGTCTCATAGTCGATCTTGGCGAGCTGGATGCGTCCCAGGCGGTTCTCGATCTCCATCTTTTCGCGCAGGAACGGATTCCCCGTCGCGACCGCCTTGAGCTCTGCATAGGAGAGTACCGTCTCATCCATATCCTGAAGACTGCGGAGCGGACTGCGGCTCGTCATGATCTGTACGATCTGCTTCTGCTTGTTCTCCACGGTCTGCCAGAGGTACGCGTCGAACGTCCCCTCTGTCACATAGCGGAAAATCTTCACGGTCTCGTTTTGATTGCCGGGGCGTACGATGCGCCCCATACGCTGCTCAAGATCAGCAGGACGCCACGGGACGGAGAGGTCATGCAGTGCCGCAAGGCGATCCTGCACGTTCGTCCCGACACCAAGCGTTCCCGTCGAGCCGATCAGAATACGAACCTCGCCGCTGCGCACCTTGTCAAAGAGCTTCTGCTTGTCCTTGTCCGCAACTTCTTGCACGACAGCGATCTCCTCTCGTGGGATCCCCGCTGCGATGAGCTTGTCGCGCACGTCGTCGTAGACATTGAATCTGCCCTTCCCGGCACCCGTGGAGGTTGATTCGTCGCAGAAGAGGATCTGCGTCCCGCGCTGCGCGTCTGTCGCACGATATGTGTCGAGCAGATTCTTCACGCAGCGGTTCACCTTGCTGTCCGGTCTGTCCGGCACATCTGCATCCACGAGACGCGGATCGAGGGAGAGCGCACGCCCTGCGTGCGTAATCAGGAGCATACTGTCATCTGTCGCTGTCCCATCGACGCGCTGAACGCGCAGCGGGCGTCTGTTGCGAATGTATTCTGCACGCCGCACCAGATCGTCGATGATCGCCTTCTGTTTCGCTGACGCAGGTGCTTTATCGACGATGATCTCAGCGGTCGGCACAGCGACATCGCCCACGAGCATATCTGCCGTCCGCACATCGGCGAACGCCTTAAAGCTCGTCATGAGCTCAGGCAAATTGCGGAAATTCGCGAATCGCTCTTTGAGCTGATACCCGCGTCCCTCGGGTTTTAGCTCCATGCTGACCGCAATATCCGCAAATGCCGCCGCCCACGCATCGAAATTCTCGAGCCCGAGCTCCTTTAGCACATGCGGTGCGAGATACCGCTGCATGGTGTAAATCTCCGTCATGGCATTGGAGATCGGTGTCCCCGTGGCAAAGATCAGCCCCTTGTTCCCCGTGATCTCATTGATGTACTGTGTCTTCATGTAGAGATCCCAGGTCTTTTGCACATGATCGGTCGTCCCGACACCTGCAACGCGGGCATGCCGTGTCACGACCTCAAGATTTTTGAACTCATGCGCCTCATCGACGACGAGCTTGTCAACGCCCAGCTCCTCGAACGTAATCACATCGTCCATGCCCTTGCGGTTCGACTGCTCGAGTTTTCTGAGCCGTGCCGCTTGATTGTTGACGAGCTTCGTGATGTTGCGGATGGAGAAGTCATTCGCCGATACACCGCTCGAACGCAGGGCAAGAAGCCTGTCCTCGAGTTCGTCGATGTTACGCTGCCGCATCGCTGCCTCACGCCCGGCAGACAGCTTGATCTTTTCAAACGAGGATGCACCGATGATGACGGCGTCCCAGTTCTGCGTCGCGATGCGCGAGATAAACTCCTGCCGGTTCTTCTTCTCGAAGTCCTTCTTCTGCGCGACGAGGATCTTCGCACGCGGATAGAGCCGCTGGAACTCCTCGCCGGTCTGCGCCGTGAGATGGTTCGGAACGACCATGAGCGCCTTGTGTGAGAGCCCCATGCGCTTGGATTCCATAATCGAGGCGACCATCTCGAACGTCTTGCCCGCACCGACGCAGTGGGCAAAGAGCGTATTGCCGCCAAAAAGGCTGTGTGCGATGGCATCCTTTTGATGCGGCTTGAGGGCAATCGTATTCGACATGCCCGGAAAGGTCAGGTTCGAGCCGTCGTACTCACGCAGACGCACGCTGTTGAACCGCCGGTTATAGTAGTCCTCGATCTCCTTCACACGGACGGGATCGGAGAGCAGCCACGTACGGAACTTGTCACGCAGTTCCTGCTGCTTCATCTGCGCCTGCGTCGTCAGCTCTGCATCGACGACCGTCTGATCCGAGCCCTCTGCCAGAGGGACACGCACCTGTGCATTGCGCTGATTGAGGCAGAGCTCGATGAGTTCGTACGCCTTCTTCGTCCCTGCTGCGTACTGCGTCTCCGAGGACAGTTCGTAGGAAAGACGTTCCGTCTTCGTAACCTTCCAAGTGCTTGTCTCCTCCACGTAGTCAACGCGCACCTCGGCAAGACCGAGCGCACGAATGAACTCCTGCACATACGCGGGTTTCAGCCACGACATACCGAGACCGACACTGATGTCGCCGATCTCCACACGCGTCGGGAGAACTGCCTCGAGTGCCGCTCTGTTGCGTTCCATCCGCGCAATGCGGGCGTTGAGGATCGCCGTCTCCTCATCACGCTCCGCCGTGCTGCTCTCCTGCATGGCAAGAGACTCTTGATACTGCTCTTTCAGTGCGGAGAGCTCCGGCGTCTCTCCCTTCTCATGACAAGCTGCAAGATACTGCTCGGCAGTATCCATCAGATGCAGCATGGACAGCCTCTTCATGGGATCGCGCAGCTCTTGCAGAAACGTGATCTTGCTTCTATTGGGCTCCTGCGCTCGATAGAGCTCATAGGAGAATCCCGCCCCGGGAAATTGCTCATCCTCCCGGCGTGAGAAAAAGCGGGGATCACGGCGCATCAGCTGGAAACCGAGTGCGCGATCCTCCATCAGCGTGGCCGGCAGCCATGAATCATACCTGCTATACATGCCATCCACGCTGTTGATGAAGGACACCACATACCGTGCGACACTCGAACGCCAGTCAGGGAACGCTGCCTCATCAATGGTATTCAGGTATTCCTTGAAATTCGCACGCATACGAGCGCGCCCGACCGTCGGCAGGCTTTCCAGTATCTCGCGCATGCCCTCTTCGAGCGCATTTTGCGGCTCCGGCAATACGGCCGGCGCACCTTCCATGAGTTCCGCATAGGCAGAGGGATAGCGCACCTGCGCAACGCGTGCATCACGCTCGCTGCGCACTGCGTCAAGCTGTGCGTCAATGTCCTCGATCTTGGCGCAGATGTTGCCTGAGAGATACTCGTCTGCCTGCACGTACGTTTTCGTGCGGTCGTCAAAGTAAAGGTGGGTAAATTCCAGTTCGTCTGCTATCTCGCGCATAGGCTTTCCGCACAGCTCGCTCATATACGGGAGATCGACATCGCCCTTCTGCTGCATGGAGATGACGAGCGCATCCTCGGGCGTATCGGCGTGCTCCGGACGAATTTCCGGCAGGATGGTGCGCTCCGTGAAGATGTCCGCCTTGGCCACGAAGTTCCCCTTCGCATCCTTGATCTCATAGGCGCGGATAAAGTTATAGCCGGGATCGGCGTAGAACACATTCGCAAGCGTGCGGTCAGCAGCGATATGCCCATAGCGTTTAACGTGTCCGTCATAGAGCTCGCCGAGTGTCTTCTGTGCGCTGCGCAGCTCCTCTGTACTGCCGCCTCTCTGCTGCACCTCGAGCACAGCGTGCCCGGCATCACGCAGGAGGACAGCAGAAATCACGCGTGCCCGCGCCTTCTCATCGAGCGTAGGCGCAGTCTCCTTGCCGTCGGTATCAATGTAGATCAGCGCACCGCCCGAGAGATAAAAGCCCATGGCGCGCACATCCGGCTCCTTTGCCTGCATGGGAATCGGCAGTTCCGTCTCCGCCGGTGTGTAGACACTCCCGGCGGGAATCTAGTCAAAGACTGCTGCGATCCGCTCACGGATCTCCGTCCCCTCCTCTGCTGCGACAGACAGCTCTGTGCCGTAGCGTCCCTTGCGCTCCTCCCATCTGCCGAGTACGTGCTCGGGATGATGATCGCTATAGTATCGGTTGACGACGTGCGGCTCGGCAAAATTCCATCCGTTCATGTGTATTTTCTGCTCAACATTCAACCATGTATGCGGCGGTGTCGTCTTGCGTATATCCTTCTCCTCGGCTGCCTGCGCATCTCCCTTCTTGCGGAAGACAAGGATATCCGAGGTGACCGCCGTTCCCGCCCCGGCAAAGGTTTCGGCAGGAAGGCGCATCGCGGTGACGAGGTCAGCGCGCTCAGCCAACATATCGCGCGTGCGGCGCGACAGCTTATCCATCGTACCGCTCGACGTGATCGCGGCGACCAGTCCGCCGTCACGCACCTCGTCCAGCATCTTCATGATAAAATAGTCATGCGGCAGCAGTCCTGCGCCGCCGTAGCGCGGGTCGGCAGTAATCGGCGTCTCGCCGAAGGGAACATTGCCAATGGCAAGATCAAAACTCCCGTCCGCGAATCGTGTTGTCTCAAAGCCCTGCGCTGCGACACGTACATCGGGATGCGCAGCGGCGGCGATGCGCGCAGAGAGCGGGTCCAGCTCCACGCCGCAGACGTGGCTTTCCCGCCGCATCTCCTCAGGCATCGCCGCGAAGAACCGCCCTGCCCCGCAGGATGGTTCGAGGATATTCCCCTTGGCAAAGCCGAGGTGCTGCAAGCCCTCATAGATTGCCTTGGCGACATCGGGCGGCGTATAGTAGGCGTCCAGGATACTGCTGCGCGCTGCACGATACTCCTCGTTCGTCAGATGTGACTGGAGCGCATCGTACTCGTTCGACCATGCCTTATTGGCAGGGTCGAACACCTCGGAGAGCCCGCCGAATCCACTGTAGGATGCGAGGAGACGCTGCTCCTCTGGGCTCGCTGTGCGCCCCTCACGCTCAAGTTCCTTGAGTGTCAGAATCGCAGCAAGGTTGCGTCGAAAGACGGCGCGCTTTCCTGCCGTCGTACGCATATCCGCATCATAGTCGATGGTCGAAAAGTCCACCGCAGAGGGCTCTTGCTCCGCTGCTAGTACGCGAGTTCTGCCGTCAGAATCTCCCGCAGCTGCGCTTCGATCATCCCGCTCCGCTGCACTTCCTCCAGTCCCCGCAGGTTCTGTCCCAGTATCTGCCGTGCTTCCTCCTGCCGGTACATCGTCCGATACCGCTGCTCCGTCTCCTCCTGCACCTGCCGGAGATGCGCCGCTGCTGTCCCGTTCATCAGCATCGTCGCCCACTCCTTCGGTCGGTAGGACTGGAGATACTCCCTCCGCAGCGCTGCCCACCGTCCCGGTATGCGCGGTGTCTCGTCCTGTGCGGGGATCTCCCTCTCCTCCTGCTGCGACCGCTCCATCTCCTCCGCGAACGACGCCAGGCGCAGGCTCTCGATCTGCTGTTCCGCCGGTGGCGTCAGCTCCTCGACCTGATACAGATAGCTCATCTCCGCGTACTGCTCCATCAGATTGCTGATCGCCTGATTCTCCTGCTCCGCTCTCTCGCGCTCCGCCGCCTCTTTCCTCAGATGTGCCGTCAGCTGCGCCATCTCGCTCTCCGTAAACAGCATCATGCTCATTCGCCTTCCTTTCCTGCTCCTGTTCCTGCTCCTGTGCAATATGCGCCCGCACCTCCTGCGCCAGTGGATCGAGAATCGTCCTTGCCGCACGCTGAATGCCGCTGAGCAGCTGCTCTGCATCGACATTCTCGTACGGTGCGAGGATGAGCGGCAGCCCAAGATGCTCCTCCGCATCCAGCCCCAGACGTTCCAGTGCCAGATAGCCTGCGCCCAGAAGTTCCAGCTCGCTGTATCCCTCCTCACGCAGACGGGACATTCCCGCGAGCACTGCCTCTGCGGCCGTCTGTCCTTCCTCTGCCCCGCATACACGCCGCAGAGCTGCGCCGTCACGTGCTTCGTCATACGTCCAGACCAGCTGATCGAAGAGCGGATGCCCCGCGTCCTGTGTCTCGCTGCGTTCATAGAGACGGATGACGCTGCGCTCATCCGCACTGAGGACGGGGACGCCCTCTGCATCGTGACGGAGATCCGTGCCGAACCGCTCCCATAGAGATTCTTCTCCATAGGCGCGTCCTGCCGCCGGCGCATGGAAAAAGATCGCTACCTGCCGCGCAATCGGCTGCCGATAGTGGGCAGCCATTGCGCCGAGAAAATCACGGAATCGCGTCTTGTTGTTCCGCAGTTCCTGAAAGAACCGCTCCCTCTCATCAATGAGGGCTTCTGCTGTGACCATGTGCGCACCTCCTGTTATGCCTATACCTCTATTGTAAAGGCATGCAGAATTAAAATACTGCACGTTTTTCTAAGCACATGGATTTCTTTCCGATAATCCGATATACTTGAGAAAAGGCGTATCGCGCACAAAGGAGGAGGAGTTTCCATGCAGTATCAGAGCAATGCCATCCACGTCAATCCCGATGATCCGCGCTTTCTCGGCGGCGAGATCATCACGCAGGAGGAGGCAGTCGAGATGTTCGGCTCCGATCTCGGCTATCCGAACACCTACGCAGAGGACGAGATTCCGAGCGACGAGGAAGTCGAGGAGATGATCGAGGCGCAGATCGAGGAGGGCAGCGCGTGGGCAATAAAGTCCGCGAAAGCCCGGTAGACACAAAAAATCGGCTTGCAGGTGTAATCCTGTAAGCCGATTCTTTTGTCTACGCTGTTTCATTCATCAGCGTATGTATCTGTGATGAGGATTTTCTTAACAATGTTCTTCTGATCCACCGTAAAGACAACGAAGCGAACGCCTTCCTCACCACTCGGCAAGGAAAAGGTAAGCGTACCGAACGGCGTCAGATAATCCTTCGCATATTTCTTATCCACCGCAGGACGTTCTTTCAAGTTATTAAAGATCTGCTTTACGTCGTCGATCTTCATGCCGACATGGATGCCGGAGGGCATGAGGAGCGCACTATTCGTGCTCTCAATGCGCTGAACGAGAGGGTTGATCATGCTTTGAACGACATTGTAGGTGATGATAAAGCCACTCCCATAATAGTGTACGAGATAGTGACGATGCCCCTGCGTCTTTTCTACTTTACCTTTTTTGGGTGACCCGTAAATACTTTGCACATAGCCGAGATCATTGCCTGGAGCAATTCCCCCGATGACCGCATCCTCCGTTGTCATGGCGCGCGGCTCGGCAGACACACTCCCCATAAGAAGCAATATCAATGCCGCAGCTGCGCAAACGATATTCCGATACATGACACCCCTCCTAGCTTTTCTGCTCAAGCTCCTATGCGTTGTAGTTCTCCTGCATACTCGATCTCCATGATACCACAACGGCGCAGGTAAGACCATAGCGATCTTTCCTGCGCCGTTCTTTACTTAAAGGCGACGAACCCGCGCGGCTTCTCGCGCGTGTAGCCGCTCACAGCATTGCGTTCCTCGTTGTATGGATCGGTGACGATGATCTTTGCGTCCTCCGCCTGCTTTGCCCACTCGATCTCTTGGTCGAGCTTGACGCGCCGCATATCATTCTCAAGCTGCACCTTCGCCGCAAGGAGAGCATTGATCTGTGCCTGGTCGAGCGTCCCGAGTGCGTTCAGCTGCTCCGTGATCTGCCGCAGCTCGGTCTCGCCCTGGGCATTCGCTGCTGCCACAACGAGCGCATGCACCGCCTCACGCGTCGCATCGTTATCGGCGAGGGCACTGCTCGCCAGCTGTGCGTATTTCCCCGCAGCCGCAGCGACTTCCTGCCGCTGATGCGAGCGGATACGCGGTGCCTCGTAGTTCGCGGTGCTCTCCTCATAGTCGTGAAAGCTCGTACTCTCCGTGAGGAGCCCCCGCTGCATCGTCTCATAGAGATCTGCCGTGTGTGCCTCCTTCTCCTGCGCGACTTGTCCTGTCGCATGGAGAATCCCCGCATCAAGCGGCGTCTTATTCTTGATGTCGATGCCGAGCTGCGCCGTGATCGTCTCCAAGATATGTGTGAACTTCTCGCCGAAGAGGATGGACTTGATCTCGCGCGTGATGTCGTAGACATTCCCGCCGTTTTGTGCCACGTCACCATAGAAATAGTGTCTGGGATTCGCCGTGTCCGCCCACGAGATCGATGTCAGGCTGAAATAGTTCGGCGGGTCGAGCGGACGCCATACGCCCCACGCCTCACCGTCGTGCATGTGCGCAACGAGCGCACCGACGGATGCCGATGCCGTAAAGAGGGCGACGAACAGGACTTTGACGCGGTACTTCTTCCATCGCTGCAAAAACATGAATTTCATCTCCTTTTGGTTCAGGTGTTCAAATTGAACACCTGAAGTTTTTCGTTTTATATTCACGTTTAGTTGAACACGCCCTGCCGCTCGGAGAGCTTAAAGCCCGATCCGCCGAACTGCGTATTGACGAACTTGTGGATGCGGTCGGCAAAGTACATATACATGAGGACGATGAGGATCAGCTGGAGGAGCAGCAGATTGTTCGCAACTGCCTGCTGTGCCACCCCTGCGCTGCCGCCGACGAATGAGATCAGTGCCGCCGTGTAGGATTCGAGCGTCGCACCGAAGTAGCCGCCGTGCTTGAGTGCCGCCGCAAACTCCCCGATGGTGCGTGCATCATAGATGCCATCCTCGGCGTAGGCGTTGTAGTTCGATGCCGCATACTGCGCGAACTCCTCATCACTGTCAAAGTGGCGGTAGTAGTCTCCCTCAGGTGAGATGCCGGCAATCTTCGCGTCACCGGTCGCCTTGACGCCGCCGTAGTTGTGATCCTCGACGGCGAGCCGACTGGTGAAGTTCCCCGTCTCATGGGCAAGCTGTGCCCAAATCCACGAGGGATGGAGGGTACGCCCGTACCGCTCCTGCATGATCTGTGAGATACGGTAGGCGAGCTCTGCCTTCGGGCGACCTGCGATGTTCTGCTCCGGACCTCC